>Ga0316197_10000416_pt1 | contig 29582 bp, 29 predicted proteins | sample OudBiesiAoxic_MG_FD_204939 | JGI IMG/M metagenome (GOLD analysis project Ga0316197, IMG submission 204939) | Coastal sediment microbial communities from Oude Bieten Haven, Netherlands - site A oxic | ecosystem: Environmental > Aquatic > Marine > Coastal > Sediment | place: Netherlands... | reverse complement strand
TTCAACGGTGTAGTCCCGCAGTGTATCTTCGTGTCTTGCAATGTTTTGCATCCCAAGCTGCATCATATATTCCAGCGCGACACCAAAGCCGATGGTTTGTACAATCCCTGGTGTACCTGCTTCGAACTTCATAGGCGGGTCATTGTAGATCACGCCATCCTTGCTGACTTCCTTTATCATGTCGCCACCCCCGATGAAGGGGCGCATTTCTGCCATTCGGTCCGCTTTGACATAGATCGCGCCTGACCCCGACGGGCCGTAAAGCTTATGGCCGGTGATCGCGTAAAAATCACATCCGATGTCTTGGATATCAACGGGTTGATGTACCGCAGCCTGCGAGCCATCCACCAGAACAGGCACACCACGGGCATGGGCGCCTTCGGTGATAGACTTCACGTCCACGCGGGTGCCTAAGACATTGGAAAGATGTGTCACTGCAACCAGTTTTGTTTTCGGGCCTATGGCATCAATGACAGCTTGAGGATCAAGTGCGCCGGTGCTGTCAACATCCACCCATTTCAGTACGACACCCTGCCTTTCGCGCAAAAAGTGCCACGGCACGATATTGGCGTGGTGCTCCATCACAGACAAAACGATCTCGTCACCGGCTTCCATGCGGGGCATCGCCCAGCCGTAGGCCACCATGTTGATGCCCTCGGTGGTACCGGAATTCAAAACGATTTCATCCTCTGAGGCCGCGTTGAGAAACCGCGCAATTACACCGCGCACGCTCTCATATTTTTCCGTCGCCAGATTGGACAGAAAGTGCAGCCCGCGATGGACGTTCGAGTACTCATTCGAGTAGGCGTTTGTGATTGCATCAATCACAACCTGCGGCTTTTGAGCGGACGCGCCATTGTCAAGATATACAAGGGGTTTGCCGTTCACTTCGCGGCCGAGGATTGGAAAGTCCTTGCGGATTTCTTCAACATTATACATTCGTGGGCACTCCCAGTGCGGACACGCCGATTAAAGACAACAGAAAGCTTAAGCCAACAACCAACGCGAGTGCTGCCACAACAAGCACGACAACCGCGCGGACCATCGAGTTCAGATGGAGGCCGATGCTGATAAAGTTAATGAACACCCAAATGGTAGCGACTGCGATGATCAACACCAAAAAGCTGGCCAATATGGGGGCAATAAGCAACGTGACAAGCACGACAACCTGAGCGACAGCGCGCATGGCCTGCAACCAAAGAAGCAGGATCATCAGATCTTCGAGACGTCCGCGCCCGCCAAGCATCCTGCCGGTCCAGTATATTGCGTGCACGGTGGCTACAAACCCGCCCGCAGCAATAACGAAGTACATGAACGGGTTGCCCACGATCGCATTCAGGGGCGCGGGTACCGGCAAGATGATATTTGAGACAGTAGACAGTATCGTCACAATGACGCTGACCAGCGCGATCGCGGTCCACATCGCTTCTTTCGACAGGTTCCAGCCCAAAACAATGTCTGCTGCGGCGTGTGGATCGCGCAGGGTCAGGACAAATAATTCTGGCAAAGTGGTTGTGCGTGTCATGGGCCCTCGGTGCGTTCAGCGGCAATAAGCCCGGCAAACCAGAACCAAAACAAACACACAAGCCATAAAGCGCCTACGAGTTTCCATTCCAAGCCTTGCCCAAGAAACCCGGCCACAAGACCGACCAACAGGAAAAGCGGGGCCGCTGCGAGGATCGCCCAGAAAAGCGCCAGACGCGCGCCGTAAAAGCTGCCCTGCCCCCGAAATACCAGTTTTGCCAGAATGTGGCTTAGCGCGCTGATGCCATAGAGCGCCAGAGGCGCCAGAAACACCCAGCCCAACAAGGCGCCACCCATCATCATCTGCAGGTCTTCGCCGGTCAGATGTGCCTGCCGTGCGAGACTGGGCAACTGCCCGACGAACATCAGAACGCAGCCCGCCATCAGATAGGCTAGCGCGCGATCTTCACGCTGCCCAAGAGCCAAAAGGCCCGACACAACGCGACCGGGCCCTCTGTAAGTGGCGGTGATATTGCGGGTGACCGCCATCAGCTTCGGTGACGTTCCAGCCAGCCCGACAGACGATCTACGATCTCTTCGCGCAATGTGCCGTCTTCGATCTCTTCTACGGCTTCCGCCAAAAACGCCAGCGTCAGAAGATCAGTCGCCTGTCCTTCGGGAATGCCCCGCGACCGCAGGTAAAACAGGGCGGTTTCGTCAATCGCACCCGACGTAGACCCGTGCGAACAAGCCACATCGTCAGCATAGATTTCAAGCTCTGGCTTGGCGAGGAACTGGCTGTCTTCATCCAAAAGCAACGACTGGCTAATTTGATAGCCGTCTGTCTTTTGTGCGCCCGCTTTCACAAGAATTTTGCCTTGAAAGACGCCGGTCGCGCCGTTGCGCAGCACTTTTTTAAAGACTTGGCGGCTTTCGCAGTTCACGGCATCATGCGTCACAAACACGGTATCGTCGTGGTGGAAGTCGCCATCGCCGACGCATGCGCCTGCAACATGGGCCATTGCATCATCACCTGTCAGCTCGATTATGCATTCATTGCGCGTCATGACGCCGTTTGCCGTCAGTGTGAAGGACTTAAAGACGCTTTCCGTGCCTAAACGGGCAAAGATATGCGTTGCGGCGCGGCGCTCGTGATCGCGCCCTTGGGCACGCACGTGGTGAAAGATGCCGGTGTCGGCAATGTCTACTTCCATAACTTTGTTGAAGCGCGCCGCCGCCGGCCCGTTTTCAAGAACGGTGACTTCGGCACCAGCGTCCACGCGGATCACGTGATGCAAAATGGCGTCAGATGTCTCGGACCGGTGATGGTACTGCAGGCTGATCGGTTTTGCCGCTTTTCCCGTCACATGGATCAAAACACCGTCCGTGGCAAAGGCGGTGTTCAGTGTGGCCAACGGACGTTCAACAGGGTCCTGACCCTTGGCTTCAAGTGTACCGTAAAGATCGCGCGCCCAATGGATGTCTGCGGTCGTCGTGGCCAAACGTTCGATGTTGACCCCTTCGGCGCTCAGATCATCTGACGCGTCTTCATCGAAAACGCCGTCGACAAACACAATTTTAACGCGGTCGATATCACCGAATAAGGGCGCTTCATCATTATGAAACAAAGCTGCAGGTACCGCGGCTGCCTGTGTCAGCGTGTCGGGGCGTGTATAGCGCCAGTATTCATCCCGTCGTTCCGGCAGACCCATTTTCTGCACGCGTGACAAAGCGTCTTTCCGCGCTGCTTCGGACCAGCCGCCGGTGGGCATGTCCAGCGACGCCAGCCGCGCCTCGGTTGTGGTCATTTTCTGTGCTGCGTCGGCCATTACGCCACCTCTGCCAGAATATCGCCATAGCCGTTGTTTTCGACTTCCAAGGCCAGTTCCGGTCCGCCGGTTTTCACAATGCGACCGTTTGCCATGATGTGCACAACGTCCGGTTTGATGTGGTCAAGAAGGCGCTGGTAGTGCGTGATGACAAGAAAGCCGCGTCCCGCGCTGCGCAGCGCATTCACGCCTTCCGCAACAAGTTTCATCGCATCCACGTCAAGGCCTGAGTCCGTTTCGTCCAAGATGCACATCTTCGGCTCAAGCATTGCCATCTGTAGGATTTCGTTGCGTTTTTTCTCACCACCCGAGAAGCCGACGTTCACAGGACGCTTGAGCATATCCGCGTCGATTTTCAACTCTTTTGCTTTCGCGCGCACAACCTTGAGAAACTCGGCCGCTGACATTTCGTCTTCGCCACGCGCCTTGCGTTGTGCGTTCACCGCAGTGCGCAGGAACGTCATGTTGCCGACACCAGGGATTTCCACGGGATACTGGAACGCGAGGAACAGGCCTGCGGCTGCGCGCTCTTCAGGCTCCATTGCCAGAACGTCCTCGCCTTCGAGATGTGCTTCACCGGCAGTTACTTCGTACCCGTCTTTGCCTGAAAGCACATAAGACAGTGTTGATTTGCCCGAACCATTCGGGCCCATGATGGCGTGTACCTTGCCCGCTTCGATCTCAAGATCGACGCCCTTGAGGATTTCCTTGTCTTCTTCTTCCAGCTTGACCTGAAGGTTCTTGATGCTCAGCATGTATTCTTCCCTTGTGTATCTGGGCGCAAATGCGCCTGTATCTTGAGTGCCTTGCGGCGCGTTCTTAATTCATTTCAGCTGATGGAAACTGCGGTGCCCGAGACGGAAACCATCAGCATGCTGTCGCCAACGACCTCGTAATCGAGATCGATACCGACTACGGCGTCTGCACCCATTTGCGAGGCACGGAATTTAACCTCTTCCATGGCTTCATCGCGCGCATCCTTCAACTTTTGTTCATAAGCGCCAGAGCGGCCGCCGACGATGTCGGTTACCGAGGCAAAGAAGTCCCGCACGATGTTCGCGCCCATAATCGCCTCGCCCACGACAATGCCCTTGTAGGCGGTGATTGTGTGGCCTTCGATGGTGTTGGTGGTTGTCAGGATCATTCGTAATTCTTCCATCTGTCAAAATCGCCGCGCGCCCTGGCTTCGGTTATTTGTGCCTGTTGCAGCCTTGCGTCCTCTTCACGGGTTTGGGTTGCTTCAATCTCTTTATTTCTACGTTTAACCGATCCAATGAACCGCATAACAATCAGCGCTAACACCGAAGGTGCGAGGATAACGATTGCTGCCTTTGCCCAAGTAGAAAGCCAAGCAACTTCGTAAGAGATAAAAACAAACAAGAGACCCGCGAACAGGCATGCCGCGAGACCCATTGCCTCGCGTCCCGCATCATATACAGGCTGGCGCTTTACCCCATGTTGGGTCGCCCAAGCATCCGTTTCGAGCCCGCCCATCGAAAGTTATCCCACTGAACCTTCGAGAGAAATTGCCACAAGCTGTTGCGCTTCCATAGCAAACTCCATCGGCAGTGCTTGCAACACGTCCTTGCAGAATCCGTTGACCACGAGCGCTACCGCCTCTTCTTCGTCCATCCCGCGCGAGCGGCAGTAGAACAGCTGGTCATCGTCCACTTTGGAGGTTGTCGCTTCGTGCTCAACACGGCTCGAGTTGTTCTTGACCTCGATGTAAGGCACCGTGTGCGCCCCGCATTTGTCGCCGATCAACAAGCTGTCACACTGGGTATAGTTGCGGCTGTTTTTGGCCTTTGGGTGCATCGAAACCAGTCCGCGATAGGTATTTTGCGCCTTGCCCGCAGAGATACCCTTGGACACGATGCGGGACTTGGTGTTTTTGCCAAGGTGGATCATTTTGGTGCCCGTGTCGGCCTGCTGCATGTTATTGGCAATTGCGATCGAGTAGAATTCTCCCTGGCTGTCGTCACCGCGCAGAATGCACGACGGGTATTTCCACGTCACCGCAGAGCCGGTTTCCACTTGGGTCCACATCACCTTGGCGCGATCACCGCGACAATCGGCGCGTTTGGTCACGAAATTATAGATGCCGCCTACCCCGTTTTCATCACCGGGGTACCAGTTCTGGACGGTGGAATATTTAACTTCGGCATCTTCTTCGATGATGATCTCGACCACGGCTGCGTGCAACTGTGCGATGTCGCGCTGCGGTGCGGTGCAGCCTTCAAGATAGGATACATAAGACCCTTTGTCGGCGATGATCAGCGTGCGTTCAAACTGGCCTGTATTTTCAGCATTTATGCGGAAATACGTGCTCAGTTCCATCGGGCAGCGCACCCCCGGCGGCACATAAACGAACGAGCCGTCAGAGAATACGGCCGAGTTCAGCGTTGCGTAATAGTTATCGGACACCGGTACGACAGTTCCGAGGTATTTCTTGACCAGATCTGGGTATTCTTTGATCGCTTCAGAGATCGAGCAGAAAATTACGCCAGCCTTTTTCAGTTCGTCCTGAAACGTCGTGCCCACAGAGACCGAGTCGAAAACGGCATCAACCGCCACTTTGCGCGGTGCATCCGTCAGATCTTCGGCGCCTTCGACACCGGCAAGTATCATCTGCTCTTTCAGCGGGATGCCCAGCTTGTCGTAGGTGGCAAGCAGTTTAGGGTCGACCTCATCCAGTGATTTTGGCTTTACTTCCATGGATTTAGGGCGCGCGTAATAATACTGGTCCTGAAAATCGATCTCGGGGTAGTCGACCATTGCCCACTTGGGTTCTTTCTTTTCAAGCCAACGCTCGTACGCGGCCAGACGCCATTCCGTCATCCATTCGGGTTCTTCGTTTTTCTCTGAGATCAGGCGCACAATATCGGGGCCCAAGCCCTTCGGCGCGTATTCCATTTCGATGTCAGTGGACCAGCCGTATTTATACTTGCCACCAACCTCGCGCACCGCATCGACGGTTTCTTGATCGACACCTTCTTTTACCTGAACTTCAGTATCCACAGGATGATCAAGTGCTGTCATATCTCTCTCCACATTTCAGGCCGCGCGGGCACGGAATTTTTGTTCTTTGTCCAACCACGTCTGCGCAAAACGCAGAACCTGATCTTTTGTTGTCTCCAGCCCCAAGGATACGCGTATGGCGCAGCTTGCGGTCGCATCGTCAAAGCCCATCGCACGCAACACAGAGCTTGCGCGTACCTTTCCGCTGGAGCACGCAGAACCTGCGCTTATGGCAAAGCCGGCAAGGTCCATCTGGATGACCTGCGCCTCGCCTTTCCAGCCCGGGGTCACCATACACGTCGTGTTCGGTAGCCGATCGGCATCTATTCCGACAAAAATAGTTGTCTTTGCCTCGGCTGCAAGGGCGTTTTCTAGAATCTTTCTAAGTTCTTTGATTTCGTCCCACCGGCCAGCTTCAAAATCTTGTTTCGCAGCAACAGCAGCAGCACCAAAACCCGCGATGCCAACAAGGTTTTCGGTACCTGAACGCCGCCCCATTTCCTGCCCGCCCCCGAGGGATAGTGATTCAATATCAAGGCCTTGCCGCACGATCAAAGCACCGATGCCTTTGGGGCCACCAAGTTTATGTGCCGACAGGATCGCCAGATCCGCGCCAGAGGTCTGAAAGTCAAATGCAATTCGCGCGGCAGCTTGAGTAATATCCAACATCAGCAAGTCAGCTTTTGAAGGGGGGCTGTGCCATGTCCCTGCTTGCTGATTTGGTAAAGGGTTGATGATCCCCGTCTCTGAGTTTGCCAAACCCATCGAGAGCACTTGCCGCTCTGATATCGTGCCGGTGTCGGGCTTTCCGGCATAGGCCAGCAGCGCATCATGCGCCGTCGGATCGACGCGAATGGAGTAATGCTTTGACAATGGCGCCAGCACCCGTGCAGCTTCGGTCGCACCGCTGGTAAAAACGACTTCAGCGGGTGCACATCCGACCAGAGCTGCTACATCGCGGCGCGCATTCTCGATCAAGGATTTAGCCGCGCGCCCCTCGGCATGAACAGAGGACGGATTGCCAACGATATCCAGTGCAGCGACCATCGCCTGCCTTGCTTGGGCGCGCAGCGGGTTCGTTGCATTATAATCAAGGTAAACGCGGTCCATTTTTCGTTTGGTCCTACAGGGTCGTGACAAGAAATGTCTGTCAGGCGTCGGCAGCTTCTTCGTCGACAATGGCAAACAGGCTGGGAACTGCCGGGCACGGTGCAAGCTCGTTTGCAACTACATCCGACAGGCGGGTCTGGTGCAGAAATACATAGACATGCGCGCTGAGGCTTTCCCAAAGCCGGTTCGTCAAAGATTGCGCGCGACTGCCTGATTCTCCGCCTGATGCCCCGGCACCTTTGTGCATCGCATCTACGGTTTCATCAACAGCTGCCAGTATATCGACAACCCGAATGTCAGAGGGACGCTTTGCCAACCGGTATCCGCCGCCCGGTCCACGGACAGAAGCCACTAAATCCGCGCGCCGCAACTTAACGAATAACTGCTCTAGATATGGCAAAGAGATCGATTGGCGCTGCGCAATGTCTCCGAGCGAAACAAGATCATCATCCGGCTGCAGGGCAATATCAGTCAGCGCAACCATCGCGTATCGCCCTTTTGTAGACAGCTTCATGCCCGTCTCCCCATCGCTCCCCCGTCAATTGATTGACGCGGCGCGCTTAAATGCCTAAGTCCTTGGTTCGCGGACTGGGTAACATTCCGGCCGCAATTTAGAACCGTTCTAAGGTGCCTGAGTGAACTCGTCAAGAATTCCGTGGGACCTACGACTCTTACACAGGAATTCTTATGCCTGAGGTCATTTTCCCCGGACCCGAAGGCCGCCTCGAAGGCCGCTATCACCCGCAAAAAGAACGTGATGCTCCGATCGCGATCATCTTGCATCCGCACCCGCAGTTCGGGGGCACCATGAACCATGTGATAGTGCATCGGATGCACTACGCTTTCTACAACATGGGCTTTACTGTGCTGCGTTTTAATTTCCGAGGTGTCGGACGCAGTCAGGGCGAATACGATCAGGGTATTGGTGAGCTATCCGATGCGGCCTCGGCACTCGACTATCTGCAGTCGATGAACAACAATTCCAAACATTGTTGGGTGGCTGGTTTCTCGTTCGGCGCATGGATCGGCATGCAACTTTTGATGCGCCGTCCGGAAATCACTGGCTTTATCTCGGTGGCACCGCCCGCGAACATGTATGATTTTTCCTTTCTTGCGCCCTGCCCTGCCTCCGGCCTGATTATTAACGGTACTGCAGATCGCGTTGCACCGCCCGGCGATACAGAATCGCTTGTGGCAAAACTGCATGAGCAAAAAGGCATCACCATCACGCACGAACAAGTTGAGGGTGCTGGTCATTTCTTTGAAGAGCCGCATCTGGATACGCTGATCAACACCACGACTGACTACGTGAAACGCCGACTGACAGAAACTACAAGGTAGCCCATGGGAATTGTAGAGGACGTTGCCGACGAACTGGCCTTGGAAAGCCTGCGGATCATCAATGCGACCGGGGATGACGCCTTTGTCCAAAAGGTGGCTGACACCATTGGTGGGTCGTCACAAACCATGGAAGAGGCTTATCTGACAGCCGTTCGCGTGCGCAGAGCCGAGCAGCGCGCGCGTGAATATATCGACCGATTGAAAGCGGACATGGCCAAGTCACTGCCGCCGCCCTCGGATGACTGACAGGCTCGACGCGCAAATCGCGTTTCTGAGCGAGGCGGATAAACTAAAGAGTGTTTTGCGGGCATCTCGTTTGCACGACAATTCGCGGTTCGAAAATTCTGCAGAGCATTCTTGGCACGTGATGTTGTACGCTTTGGTGCTTGCGGATCAAGCTGGTCCGGATGTGGATGTTCAGCGCGTTCTGAAAATGCTGTTGCTGCACGACTTGGTCGAAATCGATGCAGGCGACAATCCGATCCACGGTGCCGTCGACCATGCGGCGCAGGAGGCCGCAGAACAAGCTGCCGCTGATCGGTTGTTCGGCCTCTTGCCACCTGATCAGGCCGACGAGTTCCGAACGCTGTGGGAAGAATTCGAGGCCGCGCAAACGCCTGATGCCCTTTTTGGCAAGTCAATCGACCGCATCCAGACGCCGGTATCCAATCTCGCCAATGGGGGTGCTTCATGGCGTGACTATAAAGTGACGTTTGAACAGCTGGATACACGTGTAGGTGTGCCTGTGCGGCGTGGTGCGCCCGGATTATGGGCCTGGCTATTGCCTAAATTGCGTGTTTTTTTTGCATAAATGACCGCTTTTCGGGTTCTGCCTGCGTCACAGTATACAATAGTATACTAAACACTTTTCCAGATCTTGTTTCTACGCTACACCGCGCCTGAGCCAACCCGCAGCCCTTGCCTCAGGAGCCAATCAATGACCAAAATCAAAGTGGAAAACCCCGTCGTCGAACTCGACGGCGATGAAATGACCCGTATCATCTGGGATTTCATCAAGCAAAAATTGATCCTGCCTTACCTTGATATTGATTTGAAATACTATGATCTGGGGATGGAAGCGCGCGATGCAACAAATGACCAGATCACCGTCGATGCTGCACTGGCGATCAAAGAATATGGCGTTGGCGTCAAATGCGCGACGATCACTCCTGACGAGGCGCGCGTGGAAGAGTTCGGTCTCAAGCAGATGTGGCGGTCGCCCAACGGGACGATCCGTAATATTCTGGGGGGCGTGATCTTTCGACAGCCGATTATCTGCAAGAATGTGCCGCGTTTGGTGCCGGGTTGGACAAAACCGATCGTAGTGGGGCGGCATGCCTATGGTGACCAATATCGTGCCACGGATTTCAAATTCCCCGGCGCGGGTAAGCTCACTCTGAAGTTTGTGGGCGAAGACGGCACCGAGATCGAACGGGAAGTGTTTGATGCGCCTGACAGCGGTGTGGTTATGGCCATGTACAACCTAGATAAGTCGATCATCGATTTTGCGAGGGCGTCGTTTAATTACGGGCTTAGTCTGGGATGGCCGGTGTATCTTTCGACAAAAAATACGATCCTTAAACAATACGACGGTCGGTTTCTTGAGTTATTTGCAGAAATATTCGAGGCTGAGTTCAAAGAAAAATTCGATGCCGCCGGGATCTGGTATGAACATCGCTTGATCGACGATATGGTTGCATCTGCAATGAAATGGTCTGGCGGCTATGTCTGGGCGTGCAAGAACTACGATGGTGATGTGCAATCAGACACTGTCGCACAGGGGTTCGGGTCTTTGGGGTTAATGGCCTCAATTCTCATGACCCCTGACGGCAAAGTGGTAGAGTCGGAGGCAGCGCACGGCACGGTCACACGTCATTTCCGGCAACACCAAAAAGGGGAAGCAACTTCAACGAATTCCATCGCGTCAATTTACGCATGGACCGGTGGGCTTAAGCATCGTGCAAAACTGGACGAAAACGCAGCCCTGTTGAATTTTGCCGAAACACTGGAGCGTGTCGTTGTCGATACTGTGGAAAGCGGTTTTATGACCAAGGATTTGGCGCTTCTTGTCGGGCCGGACCAGCGATGGCTGACAACCGAAGGTTTCTTGGAAAAGATTGATGAGAACCTCAACAAGGCCCTTACAGGCTAAAGGTTGCGTGCTTTGTTGAAGGTCAAAAACAGGCGCGCGTAGGATGCGGCACTTCGTATATTGTCTTTTTGCTGTGCGATAAGTGCAGCGATCATAAGTGTCAGCATAAAGACGTAACTGGAAGCGATCGGCACAATCGGAATGTCGTCTTGGCCCGATGTGGCAATGCGATTTATTCGTGCAGGTACAAATTGCGGTGGATACGGCCGGTCTTTGAAGTGAAATAATCCCGGCGTCTGTGGATGCCGTGGCCTTTTGCGGACTGATTTTTTTGCGGCTTTGAAAACCAGTCCAATCTTGGGCTGCCAAATATCATAATGCGATAGGTGGTTTTCATAGGTTGCTGCGGTCACCGGTTGCCACTGATATGGGAAAAGACGAAACGCTGTTTTTGACGTTATTTCGAGATGATCTGAGGCGCGGTTGTCGGCATGATATGTGGACGCCATGGAGTAGACAGGTAAAGCACAGGTTACCAGAACCAGCATAAAACGAAGCATTGAGGCGATCCTCTGTAGGGTTGCTCCCACTTCCCAACACCGACTATCGCCCCAACATATTGAAGAATGTTTAATTCAAACTTGCAGCATCGCTTTTTTCTTATGTTTCCCGACCGCGGTTATGCGTTCGCGCATAAAGCTCTGCGATGATCTTGCTCGCGGTTTTTTCGAACAGGCAGGGAATGATCGCATGGATAAGGGCAGCGAAAGCTGCGGCGAAAAGCTTGAATGCAAAGCCCAATGCAAAGGCCATATGCTGCAGAAAGGTTTCATCTACCGTTGCGGGGTGAGCGAGAAAAATGCGTTGTATCATGTTTTTTTGACTCCTTGGTTGCGTTGATATTTATCGCTTTGCGCCTAAGAAATCTTCCCAAAGATGATTGATTCTGGTGTAGAAGGTGGAAATTATCCCCAAACAGACAGGTTTCGTGTGAAAATTGATGAGACAGACAAAAAGCTGCTGTCACAGCTGCAAATGGATTCGTCGCTTTCTCTGGAGGAAATTGGCGAAAAGGTGAACCTGAGCCGCAACGCGTGTTGGCGGCGCATTAAAGTGCTGGAAGAAGCAGGTGTCATAAAAGGGCGTGTCGCCCTTTTGGATCCGGCAAAACTGGGGCTTGTTCTAACGGTGTTCATTCTTATCCGCACCCAGGATCATAGCGCGGACTGGTTGGATGCGTTTCGTGCGGCGACGCGGTCTCTACCTCAAATCCAAGGGGTCTATCGCATGACGGGTGATTTAGACTATTTGATCCGCGCGCAGGTGGCAGATATGGCCGACTATGATCTGCTATATCAGTCTTTGATCCATCGCGTTACGTTGTCGGATGTATCCGCAAGTTTCGTGATGGAAGAGATTAAGAACACGCACGCGATACCACTTTGATCTGAGAGGCCACTTTATGCCCGCGCATTACATCTATTTAATCCTTGCTGTATTGTTCGAGACAATTGGCACGACGGCGCTGCAGGCCAGTCAGCAGTTTTCCCGGGTTGGGCCGACGATCGTTGTGATCGTAGCCTATGCGCTGGCTTTTTATCTTTTGGGTCTAACGCTGAAATTTATGCCTGTCGGCGTGGTTTATGCAATCTGGTCCGGTTTGGGGATCGTGTTTATCGCTTGCATTGGGTTCATCGTCTTTGGTCAAAGACTGGATCTGCCTGCTGTGATCGGCCTTGGGCTGATTATTGCCGGTATTTTGGTCATCCATCTGTTGTCGAATTCCACACAGCACTAGCTGTGGCGATATGGCGGTATTTACTGCTGGCTTTTCGGCGGGGTGCGCGGTATGCGCCCACCAAAGCTGCGCCGTTTCGGTGCGCATAGAGATTTGAGGCGCTTTTCATGGACCTGCGAAACATCGCAATTATTGCACACGTCGACCACGGCAAAACGACACTTGTCGATGAATTGTTGAAGCAATCTGGCACTTATCGGGAAAACCAGGCGACGACCGAACGTGCCATGGACAGCAATGATCTGGAGCGGGAGCGTGGCATTACGATTCTGGCGAAAGCAACGTCCGTCGAATGGAAAGGCGTCCGCGTCAATATCGTTGACACACCGGGGCACGCTGACTTTGGCGGTGAAGTTGAACGTATCCTGTCCATGGTGGACGGAGTGGTACTGCTGGTGGATGCAGCCGAAGGTCCGATGCCCCAGACAAAATTTGTAACATCCAAAGCGCTGGCTCTTGGATTGCGACCTATTGTGGTTCTTAACAAGGTCGACAAGCCGGACGCAGAGCCGGACCGCGCACTGGACGAATGCTTTGATCTGTTTGCTAATCTGGGCGCTGATGACGATCAGTTGGATTTTCCGGCAATGTACGCTTCTGGCCGATCCGGTTGGGCGGATATGGAGCTTGACGGACCCCGAGAGGACCTGTCGGCGCTGTTTGATCTGATCGTTGAACATGTTCCAGCCCCTGCCCAGCTTGCCCAGCGAGATGAGCCGTTCCGCATGCTTGCGACGACCTTGGGCGCTGATCCCTTCATTGGACGTATTTTGACCGGCCGTGTTGAATCGGGAACCGTTAAAGCTGGCGAGACTGTCAAAGCGTTGAGCCGCGACGGAACACAGGTTGAGTCTTTCCGTGTCAGCAAAGTGCTTGCCTTTCGCGGATTGACCCAACAGCCCATTGATCTGGCAGAAGCGGGCGACATCGTGAGCCTTGCGGGAATGACGAAAGCGACTGTCGCCGACAGTATCGTCGCACCGCAAGTGACCGAAGCCCTGCCCGCACAACCAATCGACCCGCCGACAATTACGGTGACTTTTGGCATCAACGACAGCCCGCTTGCCGGTCGCGACGGCAAAAAGGTCCAGTCGCGTGTCATTCGGGAACGATTGATGAAGGAAGCCGAAAGCAACGTGGCGATCAAAATATCAGACACACCGGGTGGAGAAGCCTTTGAGGTTGCGGGGCGTGGCGAACTGCAGATGGGCGTATTGATTGAAAATATGCGCCGTGAAGGGTTCGAGCTGAGTATTTCGCGTCCGCAGGTGTTGTTTCAGGAAATCGACGGTGTCCGCCACGAACCCATTGAGGAAGCAACCATTGATGTGGATGATGAATACTCAGGCGCGGTGATTGAAAAGATTACTGGTGCCCGTCGCGGTGAATTGGTTGAAATGAAGCCTGCTGGTGCAGGAAAAACACGGATTGTGGCGCATGTGCCGTCGCGCGGTTTGATCGGCTACCACGGTGAGTTTTTGACAGACACGCGTGGCACCGGCGTATTGAACCGAGTTTTTCATGGCTGGGCACCGCACAAAGGACCTATTCCCGGGCGGCGTGCAGGTGTTTTGATTTCTATGGAGAATGGCACATCCGTAGCTTACGCGCTATGGAACCTCGAAGAGCGTGGCAAGATGATGATCGGGGCGCAGGCGGATGTCTACACGGGGATGATCATTGGCGAACACAGCCGAGAGAACGATCTTGAGGTCAATCCGTTAAAGGGTAAGAAGCTGACAAACGTGCGCGCGTCCGGGACTGATGAAGCCGTTCGATTGACCACGCCGATCCAACTGAGCCTGGAAGAAGCCATTGCTTATATCGACGATGATGAGTTGGTTGAAGTGACGCCCAATGCGATCCGTTTGCGCAAACGCTATCTGGATCCGCATGAGCGCAAGCGTATGGCGCGCGCCGGCTGACAGCCGAGGGGCCAGCCCCTCGGGCTCCCCGGAGTTTATTCTGCAAGATGAAAGAGCTATTCGGTGGTTTCGATAATCATCAGCTCACGTTCAGATGCGTCGCGTGCGTGGTTCAAGGCGCGTTGGTACGTGTCTGAATTGTAGCATTTTTCGGCGGTCTCCAGATCTGGGAAGCGGGCGACCACATTTCGAGGGCGTGCCTGCCCTTCCAGTTGTACGAAGCGTGCGCCGCGCGCGATGAAGTGGCCGCCATGTTCGGAAATTGCCTCGGTCGCTAAAGCTGCGTATTTTGCGTAAGCTTCGTCGTTTGTAACTGTGACATGTGCAATCCAGAGTGCGCCCATGATGCTTATCCTTTCAAAATTGTTTCAGCGGCAGAGATTGCGTCCTCTGCGTTTGTCGCGTCTTTTGCGCCGCCTTGTGCCATGTCCGGGCGTCCCCCCCCACCTTTGCCGCCAAGTGCAGCGACTGCTGCCTTAACAAGATCGACCGCAGATACACGGGCGGTCAGATCATCGGTCACACCCGCAGCTACAGCGGCCTTGCCGTCCGCTGCGGCAATCAAGAGAACGACGCCGCTGCCCATGTTTGACTTGTATTGGTCCACAAGTGTGGGCAGATCGCGCCCGGTCAAGCCGTTCAGGACTTTTGCGGTGAAGGCTATTCCTGCTACATCGCGCACGTCGGGCGCGTCTGATGTGCCGCTGCCGCCTGCCATGGCGAGTTCGCGGCGTAATTGTGCGACTTCATTGCTTAATGCGCGGCGCTCTTCCATCAGACTGCGCACCCTGTCCGGTACATCGGCTGGTTGGGCTTTAAGGTCTGCGGCGACCTGAGCAAGACGGTTGTCCTGAGCCCGCAAATAGCTGAGTGCTGCGGCCCCGGTCAGTGCTTCGATGCGTCTGACGCCTGCGCTGCTTGCAGTATCACCCAATGTCACAAAAGCGCCAATATCACCGGTTTGTCTGACATGGGTCCCACCGCAGAGTTCCAGCGAATAGGTGGACCCTTCAAGCCCCTTGCCCGACCCTTCCTGACGGCCCATCGAGACCACACGCACTTCGTCGCCATATTTCTCACCGAACAACGCTTGCGCCCCCAACGCGCGCGCATCATCGGGAGACATAATACGGGTTTCGACCGCAGCATTCTGACGGATATAACTGTTTACGTCCGCTTCGACGCGGGCGAGCTCCTCTGTGCTGAGCGCCTTCGCGTGGCTGAAGTCGAAGCGCAGCCTGTCTTCTGCATTTAAAGATCCGCGTTGAGCCACGTGATCGCCCAAAGCTTCTCGTAGTGCTTCGTGCAGCAGATGCGTGGCCGAGTGGTTTGCACGGATTGCGCTGCGACGACCATGGTCGACCTCCAACACAGCGGCATCACCTGTGGCAAACGTGCCCTCAATAACCATTGCGATATGCACAAAGACCCCCGCTGTCTTGCGGCAATCTGAAATTTCCGCCGTGCCGGTTGCCGTTTTCAAGCGGCCTGTGTCACCGACTTGTCCACCGCTTTCCGCGTAAAATGGCGTCTGGTTCAGGGCGATTTGCACCGTTTCACCCTTTGACGCGGTGTCCACTGCCGATCCGTCTTTGACCAGCGCCACGATCTGACCTTCCGCCGTTTCAGTGTCATAGCCCAGGAAATCTGTCGTGCCATGCGCATCGGCCACGTCAAACCAGATTGTTGCATCGACTGCTTCGCCAGATCCAGACCAAGCGGCACGGGCCTTTGCTTTCTGCTCTGCCATTGCGGCATCAAAACCGTCTGTGTCCACGCCTCGCCCTTTTTCGCGCAGGGCGTCTTGTGTGAGATCCAGCGGAAAACCGTAGGTGTCATAGAGTTTGAACGCCGCAGCACCAGAGAGGTTCTGACCTTGCGACAAATCGGCCAATTCTTCGTCCAGCAGCTTTAAACCCCGATCCAGCGTTTGCTTGAAGCGTGTTTCTTCTTGCAAAAGTGTTTGTTCGATCATGCTTTGAGCCTGACCAAGTTCGGGATAGGCGGCGCCCATCTGACGCACCAGGGCCGGAACCAGCTTGTGCATTAACGGGTCGTTTGCGCCCAATAGATGCGCATGCCGCATGGCCCGGCGCATGATCCGGCGCAATACGTATCCGCGCCCGTCGTTTGACGGCGTCACTCCGTCGGCCATCAAAAATGATGTAGACCGGAGGTGATCCGCGATGACCCTGTGATGGGTTTTACCTGCCCCGTCAGGATCTGTGTTTGTTGCATCTGCAGAGGCTTCGATCAGACTGCGCATCAGATCGGTCGCGTAATTGTCGTTGGTGCCTTGCAAAAGGGCTGCCACCCGTTCGATGCCCATGCCAGTGTCGATGGACTGTGCCGTCAGATCACGTCTTGAGCCGTCCTCGAACTGCTCATACTGCATAAAGACAAGGTTCCAGATTTCGACAAACCTGTCGCCGTCCTCTTCCGGACTGCCTGGCGGGCCACCCCAAATATGGTCCCCGTGGTCATAGAAAATTTCCGTACAAGGGCCGCAGGGGCCGGTTGGGCCCATCATCCAGAAGTTGTCATTGGTTGCGATGCGGATGATACGGTCCTCTGGTACACCCACTTTTTTCCAGATCTCTGCCGCTTCGTCGTCTGTGTGATAGACCGTGACGTACAGCTTGTTTTTATCAATCCCGAGTTCCGAGGTCACCAGTTGCCAGGCAAAATTGATTGCATCGTTTTTGAAGTAGTCGCCAAAGCTGAAATTGCCGAGCATTTCAAAGAACGTATGGTGGCGCGCTGTGTAGCCCACGTTGTCCAGATCGTTGTGCTTACCACCTGCCCGAACACATTTCTGTGCTGTCGTTGCGCGTTGGTAGTCGCGCGTCTCCACGCCTGTGAACAGGTTTTTGAACTGAACCATACCCGAGTTTGCGAACATCAAAGTTGGATCGTTGCGGGGCACCAGCGGGCTTGACGGTACAACCGCATGCCCCTGTTTTTCAAAGTAAGACAGAAAGGAAGATCGGATATCGTTCAGGGTTTGCATAGAGCGCGGGCTTTCGGGCGAAAAATGACAGTTCCCGATCAAATAACCCTGCCTGCCGTGGCTGTCCACAAGCCTAAGGATAATAAACGCAAAACGCGGCGCATCGCTGGGATGCACCGCGTTTGTGATGGTTCTGTTTTACGCTTCGAGAATATCGTCGTCTTCCGTGCGTTCTTTCTGGGGCATATCGAAATCCAGACCGTGGGCCGCGCGAATCTTATCTTCAATCTCAAATGCCATTTGTGCATTTTCCCTTAGGAAACTTTTCGCGTTTTCCCTGCCCTGCCCGATCCGTTCATCGCCATAGCTGAACCATGATCCTGACTTATCAACGACACCTGCAGCTACACCAAGATCAAGAAGCTCTCCCATTTTCGAGATGCCCTCGCCGTACATGATGTCGAATTCAACCTGTTTGAACGGTGCCGCGACCTTGTTTTTCACCACTTTTACACGCGTGTGGTTGCCTACGACTTCGTCGCGGTCCTTCAGTGCGCCAATGCGGCGAATATCAAGGCGGACGGAAGAGTAGAATTTAAGCGCATTGCCGCCCGTTGTTGTTTCAGGTGAGCCGAACATGACGCCAATTTTCATGCGAATCTGGTTGATAAAGATCACCATGCAGTTGGAGCGACTGATGGAGCCGGTCAGTTTGCGCATGGCTTGGCTCATCAGGCGGGCTTGCACGCCTACAGAGCTGTCACCCATGTCGCCTTCAAGTTCTGATTTCGGTGTCAACGCGGCAACCGAATCGACGATGACCATGTTCACGGCCCCCGAGCGCACCAGGGTGTCGGTGATTTCCAGCGCCTGTTCGCCTGTATCCGGCTGACTGATGAGCAATTCATCAATATCGACGCCCAGTTTTTTGGCGTAAGTCGGATCAAGAGCATGCTCCGCATCTACAAATGCGCAGACGCCTCCCGCTTTTTGCTGCTCAGCAACACAATGCAGGGTCAGCGTTGTTTTACCTGAGCTTTCGGGCCCGTAAATCTCTACGATGCGGCCCATAGGCAATCCGCCGATACCCAGTGCGATATCCAGGCCCAACGACCCTGTAGAGCTTGACTTGATGTCCTGTACAGCGCCCTCAGCGCCGAGTTTCATGATGGAGCCTTTACCGAACTGACGTTCAATCTGTGCCAGTGCTGAATCCAGCGCTTTTTGCTTATCTGCCGATTTTTTGTTGTTCATGCTGAGTAAATCTGCCGTTGCCATGTTGTTTCCTCTTACTGTCACAGAACTCTCCGGTCGGCAATCTTTGCCGTCGGTGCCCATGAGGATGTTCTTATTACGTTCCTTATGGGACCAAAAAGAGAACATTTCAATCAAAATTTCTATTAATCCATCTTTTTCCGAAACTGGTTAAGGAGTAGTTTAAAGATGCAAAAGAAATTGGGGCGGTATGCGATGTTGGTGTTTTTCAAACAGCGCTTGGTGATTTTGAGTGTCCCAAAGACAGGCAGTACGGCACTTCATGAGGTGTTGGGTGCGCAGGCGGATTTGGTTATTTCGGGCCCACCTTCGCTGAAACACGCGCCGCTTTACCGTTTCAACCGTTTTATCCGGCCAATGTATGAAAAAGTCTGTGGCGTCGATTTGGATGTCATGGCTGTTGTCCGGGAACCTGTCAGTTGGCTTGGAAGTTGGTACAGGTACCGGCAAAGACCAGAACTCGAGGGGCAGCTGAATAGTACAGCAGGTCTGAGTTTTGATGAATTTGTGACGGCATATTGCTCTGCGACACCTCCCGCATTCGCGAAGGTTGGCAGTCAGGCTGCCTTTTTGGAAACACGTCCGAATGGCGCGCGGGCAAAGTACCTGTTTGCCTACGACGACAGGCTGTCTATTGAGGCGTTTTTGGCAGAGCGCCTTGGTACAGTGCCTACGATGCAGCGTGTGAATGTATCGCCACGCAAAGAACTTGCGCTTTCCGACGATGTGGAGACACTCTTACGCAAGAAGCATGCCGCAAGCTTTGCGCTTTATGCATCCACTTTAAAAGGTAATTTGACGCGTTAATGTAGCTGTTGATGCACCGTTTCGGTCAAATCATTGAGAGAGAACGGTTTGGGCAGAAATACGGAATTTGGTATTTTCATTTGTGTTTCACCAAAACTGTCTTCTGCGTAGCCTGACACAAAAACGACCCGCACGTGCGGCCGTGTCTTGAGGGCCTTACGCACCCAGCTGGGGCCATCCATTCCTGGCATTACAACGTCGGTGACAAAGACATCGACGCTTAGGTCTTGGTCTTCCAGTGTTTTCAAAGCAGCCTCGGCGGAATCTGCTTCGAGCACCGTATATCCTCTGAGACGCAGAGCGCGGCTGGCAAAAGCACGTACGGGTGCCTCATCTTCGACCAACAGTATGACTCCGTCGCCACGCTTGCCTGCCGGTTTGGTGTGTGCGTTTTGCGGTATTGCGCGCGCGTGCTCGTGGTGTTCCATCACAGGGAAGTATAGCGTGAAACAGGTTCCTCCACCCACAGTGCTGTCGATGAAAATATAGCCCCCTGATTGTTTAACGATCCCGTAGGCGGTCGATAACCCAAGTCCGGTTCCTTCCCCGGTCCTTTTCGTGGTGTAGAACGGTTCGAAAACTTTTTGCAGTTTGTCAGAAGGAATGCCAACGCCCTCGTCTGACACGCGGAGCGTAACGTATTCACCACTAGGAACAGTAACCCTGTCGCGCTTGATTGAGGTTTCCAAACTGATGCATTGGGTGTCGATCCGGATTTCCCCACCGTTCGGCATGGCATCGCGGGCATTTACGACCAAGTTCATAAGCACCTGTTCCAACTGACGTTTGTCGGCGCGGATCGGACGTAAAACCGGATCGTGTGACAACGTAAGCGTTACCTTTTCACCGACCAGACGGTTCAGCAGGTGCGTCAGATCAGACAGGGTATCGCGCATGTCCAAGGTTTCCGGCCGCAGGGTTTGCTTGCGCGAAAACGCAAGCAATTGACCTACCAGTGCCGCCGCCCGGTTTGCGTTTTGATTGATTTGGACCAGATCGCTGTAGTCGGGATCTCCCTGATCGTGCCGCAATAGCAATAGATCGCAATGCCCTGAAATTGCTGTCAAAAGGTTGTTGAAATCATGCGCCACGCCGCCGGCTAACTGTCCAATAGCTTGCATCTTCTGACTTTGGACAAATTGCGCTTCAAGCGATTTTAGCTCGGTCGCATCACTGAGAACCGCAATCAGAGAAGGCGATCCGATTTCGGTTATCCGGTTCAGCGTCACTTGAACGAAAACCTCTTTGTCCATGCGCTTTAAACGCAGAAATTCGGTTTGCTGAGACGCCCGTCCAATCAGTGTTTCCTTAAGCCAATCCGTAATCGGGCGGCCAAGACCTTCCATGAATTCGGACAGATGCACCTCGTCCGTGAGCCTTGCTCCGACCATTTCTGAAGCCATTTTGTTAAAGGCTTCAACGTTTCCTTCGGGACTGATTTTCAGCAGTGGTACGGGAAGGTCCTGAAATACATTCCACTCCTGACTGGAAGAATAGTCTTGGCCGAGCGGGGCAAGGAACAAAGCACGCCTTCCCGCGCCTGCATCAACTTCGGTCACAAAAGCCCGTGCTGGCCCTGCATGGCCGGATATGTCGTTGATTTTGTCGGGGACGACCGGCCCGGTAAACAATCGGTCCAATGTGGTAAGACGTTTTCCGGCCAAAGTGCGCGCCGCATCGTTCATATAAAGAATTGCATCGGTTCGTCCCAACAGGATCATCGGCAACGACGGGCCATCCGCGCCAGTAGCCATTGCAGGTAATTCTTCGAGGCGCCAGATATAGCAGTGCTGCGCGGTTTGATGCACGCTGAGCCTGACATGCCCCTTGCGCGTCACTATGTCTTCATGTGCGGCCCCCTCAAGATCCGCTTTGGACTTGAGCCGAAACACCATGTTCACAGGGTTGGAAATGTTTTTCTCCAACAGCGTGCTGACGGTTTCCATACCGATATCAATGGTCGCGAACTTTTTTTGTGCTGCCGCGTTGGCTGATAAGACCACCCCTTCGGCGTCAGAAACCAGACTTGCGATCGCATCCTTGAACATGAAATCCGATAAAACCTGCAATGAATACCGCCGGCGCCGTGCATGCAGCAGCGTCAGCGCATTTAAAGCCGTGCATAAAAACAGAACAGAAAGTGATGTCGCAAACAGTGCGGATTGAACCCAATCCTGCGGTATCGCCAGACCTATGACACCAAGTGCGGCAGCAGTTGCTGCCACGACACCAAACCGATCCTTGGCGCCAAGTGCGAAACGCGTAAGGCGGGACGTTGGAAATGCACTGCTTGTCAACTTGAGCTCCTACAAGATCGAATCGCACTGCTATGAAAGCGTCCCAGGAGTTAATCCTAGATTAACTAAAGCAGATCATTCGCCTTAAGGTAGATCATTGCTGGATCAAGTCACGCTTTAAGTGTGCGGTATAAAACCCATCAGCATCGTCGCAAACGTCAAAGCGTTTTTCTAGCACGCAGTGCCAGTCGCTGTTATCGGATAAAAACTGCGCAACAATGTCTTCGTTCTCTGTTTTGAGCAGCGAACATGTAGCGTAGATTAGCCAGCCATTCGCAGACACCAGATTGGCTGCTTTGGATAACACATCGCTTTGGATTTGTTGCAGTTCAGCAAGCCGTTCAGGTGTAAAGCTCCACTTTCCTTCCGGCGACCGGCGCCACGCACCACTTCCAGAACAGGGCACGTCACATAAAACAAGATCAAACGGTGCGTGCTGTTCAAGCACGCCACTACTCAGTTCGTGAACAGTGACACCGGCACGTGCGGCGCGCATTGAAATTTCCTTCATCCGCTCTGGGGCGTGGTCATGTGCAAAGACTTCGCGACCTTCCTGCGCGGCTATAGCAAGCGCCTTGCCGCCCCCACCTGCACAGTAATCAAGGCATCTTGGCGCAGGTGGCAAAAGGGCGACCACCGCTTGTGAGGCTGCATCCTGCAGTTCTACGAAACCGTCAAGATAGGCCGGAGAGTTGCGCAATCGCCGCGCACCGTCAGTAATTGTCAGGGCGTTTTCTTCAACCGGATTCTGGGTGGTGTGGATGTCGACCTGGGCCAATAAAGCGCGTGCATTTTCTACGTCGCCTTTATGTCTGTTCACCCGCACGGTAACAGGCGCGCGGGTTTGAAGGATCCGCGCCGCATCCATGGATTTGTCGCCCAAACTGGTTGTAACGGCTTCGACCAACCAGTCTGGCATATTCCAGACCCAAGCATCAGGCGTTGCCGGGGCGAACGCGGCCTCGTTTTCGGTCAATGGGTCAGGGCCGTATCCTGCGCCGGTAAAGAAGGCTGCGACATCTTCGCCCCGACTGCGCAGAAGGCCCAGCATAAGAGCCCGCCCGCTGACGCCACCACCGAATGTGGCGGCTGTATCCTTGGAGCGCAGTACGTCGTAGACGTGGTCCCTTACTGCCGCACGGTCTTTCGAGCCCGCAAAACGGCTTTGCCGCGCCCACCGCGTCAACGCCTGCTCTGCAGGCACGCCACTACACCAGATGTCGAGCACATCTATTGCCGCCGCTATCCGTGCCGCGGGAGTCATAGATGCAAGCCTGTGCCGGCCGTATTACGCTTAGGATAGATGGCTCAGCCCACCCTGTAATTCGGGCTTTCGCGCGTGATCTGCACGTCATGCACGTGGCTTTCTTTCAGGCCGGCACCTGTGATTTTAACAAAATTGCAGTTAGCGCGCATCTCATCGACTGTCGCGCAACCGGTGTAGCCCATGGCCGCGCGCAATCCGCCTACAAGTTGGTGCAGAACCGCGCCGGCCGAGCCTTTGTAAGCCACCTGCCCCTCGATCCCTTCAGGTACCAGCTTGTCGCTGGCCGCGTCCTTTTGGAAATACCGGTCCGCCGATCCACTGGCCATGGCGCCAAGGCTGCCCATGCCGCGATAACTTTTAAAGCTACGTCCTTGATACAAGATCACCTCGCCGGGGCTTTCGTCGGTTCCGGCAATCATGCTGCCCACCATCGCGCAGGACGCTCCGGCGGCAATTGCTTTGGCGAAATCGCCCGAAAACTTAATTCCACCATCCGCGATCACCGGTGTGTCACCAGCTTCGCGTGCGCAATCCATAATGGCGGTCAGCTGTGGTACGCCCACCCCTGCCACCATCCGTGTGGTACAGATCGATCCTGGTCCGATCCCGACCTTTACCGCATCGGCACCTGCGTCAATCAACGCGCGTGTGGCCTCTGCGGTTGCGACGTTACCGGCAATGATCTGGACTTCATTGCTGAGGTTCTTGGCCCGCCGGACCGCTGCGGCGACACCTTCGGAATGGCCATGCGCGGTATCGATTACGATCATGTCGGCACCCGCATCAACCAATGCCTGCGACCGTTCATATCCCGCGTCGCCTACCGTGGTCGCACCCGCCACACGCAACCGGCCAAGATGGTCTTTACAGGCTGTCGGGTTCAAGACGGCTTGTTCGGTATCTTTTAGCGTCAAAAGACCGGTGAGTTTGCCGTCCTTGTCTGTGACCAACAACTTTTCGATACGGCGTGCCTTCATCAGGCTGATGGCTTCATCCCGATCCGCGGGTTCATGCAAAATCGCGAGGTTGTCAGAGCTCATCATCACCGACACAGGTGTCTTGTCATCGCTGGCAAAGCGCATGTCACGATTTGTGACAATCCCCAAAAGACGCCCTTTGTCATCGACCACAGGAAAGCCGGTGACGCGGTAGCGTTCTTGCAAGGCTTTTGCGTCGGCCAGTGTCTGATTGGCGGTCAACGTAATCGGATTATAGACAATGCCCGATTCAAACCGTTTCACGCGGCGTATTTCCCGCGCCTGTTCTTCGATCGTCAAATTGCGATGAACAACCCCGATGCCGCCTGCCTGTGCCATCGCAATCGCCATGCGGGCTTCGGTGACGGTGTCCATTGCAGAGCTGAGCAACGGAATGTTCATCGATATCGTTTTTGTCACGCGCGTGCGGGTATCTGCGGTTGACGGCAGGACGGAAGATGCCCCGGGCACCAGCAAAACATCATCAAAGGTGAGAGCCTCGCGAATCTCCATGGCATACCTCGCGTTTGGAGTAATCATTTGGCAGTTTCCTATTTCATGGGACCGCCGAAATTAAAAGGGGCTAGTTTGCAAAAAGGCCACTTGGATGGATTGCCAAGGCACAACCCGCGCGGCAATGCTGTGTCTGTTGATAATTACAGGAGCGGTGCAATGGCAGGTCACGGGTATGAAACAGGCAGGCTTGATCTGCCTTTTGTCGGTATTTCGACCTTCGGCAAACGCCCCTATGTGTCAGATTGGAGCGCTTTGCAGGCCGATGTTGCTGTTCTGGGGGCACCCTTTGACGCGGGCACGCAATGGCGGTCAGGCGCGCGCTTTGGACCGCGGGCGGTGCGTGAAGCCTCGACACTTTTCAGTTTCGGGCACGCAGGTGCTTACGATCATGAAGATGATGCGATCTATTTGCCCGGCAGTGTGAACATCGTCGACATGGGCGACGCCGACATTGTTCATACTGATACTGAAAAAAGTCATGCAAACATTGAGACAGGCGTTCGCGCAGCGCTGGCGGCAGGCGCATTGCCTGTTGTGATCGGCGGGGACCATTCGGTGAATATACCTTGTATCCGTGCCTTCAACGGCCCTGAATACGGCGGCAAACCCTTTCATATTTTGCAGATCGACGCACACTTGGATTTCGTAGACGAGCGGCACGGTGTGCGGCACGGTCATGGTAACCCGATGCGCCGCGCCGCCGAGCAGGACTACGTCACAGGGTTGACGCAGGTCGGCATCCGCAATGTCAGCTCTACCGCCAAGGAAGGCTATGCAGACGCCCGCGCGATGGGGTCGCAGATCATCTCGGTCAGGCAAGCTCGGCGCATGGGCGCGGACGCTGTGGTAGCAGCCGTACCGGAGGGCGTGCCGGTTTACATCACGATCGATATTGATGCTTTTTGCCCGTCGATAGCACCTGGCACCGGAACACCCAGTCATGGCGGGTTTCTGTACTACGAAGTGCTTGAAGTGCTGCAAGGCGTGGCGCGGCGCAATCCGGTGATCGGTCTGGATCTGGTCGAAGTGGCGCCGGACTATGACCCAACCGGCAGCACGTCCATTCTGGCGGCACAGGTTCTGCTCAACGCGCTGGGGTTCATCTTTCATGCGCGGTCTGAAAACCTTGATGTGATCGTGTGAGCGCTGCGCCTTAGGCAGCCTCATGAAGTTTATGATAAAATCGAAGAAGGAATGCCGCGCCAGATACATTATGTGACGCGGACCGGCCTTCGCCGGCGGTGCTGCGCGCTATTGTGTGGCAAATGATTTCAAGAGGCTGCGAATCTTAATGAGCAACGATCCCCTCGTGGTATTTACCCCCTCCGGTAAACGGGGCCATTTTCCCACAGGAACGCCGATCCTGACTGCCGCACGGCAACTTGGTGTTGACCTTGATTCAGTGTGTGGTGGGCGCGGCATCTGTTCTAAATGTCAGATTACGCCCAGCTATGGCGAGTTTTCAAAGCATGGCGTTACTGTTCATGACAATGCGTTGTCGGACTGGAACAAGGTAGAACAGCGCTACAAAGACAAACGCGGTCTGATCGACGGGCGGCGTCTGGGGTGTCAGGCAACGGTTCAGGGCGATGTCGTGATCGATGTTCCACCTGAAAGTCAGGTGCACAAACAAGTGGTGCGCAAACGGGCCGAAGCGCGTGATATCGTTCTGGATCCGTCAACCAAGCTGTACTACGTCGAAGTGGCAGAGCCGGACATGCATGATCCATCCGGTGACCTTGAGCGGTTGCGCGATGCGTTGCGTGAACAGTGGGATCTGCAAAACGTGGCAGCCGACCTGAACATTTTGCAAAAAATGCAGCCTGTACTGCGTAAAGGAGAATGGAAAGTAACGGTTGCTGTGCATTTGGGGGACGCTGAAAACACCCCGCGCATCATGCACATCTGGCCGGGCTACTATGATGGCACGGTATATGGGTTGGCTGTTGATCTTGGCTCGACCACGATTGCTGCACATCTGTGTGACCTGCAAACCGGTGAAGTGTTGGCGTCTTCCGGGGTTATGAACCCGCAAATCCGGTTCGGCGAAGACCTGATGAGCCGCGTCAGCTATTCCATGATGAACAAAGGTGGTGCCGAGGAAATGACGCGCGCTGTGCGCGAAGGCATGTGTGGTCTTTTCACTCAGATTGCTACCGAAGCGGAGATTGACAAAGAACTGATCGTGGATGCCGTGTTTGTCTGCAATCCGGTCATGCATCACCTTTTCCTCGGGATCGATCCTTTTGAGCTGGGTCAGGCCCCTTTTGCGCTGGCCACCAACAATGCAATGCGGCTGCGGGCGGATGATCTTGATCTGAATATACACCCTTCCGCGCGCATATATCTGTTGCCCTGTATCGCGGGGCACGTTGGCGCGGATGCGGCAGCGGTTGCCTTGTCCGAGGCACCAGACAAATCAGAAAGCCTTGTGCTGGTCGTTGATGTGGGCACCAACGCGGAAATTCTGCTCGGCAATAAAGAAAAAGTGCTGGCGTGTTCATCGCCTACCGGCCCTGCCTTTGAAGGTGCGCAAATCAGCTCTGGCCAACGCGCAGCCCCGGGCGCCATTGAGCGCGTGGAGATTGACCCCGTCACCAAGGATCCGCGTTTCAAAGTGATCGGCTGTGATCTGTGGTCTGATGATCCCGAGTTCAAAACGCAAATCGCAGCATCGGGCATCACCGGTATCTGCGGGTCGGGTATTATCGAAATGGTCGCCGAAATGCGGATGCGGGGGATCGTTGACGCGCCGGGTCTGATCGGCGCGCCGGCACAGACGGGCACAGATCGCTGTTTTCTGGACGGAAGGACGTATTCCTATCTGGTCTATGATGGCACCGCCGACGGGGGGCCGCGCATTACGATCACCAACCGCGACATTCGCGAGATTCAGATGGCCAAAGCCGCACTTTACTCTGGCGCGCGGCTTTTGATGGATAAATTCGGTGTGGACGTTGTGGATCGTGTCGTGCTTGCCGGCGCTTTTGGTGCACATATCTCGCCAAAACATGCTATGGTTCTTGGGATGATACCTGACGCACCTCTGGAAAAGGTCACGTCGGCGGGCAATGCGGCCGGGACCGGCGCGCGGATAGCGCTTTTGAACACCTCTGCACGGGCTGAGATCGAAGAGACGGTACGCGCGATCCACAAGATTGAAACGGCGATCGAGCCGCGATTTCAGGAACACTTTGTCAATGCTTCAGCAATCCCGAATGCAGTTGAACCTTTCCCGATCCTGAACTCTATCGTTGATTTGCCGCATGCCACGTTCAACACTGGCGGCGGAGACGGCAGCACATCGGGCGGCCGCCGCAGAAGGCGGCGTGCATGAGTACTGGTAACGCAGACCAAAAGGCGTTTTGGGAAACATTTGCGACCCTGTGGGTCGACAAACAGAAAGATCTGGACACCTTAATGGAACCCGTGCTTGCAGGTGTTCTTGACCGTGCCGCCTTGGGCACAGATCAGCGTGTTCTCGATATCGGTTGCGGGACTGGCACAAGTTCCTTGCGGGCCGCAGAGGCTGTTGGCGTCGGGGGACATGTGACCGGTGCTGACATCTCGGAGCCGATGCTGGAGCGTGCCCGTGCCTTGGCAGGAAACATGTCACAGCTTTCGTTTCAGACGACTGACGTGGCCGAGCATCCGTTTGTCCCTGCTAGCTACGATCAGGTTATATCGCGATTTGGTGTGATGTTTTTTGCCGATCCGGTTGCCGCTTTTGCAAATGTTCTGAAAGCGATGCGACCGGGCGCGCGGCTGACGATGGCCTGCTGGTCGCAGCTTGATAAAAATCCATGGTTTGAGGTGCCGATGTATGCCGCGAAAGACAGGCTCGGCGCGCCACCTGCAGTCGACCCTGACGCCCCGGGGCCGCTTGCGTTCCGAAATACCCAAAGGGTTATGCGCATTCTGGAAGACGCCGGTTTTACAGATATCAATGCAGAAACTGAAACGCTGCTGCTTACCCCGATCGGCGACTTGAACCGTGTTGCGACACATGCTGCCTCTATCGGGCCTGCCGCGCGCGCGGTTGAATACTTTGAAGCGACGGCTCAGGACTTTGAGGCAATTGTTGCACGCGTGGCTGCAGAATTTACCGATTATGCAACGCCAGAAGGTGTCCGCGTACCGGCGGCAATTAATTACTTTACTGCAGCTGCACCAGATCACTGAGGGGCTTGACGGCGACACCGCCAAACCCTAATCGGCAGGTGGACAGGCGGGTATGGTGAAAAGGTATCACGGCAGCTTCCCAAGCTTTAGTTACGAGTTCGATTCTCGTTACCCGCTCCAACTCTTTGCGAGGCAGAAACCGCGCGATGTGGTTATTTAGTCCAGTGCGAATGTCAAACCGAACGTGATGAGCGCATCCAGTGCGTCGCCGTCTGCCGGGATGAGCTGCACAAAAACGTTCTTGTATCTTGCCTGAAGTCCGATGAAGGGTACCACGTCACCGATCGCGTGGTTGAATTCGTCGCCGTCTCCTGGATATACGGCTAGCGCAAAAAACGCCCCTAGATGGAAATCACGAGCGACATCCCAATCGTAGCCAACTGAAACCAAAGGGGAAATCTCTTCGTAGCTGTTGTAGTATATACCAATGCTATAATTGAACTGTCGTTCCCAAGTGAGAAAAACGCCGGGGTTGAATTCCTGAAATTCGCGTGTTGCGTTGATATGTTCAGATCCCAACAGGACAGACACACGGTCCGGGCCTGCCTGCGCCACGCTTGAGACCAACACGCCGAGTATAAATGCGCACCACAATAGACACTGTTTCATTCGCCATCCCCCGTCTCAGACTTTTTGCGCACAACTGCTGCGCCAGCCTAAGAGCGAGAAGTTAATACAGCTTTACGAAGGTTCCATTTTTGCTTGATTTTTTGTCTGCCCCTTGGCAACCCCAA
>Ga0316197_10000415_pt1 | contig 29629 bp, 39 predicted proteins | sample OudBiesiAoxic_MG_FD_204939 | JGI IMG/M metagenome (GOLD analysis project Ga0316197, IMG submission 204939) | Coastal sediment microbial communities from Oude Bieten Haven, Netherlands - site A oxic | ecosystem: Environmental > Aquatic > Marine > Coastal > Sediment | place: Netherlands... | reverse complement strand
TTCTGTGTGCCGGGCATGATCAGCCGTGCGAGGGGCCCGATGATGAGGCCCATGATGAGGCCGCCGATGATGGTTCCGAGGAAGGCTCCCATGAACTGTTGTCTCCTGTTGTGCTGCCCAACGGACCCAATCCGGCCCGGATCGTCACCATGAAAGCACAACGGACCGCGGTCGTGTCGAGCAAGGACCGCGTACCCAGGGTTCTCCACCCTCCATGTGGCGTCGTGGGCCCGCGGAACGGCGGTATCGACCACGCAGCGTGGCGTCTTCAGGGCACCCAGAACCCGAGGTGGGGGATTGCCGCTTCGTCCTCGCGATGTGGGCCGTCGAAGTGCATCGGTGGGATGGCCGCGCCTCCGATCTCAGCAGCCGTGATGCTGAACCCAACCGGGGTGTCTCCGGGAGGCGTCGCCAGTTCCATCAGTCGCGCAGACGAGAGCCCGAAGACCACCCGGCGGACACCGGCCCAGAACATGGCACCAACACACATCGGGCACGGCTCACACGAGGCATAGAGCGTTCCGCCACCGGCTTGATCGAGGAGGTATTCCCGTTCCAGTATCAGTACAAGGGCGGTCTCGGCGTGAGCGGTCATGTCGTGATCGGAGTAAATCCGATTCCTGGCTTCCGCGACAACCTGCCCGTCGACCTCGAAGAGCGCTCCGAACGGATGGTCGCCGGCCGCTAGCGCTTCGGCGGCGAGCTCGAATGATCGCGTGAGGAGTGCTTCGTTGTGTTCGATGGCAATCAACCTAGCCGTAGCGGAACGAATCAGGTCACGGGGCGGGTGTCATGTCGGCGCATGATGTCGGCGATACGAGCAGGATCAACGGCGATGCCAGGAGGGAAGGTCTCCACGAGCTCCCGGAAGTAGCCGTCGAGGGACTGGGGCGTGTCCACCTGGAGCATTGCCGCCGCCGAGTCGTCGCCGGTGCCAAATGCGTGCGGTGTCCCGGCAGGCACAAACAAGCATGATCCTTGCGCGTACCGGTCCCGACGTCCGTCGATGGTGAGCAAGACTTCGCCCGCCAACACGTACCACAGGTGATCGACGCGTTCGTGTACGTGAGCCGGGGGTCCGTCCCACCCGGCGTCGATGTGCATCTCGACCGCGCCGAGCCGATCGTCGGTTGATGTCCCTGCCACTTTCACAACGCTCACGGTGGGACCGGCCCGCAAGACCTCACCTTCGCCCGGTTGGCGCACAATTGCCGACGTCATGGACTGCTGCCTTCCTCGTTGAGAACACGAACAAGTATGGACGAGCCGAGGAGGCCGCGCGGCATCGATTTCGCGACCCTCGGGAATCCTGGGACGGATCCCGCCTACTCGTCGATCGACGAGGTACCTCTCTGGTGAGCCGTCAGGAGCGCTAGGTGTGCGACGTCCTTCGGTCGGGCCGCGATCTCCTTGTAGCGGACGACATGCCCGAGCCGGACGAAAGGGAGGTCGTCGATGACCTCGGCGGTGTCGATGAGCTCGTCGATGTCGAAGTCCCCGTACGCCCAGTTTCTGCCGACGGTCACGGCGCCGTCGAAACAGCTGACGATCTTGTCCCCACCCGGGAGCGAGACCAGCTCTCCACGGCTCAGCGCACGTGTCCACGCACGATCGCGGCTGATCACATCGAGATCGTTCGAGGCTTCGATGATCCCCCGGACGATCAACGGTCCGCTTCCGAATACCGCGTAGTCCCCGATGGGGAGATCGAGAGAGCGTAGGAGATCGAACAGATCCGGTTCGCGAGCCGACATGAGGCCAATCGTAGAGACCCGACGGGACCCCCGACGTCGGAGCCTTCAGTGCTTGACGAAGCCACCAATGTCGAGCCGATCGATCAGACCCTGATTCCGGTCGATGCCCTGTTGGGGAATGGGGATTCCGCTCACCTCGGCGACACGGTTCATCATCTCGAAATTGCCGAACACGGACGCGGCGTCCACCAGGGCCTCTGGTCCGAGTTCGCCGATGATCCCACCATGAACCGGCTCGAGCGGTTCGGTACGCACGAGCACCGCATCGACGAGCCTGAGCAGTAGGTTGCCACCTGGCACACCCGTGGGGATCGCGGGATCGCGCAGTGCGTCAAGATCGAGGCCGTATTCGAATGCGGATGAGCTCGCACGGAGCATCGTGACATGGCTCAACGTTCAGTAGAAACACTCGTTGTGGATCGACGTGCGCGACGACACGAGCTCCATCTGTGCGCGGTCGAGGCCGGGGCTCCGCCGAAACGTGTCGAGCGCCATCTCCCATCCGGTCATGTATTGGGGACCGAAGAGGCCCTGGTAGACGGCGCCCTCGTACGGGAGGAGATCGAACATCACTGGGATCGGGCCGGGGGGAACCGGGAGGTGCGTTCTGCGTCGTTTGAGGCCTTCGGCAATCTCGCCCGTCGGATTTCCAGCGGACGTTTCGGGGAGGGGCTCGAGGTCTGCTCCCAACGCGCGATGTGTGCCATCAACCGACGAGAGCATCGAGACCAAGGCAGCTACCTCAACTGTCGCGGGATCGCCGGAGGCATCGGCGGCCGACCGGACAAGATCACCGTCGACCGTCGTCGGGTCGTGATACAGCGTGTCGGCGAGAAGGCCGAGGGGATGCTCGATCCCGACGGTCCTCGCCGTCTCCTCTGCTGCGCGATCCCGGACGGACGTCAACAACGCAACACGTTGTTGACCGTCCAGCGTCGGCCCGGGTCGTGAGAAGTGGCCCCACAACGACGTGTAGGCGAATCGCAGGTCTGGTCGAACGGAGACCGGCGAACCGCGGAACTCGAACATCGCAGGCACGCTAGTCGCGGTGTTGAATGGCTCCCATGAGATTCCGCGCTTTCGGATTGGTGTCTGTTCTGTTGTTCGCCTTGACCGGTCATCCACGGTCTGCAATGCCATTTGCACGTCCGCTGTGCGCAGCGCTGAGGATGAGACGGTGACGGTGCTGCCGGTGCCGCCGCTCGATCGGCCCGACGTGCTCGAGTGGGTCGGCCGGCACCTCACCGGCTTGTATGCAGGCGACGTCGGCGCGTCGGGCGCGTTCGTGGGCGGGCAATCGTCGGCCGACGAAGCCTTGGCGACGTTCGACGTCGCAGGGTACGCGGCATCCCGCAATGAAGCCTGGCCTGCGACGCGACGCGGCGCCTCGCGGCTGTCTCCCTACATCCGACACGGCATGCTGTCGCTCCCCCGTGTATGGGAAGCCGTTGCCGACGGACCGGCGCGGGACGTCGCCAAGTATCGCGATGAGTTGCTGTGGCAGGAATACGCCAGGCATGTCTATGCGCGCCTGGGAAGAGCCACCCGCAGCGGGCTGCGGTACCGCATACCTGCAACTCAGAGGGTTGAGCCGTGGCCCAGAACCATGGCCTGCGTCGATCAAGCGGTCGGAGAGCTCGAGTCGGACGGCTGGTTGGTCAACCAGATGCGGATGTGGCTTGCGTCGCAATGGTCCGTACGGATGCTCGCACCGTGGCAACAGGGTGAAGACGAGTTCTTCGTCAACCTTCTCGACGGATCGCGAGCAGCCAATCGTCTGGGGTGGCAATGGACCGCAGGGACGGCAACCGGGCGCGCCTACGGCTTCTCCCGTTTCCAGGTCGAGAAGCGGGCACCGGGCCTCTGTTCAACCTGTCCGCACGAGGCGGAATGCCCTATCGACGACTGGCCACCGGATTCCCCGCTCGAGGCCGCTGAGCCTCATCCGCGTCTGCGAGCCGACCCGGACCCGGCGGCTACCGCCGGCCCCGATCACGCACGCGCAGACGATCGTCCCGACGCCGTGTGGCTGACGGCGGAATCGCTCGGCGATGACGATCCGGCTCTCGTTGCGAACCCTTCGTTGCCCATCGTCTTTGTGTTTGACGGACCCCTCCTGGCCCGACTGCAGCTGACCGCCAAGCGGCTGGTATTCCTCGCCGAGACGCTGGCCGACCTGGGCCGGCGGCGCAATCTCGAGGTCTACGTGGGCGATCCCGTGTCCATTCTCGACGGCCGGCGGCTTGCCGCGACCTTCACGCCGGTGCCGGGATGGCATGCTCGGGCCGCTCACATTCGCCCGGTACAGATTCATCCATGGCCGTGGCTCCGTCGTCCCCATGGTGGCTCGGTGGCATCCTTCTCAGCATGGCGGCGATATACCGACCGCAGTGACGGCTGAACGAGCAAGAACGCCCTTCCGGCCGGACTGTGGGCATCGGCCACGGTGGACTCGCGGGCCATTGGTTCAGCTCAGGTTCGCGGCATTTCGGCAAGCTCCTTGAGGCGACGGAGGCCGGCATGCAGGATGACGGCATAGGGAGCGAACCAGCCCGAAACCGTGAAGTCGACGCGGGTCCGATTCGAACCGACGGCTGTGACGTGATGTCCCGTGGCCCGGATGCCCGCAACCGTCCAGTTCCAGCTGCGCTCGGGTTCCACGTTCGTGATCTCGAAGGGTACCCAGATGCCGATCGGGGTCTGGATCCGTCCGCGAGCCCCGGGGGCAACGGAGGTGGCCCCGGCCGAGACCGCCCGGACGGTTGGGCCCCAGCTCGGCCACCAGCGAAACTCCGCAAGCAGGGGCCAGACCGTGTTCACCGGAGCGGCGATCTCGATGGATGCTCGTGCCGGCTTCACGGCGCTCTGAGCAGCATCGACGCTGCAAGGGCGGTCACGGGTTGCAGGCTGGCAGGTGGGGGTAGGTGCTCGGCATTGAAGTTCCGTACCAAGCTAGCGAACCTGCATGACCATCAGGACGACGAGGCCGCCGCGTAGCGTCCACCCGATGGTGCGAATCCAGTTGCTGGCGACCAAGCGACGCATGGCGCGTTTCGAGGGGTCGCTGGAAAGCTCGCGGTGGAGCGGGACCTGGACGAGGGCCGTTGTCACCCAGAGCACCACCAACACCGCTCCCGCCGCCAGGACGAGCGCCAAGCTCACGCCGGACGGGCGGACGAAGACCAGCGCCGCAGCGGTAGCGACCTCGACGGGTGCCGGGATCGCAAGGAGCCACCCCATCCGTCGCGTGTGCTCTTCCTCATATCGAGGAAAGGAGGCCTTGCCGACGAATGGAAACAGCGGATAGTGCACGATCTGGATGGTCCAGATCAGTCCGACCATGAACCACGTCGCCACGAACTGGATAACGAGGAGACCAGTCATCGGCGCGGAGAGGACCCGGTCAAGTTGCTGGCCATGCCAACCTCAGGGAACTCGAGGGCGCTCCTCACGCTGGCTGGCTCTGCGGCACGGTTTGTGTTCATGCTGTCGGTTCCAACCTTGCCTTGGGGGGGCCGAGTCTTGCCGCCCCCTTCAGTGCTACAACCAAGCTGCGTCCGAATGGCTGCAATCGAATGGGACTGGGCGGCACGAGCGTCTTCGACAATCGTACGAAACGTCCGATAGCAGGCGGGCTCGCGAGTCGACCCAGGTCGGGCGGGTTCCCGTGGGCCCGGTGGGACTCGAACCCACACGCTTCGGATTAAAAGTCCGCTGCTCTGCCAATTGGAGCTACAGGCCCGTCGGCGCAGGATACCCGCGGTGGTGACGTGGGGTTGCCGTGGGCAATGGCTGAAGGGATCTTGGTGACCATCTCCCGTCGGCGTTACCCAGAAGCTTTCTCCGGAGGTTCCTCCCACGGCCACCGGCCGGTGACCTCCACGACGATGCTCCAGCTCAGGAACGTCCGGATGAGGACCAGGAGGCCAAGCGTCACCGTGTTCTCGACGTTCGCCTCCACCGTGACCGTCTTGATGATGTCGGCGGCGATGAGGAGATCGAGGCCAACGAGCATCCCGCGCCCGATGGCACGCTTGAAGGTTTGGAATGCGGCTTCCCCACCGCTCCGAATCCACGCCCTGGCGCCACTGATCGCGGCGTAGATGATTGCGACGCTGATGGCCGCAATAGCAGCGACTTCGATGGATTCTGCGACCGCCTCGCCGATCTCCAATCCGCCAACCATGAGGCCTTCATCTGCAGCCAGCAGCCACTCCATGAGCCGACTCTAGGCGACTCGCCAAGGAGCAGGGCTGCTCCGCGCCCGGTAGGGTCCAATCATGAAGCTGTACCTCATCGACGGCACGTACGAGTTGTTCCGTGCACACTTCGGGGTCCCATCGAGAGCGGCGCCCGATGGCCGTGAGGTCGGCGCCACATACGGCATCCTCGCCTCAACCCTCGCCCTGCTCACCGAACCCGAGGTGACGCATATCGCCGCGTCGTTCGACTCGGTGGTCGAGTCGTTCCGGAACGAGGTCTTCCCGGACTACAAAACAGGAGAGGGAATCGAACCCGAACTCCTCGACCAGTTCCCGCTCGCCGAACGGGCGATGCGGGCGATCGGCGTGACGGTCTGGTCGATGTATGACTACGAGGCCGACGACGGGCTCGCCACGGGCGCTCGCAGGTGGGTCGACGACGTCGAGCAGGTGGTGGTGATGTCGCCGGACAAGGATCTGTGCCAGATCTATGACGATCCGCGCATCGTCGGCTACGACCGGCGCAAGGGGTCGTTCATCGACCGGGACGCGGTCGTTGAGAAGTTCGGTGTCGAGCCAGATTCGATACCCGACTGGCTGGCGCTCGTCGGTGATGCAGCCGATGGACTCCCCGGCCTCGCGGGCTGGGGGGCGAAGTCGAGCGGGACGATCCTCTCTCGCTATGGCCATCTCGAAGGAATCCCCCTGGACGAGGCATTGTGGGATGTGAAGGTGCGTGGGGCGGCGAAGCTTGCGGCGACGCTCCGGGAACACATCGGAGACGCCCTGCTCTATCGCTATCTGGCTCAGCTTCGGACCGACGTCCCGCTTCCAGATTCACTCGCCGACCTCAAGTGGAAGGGTGTGCCGCGCGCTCGTTACGAGGCGTTCTGCGACGAACTTGGATTCAGCCGTATCAAGGAACGGCCCGAACGCTGGATCGACTGATCAGACAACGATGACCTCTGCTCTCCGCCTGCGTCAGCACACGCGGGACTACGGCGCTGCAGCCCGCAGGTACCGGACGAGACGGGTGCCCTCGGCGTCGAACATCTCGAGCGTCGTGGCATCGACGCGGTAGGTGTCGGCTTCCTGGAGCGCCGCGAGATATCGGGTCTCCTGGTCCATCAGGTCCGGTTCACAGGCCATCGCCGTGGATGCGATCGGGCCGATCTCGATCGAGTTCTCATCGGTCTCCCACGACCCGGTATAGGAGTTGCAGCCCCCGGAGCCGGAGAGAGTCCCGTCCTCCTCGAAGCGCGCTGTCACCGAAACGTCAATCACCGTCGACTGGAACCCGCCGGTGCCGTTGTTGTAGGCGATGAGGTCCCACGAGGAGCCGGCGAGTTCCTGCGAGATCGCCTCGTACCTGAGCAGCGCGGTGTCGCCCGATGACAGCGTCAACGTCTCTCCGTCCATCGACCAGGTGTCAACAGCGGCCAAGGCGGCCAGGTAGGCGGCCTCCTGGTCCATCACCCCGGGTTCTCCGCAGAACATCTGGGTCGAAGCGAGCTGTCCGAAGGTGATCGACGAGCCGTCGATTTCGTAGGGACCGAAGTACTGGTTGCACGACGCGTTGCCGGAAGCCGAATCATCCTCGAAGGTGAGCGTCGGGATCGTGAGCGGTGTAGCCATCGTTCCATCGGGCCCGGCGATCCCGGTCAACATCCAGGAATGGTCGGTTGGCATGTTGTCTCCGTTCGAGCTGCAGGCCGCGGTGAGCAGTGCGATGGACAGGGCGAGGAGGAACAGTCGCTTGATCATGGTGATAGGACGTTATCGGATGGCGGCCGCGTTCCCGAACCACTTGCCCAAGACCGCACAGTGTTCAGGACTCTGCCAGTCTGCAATCCGACGCAGGAGGGACCCGATGCCGGTCGTATCAGTCGAGAACCTCACGAAGAGTTACGGCGACGTCGAAGCCGTGCGCGGCGTGAGCTTCGTTCTCGAAGAGGGTGAGGTGTTTGCGCTGCTCGGACCGAACGGCGCTGGTAAGACCACCATCGTTGAGATTCTCGAGGGCTACCGCAGCCTGTCATCCGGCACCGCCAGCGTGCTCGGGTTCGACCCCGCTGAGAATCAGCGGACGTTCAAGGAACGCATCGGGATCGTGCTCCAAGAATCGTCGGTCGAGCGGGAGCTCACGGTTCGGGAGACGATCAACACCTACGGTGCCACCTACCCCCAGCGCCTCGACACGGGCCATCTCATCGACATCGTCGGTCTCGGAGAGAAGGCCGACGCCCGCGTGAAGACGCTGTCGGGCGGACAGAAGCGCCGCCTCGAGGTGGCGCTCGGCATCGTCGGCGACCCCGACCTCATCTTCCTGGACGAACCGACCACCGGCTTCGATCCATCGGCGCGCCGCCAGGCTTGGGAGGTCATTGGCAACCTCACCGGTCTTGGGAAGACGATCCTGCTCACCACCCACTACATGGACGAGGCGCAGGCCCTCGCCGACCGGGTCGCGGTGATCGACCGTGGCCTGATCGTGGCGGAGGGAACGCCCGACACGCTTGGCGGCAGGGCCACTGCTCGTGCCGAGGTGCGGTTCACCCTGGTGGACCAGTCCGCGGAGTCGCTTCCTGTGCCGCCGGCGTTGATCGACGGGTGGACGGTCGAGTACCACACCGATGATCCGACGACTCTGCTGCACACGCTCACCGGTTGGGCAGTCGAGCGCAACACGCTGCTGAACGGACTCACCGTGAGCCGCCCCTCACTCGAGGACATCTACCTCGGGCTCACAGACGGGGATTCACCATGAAGCGGCCGTCGCCCCTCTCGTTGCTCTGGCACCAGGCTCGGTATGAGTGGAGGATCTTCTGGCGTACGCCGATCTCCGCGTTCTTCACCATCTTCTTCCCACTTCTCATTTTTGTGGTGTTCTCACTCGTCTTCGGGAACGAGCGGATCGAGTACCTCGGGATCACCACGGCGCAGTTCTACGCACCGTCGCTCGCCGTCTTCGCCGCTGTCTCGGCCACGTATACGAACATCTCGATCTTCACGTCGTATCAGCGAGACGAGGGGATCCTGAAGCGGGTGAGGGGAACCCCGCTCCCGTCGTGGATCTTCTTTGGAGGCAAGATCCTCGCATCCATCCTGATCGCCCTCATCGGAACCCTCATCATGCTCGGCGTCGGGGTCCTGTTCTTCGGTCTTCAGGTGTATCCCGAGACGGTCCCAATCCTGATTGTTGTGTTCTTCGTCGGGGTTGCTACTTTCGCAGCACTCGGGCTGTTGGTGGCTGCCGTGGCCCCGTCTGGGCAGGCAGCCACGGCCATTGCGAATGCCACCCTCCTGCCTCTTGCGTTCGTGTCGGGTGTGTTCATCGTCCCCGGCGAAGACATGCCCGGTTGGCTCACAGCGGTCTCCGGCTTCTTCCCGCTGAGCCACTTCGTGGAGCCGTTCGTCGCGGCCTTCACACCTGCCACAACCCGGGCCGACTTCGAGTGGCAGGACCTCGCCTACCTCGCATTGTGGGGTGCCGTCGCGTTGATCCTCGCCATACGGTGGTTCAAGTGGGAACCGCCGACGAGCGGAGGCGGGCGACGCAGCCGCACCAAGTCGTCGGCCGCTACCGGGTAGCGGCTCACGTCTCGGATGCAACCCCGAGTAGGCGTTCCCGTTTCATCTTCCCTGCGCCGCGCACCGCCAGGAAGAGCGCGATGGCCCATGCGATGGCGCCGATGAGGAATGCCGACGGTCCGGGTGCAGAGATGACTCGGACCGTGAGGGCGTACGACACGATGATGATCGGCAGCGAGACGAGGCTCGACGCCTGCTGAGCCGCGGCCGCGGAACGCATTCGCGCCGACATCCGCAGGACGAGCGCAATCGCAATCGCGATGACCGGGGGGATCACCAAGATGATCAGCAGGATCCACCCCGAGGTCGGGAAGAACCATCCCCCAACTTTGGGCCCCACCGTCAAGTTGACTACGAGCGAGTACAGAGCGAAGCCGACGATGGTGATGAGATAACCCGGTACCAGGCTTGCGAGGAGCTTCCCGAAGTAGATCTCTTTCATGGTGAGGGGGCTGTGGGCGAGGAATTCACCGGTCCCGCGCTCGCGCTCTCCGACGATGGCGTTCGACGCAACAGCAACCGAGATCGTGAGCGGCACGATGATGGCAATCGGTGCGAGCATGTAGACGGCAATGAGGTAGGCAGCCTGGGCAGCTGGATCGTCCACGGGCAGAGACGGGCTGACGTCCACCGGAATGCTGTCAACGATGCCGGCCAGCTGCTGGGCCATGGCCGTATTGGCGAGCATCCCGATCACGCTCAGCGCGAGGAGCGGCATCAACACGAAGAAGAGCGTCGCGAGCATCATCAGCGGAATCCAGTAGTCCTTGCTCTTGAAGAGCCGACGCATGTCTACGCCGGCTATCGCTCGCACGTGATCCCAGTTCACGGCATTTCCCCTCGGTGTGCACGCTGCATCTCGAAGTAGAGCTGCTCGAGGGTCGCGCCGATCGGTTCGACACGTGTGAGACGAGCGCCGCCGTTGACGAGCCGAGTCACGAGGTCGGGAAGACGGTTGAGGTCGTCGAGCGTCACCTGAACGGAGCCATTCCACGAAACGGATACAACACCCTCTTCGAGGTCGAGTGCACCGAGGGCGTCCCGGTTCTCTGCGTCGAGGAGGACGATAGGTTCGGTGAGGTATTGACCTGCGAGGGCCTGCGGCGCTCCCGCGGCCTGGGCATGTCCATTGTTCATGAGTACAAGCTGATCGGCGATCCCCTCTGCCTCGTGAAGCAGATGCGTGCACAACACGATCGTGCGGCCGCGGCCGGCGAGTTCGCGGATCAGTTCGAGGACGCTACGTGAGGACTCGGGGTCGAGTCCTGCCGTTGGCTCATCGAGGAGGAGCACTTCTGGATCATGGATCACCGCACGAGCGAGGGCTAGGCGTGTGCGCATCCCGGTGGAGTAGCCACCGACCTCCTGAAGGAGGGCATCCTGGATCGAGAACCTCTCGGCTGCATCGAGGGCGGCTCCCTCGTTCGACTCGAAGATCCGGGCGGCGAAACGAAGGTTGTCCCAACCGGTGAGCTGGTCGTAGAACGCCGGCTTTGGCGGCACGATGCCGACGCGGCGCCTGACCTCATCGCCGTTGATCTTGGGATGGAGGCCCAGCACTTCGATGTCGCCGCGGTCGGCAACCAGAGCGCCCGTCGTGAGGCGCACTGTTGTGGTCTTTCCCGCGCCGTTCGGGCCGAGGAGCACCGTCACCGCACCGGCAGGCGCAGCGAAGGTGAGGGACTCGACAGCGCGAACTGAACCGAAGGTCTTGGAGACCGTGCCGAAGCGAATCGCTGAATCCATCGCAGATGTCATCGGCCCTGGAGCCACGAAACCTGAACCATTACGGATCTGGCACGAACATCGGAGACACGCGTAGGATCGCAGGTATGTGCGGACGATTTGTTCAGACTCAGGAAGCTGAGAACTACGGGGCGTACTTCTCCGTTGATGTGATCCAGACTGACGAAGTCCTGAAGTCGTGGAACGTCGCCCCCACGAAGCAGGTCTACGCCGTGGCCGAACACGGCGGTGAACGCCTTCTGGGGACCTTCGGGTGGGGCCTTGTTCCGTTCTGGGCGAAAGACCGCAAGATCGGCGCCCGTCTGATCAACGCTCGTTTTGAGACGGCAGGGTTGAAGCCGGCGTTTCGCGACTCGTTCGCCGGCCGCAGATGCATCGTCCCGGCCGACGGCTTCTATGAGTGGGAGCCGAAGGATCGCGGCAAATTGCCGCACTATTTCTACGCCACCGATCGAAGTCCGCTTGCCCTCGCCGGGTTGTGGGCGTCATGGGAGGATCCGGAGAGCGGGGATCGGGTGCGCACATGCACGATCGTGACCGGGAAACCGTCAGATGTCGTCTCGCCGATCCACGATCGGATGCCGGTGATCCTCCCGAAGGCGGCGTGGGACGCGTGGCTGGATCCCGACAACCGCGACAAAGAGGAAGTCCACGACCTCATTGGCTCCTTACCCGCGCCGGACCTTTCTGAGCATGCGGTCTCGACGCTCGTCAACCGAGTCGCGAACGACATCCCGGAGCTGATCACTCCTCTCGAGTCGGGCGCCGTGTAGCGCATCGCTGTTCCGCCTCGCTCTGCTCGTCGGTCGAGTACGTTTGTCTCAGGGCCAACGGAAGGGCATCCGCGACATGACGAGGCTGGCATTCGTTGATGACGGTGCGGGAGATCCGCTCGTACTGATTCACGCCGGGATTACCGACGCCCGCATGTGGCGGCCGCAGGCGGACCGGTTTGTTGGCGAATGGCGGGTCGTGCGGCCCGATCTGAGGGGCTTCGGCGGAACGGCGCACAGCGAAGGCGAGTATCGCCACGCCATGGATCTCGTCGAACTGTTCGACGACCTCGGGTTGCCTCCCGCCGTTGTGGTTGGTGCCTCGATGGGGGGAGGTGTTGCGATCGACTTCGCTCTGGAACGCCCGGATCTCGTTCGCGCGTTGGTGCTCGTCGGCGCGACCTACGACGGCTTCCGCTTCCTGGAGCAGGACTTGTTCGACCAATGGCGCGAGCTGACCGACATCTACGAGGCCGGCCGGCTCGACGAGGCCGCGGCGCTCGAGACCGACATCTGGCTGGGGCCGGACGCTTCACCCGACGTGAAAGAGGCCGTTGTCGAGATGGTGCGACTCTCCTACGACCACGGTGAGATCGAGGAGACGGACCTCGCTGTACCCGCGTCGGAGCGCCTCGGCGAGGTGGAGATGCCGACCCTGGTTGTCCTCGGTGAGGAGGATCGCGTCGATATCGCACGAGCGGCGGATGTACTCGTCAACTCGATCCCTCACGCCCGATTGGTTACGATGCCGGGAACGGCGCATCTGCCAAGTCTCGAACAGCACGACACGTTCAACACCATCCTGGCGAGGTTTCTCGTCCATCTCGACTGACGGGTGGGCGAGTTCGCAGCCGCCCGCCTCAGCGAGTGAGCCAGCTCCCGAGCCACCGGGTGACGCGGGGCATCAACACGTAGGTGAGGGCGAGGATGCCGAGCACGTTCCCGATGAAGACGCCCAGCACCACGTTCATGTTCGGAGCGACCTCAACGCGTACGAGAGTGATGAGCAACGATGTGGGGAATAGGGCGATGAACACGGCGATCGACTGCTTCCACCGTTTCGGTCCTTCCGGCTGACCCGGCCGAGCAGGGAACCATCCTCCGAATCCGCCGACGACGTTCACGGTGCGGTCGCCCTCGACGAGTTGGTCGGTCCTGACGAGCCACTCGCGTCGCGAGTCCGATTCGAGCCAGCGGTCCAGGTCGGCCCGTGAGGCGAATGACGCGACGATGACGTGCTCATCTTGGACACCCTTCACCGGCTGGAGGAGGTCGGACCCGAGAAAACCCTCGAACTTGCGCAGCCGGCCGACGACGTCGTCGTGGAGTTCGACGAACTCTGCTTCGTTGTGCGGTGCGATTCGTTGGGAGAAGACAACGGTGACGGGTTCAGGGGCGGTGCGCAGGCCGGCGACATGCTGCTCACGGCCCGGTCCGTCGATCATCCCCTGAACTTCTTCGATGAGCGCCCTGCGGTCTTCGGATTCGAGCCAGGCATCGAGTTGCTCGACTGTTGCAAAGGAATACACCGTGACCCATTCACCCGGATGGGACGGGTTCGGCTCTTGGACCTCGGAACCGAGAAACCCGGCATGTGCTGCTGCAGCGGCTCGGATGCGGCGATCCCACGCTCGGAAGTCCTCCTCGCACCCGGGGTGTACGTTGCGCGCCACAACAACGGTGGGAGCGGAGGCAGGTTGATTCAAATCGCCGGACATGGTGGCAGCGTAGGCGCACCAGTGGCGTCACTCGATCAGCTAGGGAATCGGGTTGGTCCCGTCGCCGGCGTGAGTCCTGATCTCGTCCACGTAGCTGTTGAGGGTGATCGCCTTTGCCACATCCGTTGTGACGTCGTGGATCACGAGGGGGCCAGGCAATCCGGGCTTGAAGGCTGAGCGGAGCGTTGAATAGACCAGGAATCGGCTGTCGGTCGACCAGGTCATTGAGATAACACCAGAACCTTGCCCGTCGTTCTCGAGGACAACGGCACCCGTCGCCGCTTCCACGATCCGGATGAGTGAGTTCGGACTGTCGATGTTGGGAGTGATGTTTACGGCAACGAGCCTGCCGTCCGGGGACCACACGGTGTCGACAACGAGCTCGCTCTCCGCCACACCGGGTACCGGTCGGTAGTGCCGCCCGTCGACACCTTCGACCAGGATCGGTTCGCCGGGCTCGGCGACGATGTCGGTGCCGTCTGCGCCGATCACGACGGGTGGGGAACTCTCATCCCAGAACAGATCCACGACGAGAGCATCGTCGTTCCAACGCTCCAAGAACACGCCATCCGCCAAGGAAGATGCACAGTCTTGGGGAAACGAGCGCACCGTCGCAGGTTCGGACGCCGCGTCGGTGAGATCCAGGCTCATGAGAGTTGTTGGTCCTGGCACGGACCGCGCACAGGTCATCCATGCCAGTTGCCCAGGTTCGGTGTCATGCCACACGGCAGAGCCCACCCGAAGGCCGACGGCCTCCCGGGTCGGACCGGCTTGCCTGCCGTCGTCGACTGCATGAACGGTCAGGACGCCGTCATCGAGGACCTGGGCGAACCAAGATCCGGATGCGTCGAGCCCGATCGGCCATCCGCCGGTCAGTCTTGAGTTGTCGCGTTCGATCGACAGCGCCACCTCAGTCGCTGACTCAGCGGCGGACCACCGGGTGACATCGAGGCTGTCTCCCGGCGTCGAGAGCATCACGATCGTATCGTTGAATCCGGGTATCAGCTGCGACAGCGGAACCTCTGTCCTCCCCAAAGGTTCGGGTGCCGGAACCGTTGTGGTCGACGCCACGGTTGTGGATGTTGTCGAAGGCACCGTTGTCGTGGTCGACTCTGTTGCGGCAACTTCCGAGGGTTCAGTTGTTCCCGGTGATCCGAGCAGCCAGCCGAAGGCGATGGCTGCCACAACGGCCGCACTGGCGGCAAACAACGCGGTGCGGCGGCCACCTCCCTCACGGGAGGGTGGAAGGAAGTCCGGGTCAATCGTTATTCGGTCGTCTGCCATGTTCCACCGCCGAACGAACACTGACCTTCGTCGTCGCGGGTGGCGGCGTCAAGGGTCAATACGTTGAGCTATCGGGATGCCCGAGGTGGGCACTCAACACGTCTTCGGTGCTGGCGGTTCAACAAGATGTGTCGGGGAAGATCCCGAGACTGCCGTCTTTCCGGGGCTCGGTCCTGTCGCCTTCACTCGCGGCGGCCGGCTTCGAGGTTCAGGAACCGAATCCGTCCCATCCGAGAAACCCCGCATGCGCTGCGGCCGCAGCTCGGATGCGTCTGTCCCAGGCTCGGAAGTCGTCCTCGCGGCCGGGGATCACACGGCGCGCCACCAGAACGGTGGCGCCGACGCAGACCGGCTCGGGTTCATGGTCATGGAGGGAGCGCAGGCCCACCATTGCCGCCGCTCGACGGGTGCTGGGGCTGGTCAGCCCTGATTCTCGGCTGCAGCGGTTCTGATTTCGTCGACGTACTGGCTCAGGGTGATCCTTGCCACCGTGTCGTTGGTGACGTCGTGGATCACGAGGGGCCCCGGCAGCCCCGGCTTGAAGGCAGACCGTAGGGTGGTGTAAAGAAGGAACCGGCCGTCGGACGACCATGTCATCGCGATGACACCAGATCCTTGCCCGTCCCTCTCGCTCACCGCGACGCCGGTTGTCGAGTCCACGATGCGAACGAGTGAGGCCGTTCTGTCGAACTCCGGTGTGATGTTGACTGCGACCAGCCTGCCGTCCGGGGACCAGGCGGTGTCCACGACGAGCTCGTCCTCGGCCACGCCCGCCACGGCTCGGTAGTATCGACCATCTACGCTCTCAGCCAGGACTGACTCGTAGGGCTTGGAGAGGACCTCGCCGGTCTCGATATCGATCAAGATCGGTTCGGAACGCCCATCCCACGGAAGGGAAACGACAAGAGCGTCATCGTCCCAGCTCTCCAAGAACACCCCGCCGTCCCAGTCCGATGCGCACACCTCGGCAAGTGAAGAGATCGTCACCGGTTCGGATGCCGGGTCGGTGAGATCCAGCGTGTTGAGAACCGCCGGTCCCGGCGTGGATCGGGCGCACGTCAGCCAGGCCAGCTGCCCCGGATCAGTGTTGTGCCAGACCGCTGATCCCGCTCGGAGACCGACGGCCTCTCGTGGTGGTTGTGCTGCTCCGCCGTTCGGTATGGGATGCACCGTTAGAACGCCGTCGCCGAGGATCTGGGCGAACCATGAGCCGGAAACGTCGAGGCCGATGGGCCATCCGCCGGTGAGGTGAGAATCATCGCGTTCGATCGACAGCGCCACCTCTGGTGTCGTTTGAGAGGCAGGCCATTTCGCGACCGTGAACTCGTCAACCGGAGTCGTGAGCAAGAGAATCGTGTCGGTGAACCCCAGCACCAGGTCAGACAGAGGAAGCGCTGTCTCCCCCAACGGTTCGGCTGTTGGAACGGTCGTGGTTGGCGCCACGGTTGTGGATGTTGTCGACGGCACCGTTGTCGTGGTCGCCTCCGTCGCGGCAACGTCTGAGGGTTCGGTAGTTCCCGGTGATCCGAGCAACCAGCCGAAGGCGATGGCTGCCACGACGGCCGCACCGGCAGCAAGCCACGCGGTCCGTCGGCCACCTCCCTCACGGGAAGGTGGAAGGAAATCCGGGTCAATCGTTATTCGGTCGTCTGCCATGTTCCACCGCCGAACGCATGGTGACCCTTGTTGCTGCGGGTGGCGGCGTCAAGGGTCAATACGTCGGATTGTCGAGAGGCCCAAGACGGAACCTCAAACACGCTTTCGGTGCTGGCCCTTCAACCGGATGTGGCGGGAGATCATTCCGGGTCTGCGCTCTTCCAGGGTCAGCTCTCCTCGTCGGATTCGCTCGCGACGCCCTCAGCGGGGATGAAGACGGCGGCATGTTCGACGCAACGTGCGTTGCCCTGATCGTCATAGGTGAGAGCCGGCATCCCGCACTCGTCACAGGACTGGAGGTAGATATGCTCCGGCAGCTCCATCCCCCTATCGGCAGAATCGGGGGTGCCGACGAGAGACAACCGCGGCCTCTCAAGGTAACTAGTCCCTTTCCATCGTGGGCTGCGAAGCGGATAGCGGCCGCACTGCAGAGACTGCATCTTGACGAGATGTACGAAAAAGGTTACACTAAGTAAGAAATACCTGTCCCCTAGGAGGGACCATGAATGTGTTCTGGACCACGCTCGTTCTCCTCAGTGGCCTCCTCGTTGTTGTGCTAGTTGGTCGACTGATGTGGCTCAACCGACCGCAGGCCGAGATGCGGGATGTGCCGCCGGCCCCGCTGGAGCGCCTCGGCTGGATCGGCCTGGGCGTAACCACCGCGATTGGCGCCGGGCTGCTGATGCTCGTCGTGCTGGTCGGAACGGACTTCATCGATGTGAACACGACAGCTCGCCTGACCTTCTGGGTGTTGATGCTTGTAGGGTTCGGCATCTGGGGTGCTTCCTGGTACGTGATCAAGCGACGGAGCGGGGGAGTGGTTGTTGACGAGCGCGACCGCGCCATCCTTGCTCGATCGTTCAGTGTGGAATCGGTGATCGTGCTGCTGATGCTGGTGACGTGGACGATCGCGCTCACCGAGGTGTTCTCGGACGACGGCGTCATGCCGATCACCTATCTCCAGCTGATCTTCTGGAGCACGTTCATTGGCGGAGCATTTGGCCGGGCACTGGGCATCGTTTTGGGATACCGCCGGGAGATCGTCGTCGATGCCTAAGGCGAACATCTCCAACGACATTCGACGGCTTCGGTTCGAACTGGGCGAAATGACCCAGCAGGATCTCGCAAACCGCGCCGGTTGTACTCGTCAAACGATCATCGTGCTCGAGAAGGAACGCTACGTCCCCTCGCTCAGCCTTGCCTTTCGCATCGCACGGGTGTTCGACAGGACGATCGAGGAGGTGTTCGAGTACTCGGGCGAAGAGTGATCGTGAAGCGTTGCCTGCAATGGCGCCTCTACGCGTCGATCGCCATTCGCTCGCTCTCCCGCTGAAGACCGTCGACGAGGCCGCCAAGCCCCTTACGCAACTGCTTGTCGGTGGTCCCCTTCGCCAGTCGGCCCAGGCGGTTGAGGGTGTATGAGTAGTGCAGGGTCAGCTCTGTCCCCTCGCCTTTGGGAGCGAGGTTGAAGTCTGCGACGCTGTCGGAGATCGGCAGCTTGAACGTTTCGTAGATGTCCACCGTGAGACGTTCGTTTGGTATGTGCTGCTCGATACGTTCGTTGACGGCGCCAAAGGGAGAGAAGTCGCAGCGTCTGGTTGTTCCTTCGCTCACCGGGCCTGATGAGGTCAACGCCGAACTGGTGACGCCAGGGTTCCACCTCTGGATATCTCCGAAGTCATCGAGAACCGCCCACACGGTTTCCACGGGGGCACCGATCTGGCGAGTGAGGGTGAACGCAGGCATCTGAACTTCCTTGTGTCGCTGAGCTGGCAACCCTACGCGGAGGCTCCGGTTCTTGGGGTCGGATTTGACACGCTCAGTGCGCGGCAGGCGGCGGGTGTTCGTAATAGCCTGTGGTCCATGCGTGCACTCCGAAAGCTCGTCCCCGGTCCAGGCTTCACCATGGTCGACGTGCCGATCCCGGAGCTACTACCCGATGAGGTGCTCATCGAGGTTCGGGCGGCCTCGATCTGCGGTACCGATTTACACATCTACGAGTGGAACCCGTGGGCCGCCGACCACGTCGTTCCTCCAATCACGGTTGGGCATGAGCTGACCGGTGTGGTGGTGGACCGTGGTGCGCATGTCACCGAGCCAACGATCGGCCAACTCGTCTCCGTCGAATCTCACGTGATCTGCAACTCGTGTGCCTGGTGTCGCACCGGCCAGGGCCACCTGTGTCCGAACACGAGAATCCTCGGCGTGCACCGCGACGGTGCGTACGCCGAATTCGTCGCGGTGCCTGCCCAGAACGCCTGGCCGGATCCGCCCGACATGCCGCTGTCCATCGCATCACTCCAGGAGAACTTCGGCAACGCGGTGCACACGGCCACGATCCCGAACATCGCGGGTCGCAAGGTGCTGGTCACGGGGTCCGGTCCGGTTGGTGTGATGACCATGGCAGTGGCCAAGGCGCTCGGAGCCCGGGCGGTGATTGCCACGGATGTGTCCGACTACCGACTCGATCTTGCGACCACGATGGGGGCGGATGTGACGCTGAACCCCATGCGCGACGACGTGACGGCACGAATCTCGGAGATGACCGACGGTGAGGGAGTGGACGTGCTCCTCGAGATGTCCGGCGCCTCGTCGGCTCTGGAGTCGGGGTTCGCGGCCCTGAAGCCCGGAGGAGAGGCCGCGTTGCTAGGCCTTACGTCGGAGGCGTTCCCGTTCGATCTCGACGACAACATCATCTTCAAGGGTGCAACCGTGTACGGCGTATTCGGGCGGCGCCTCTGGCAGACCTGGCTCGAGATGCGTGGCCTCATCCGCTCGGGGGCGGTTGATCTCGCTCCCGTGGTCACGCACCGATTCGCGCTCGACGACTTCAATGCGGCGTTTGAACTCATGCAGTCCGGAGAATGTGGCAAGGTCGTCATGTTCCCCGATCCCGCGTATGCAGACGGACCGTTGAGCTGATGGAGGCACGATGACCGACAAGACGGCGTTCATCCGAGACGAGGTACAGGCGCTCAAGGACCAGGGCCTCTACAACACGATCCGCACCATCGAGGGCCCGCAGGGTGCACACCTGACCGTCAACGGCAGGGAGGTGCTCAACTTCTGTTCGAACAACTACCTCGGCCTTGCGAACGACCCACGCCTTGCGGCGGCGGCGTCGGCGGCGCTCGACCGGTACGGCGTCGGGCCTGGCGCCGTGCGAACCATCGCCGGCACGATGACGATCCACCACGAGCTCGAAGAAGCCCTCGCGCGGTTCAAGGGGGTCGACGCCACCATTTCGTTCCAGTCGGGATTTGCCGCCAACCTCGCGGTGATTCCTGCTCTCGTCGGTGACGGCGACGTCATCATCTCTGACGCGTTGAACCACGCTTCGATTGTCGACGGCGTACGCCTGTCCAAGGCGGCACGGAAGATCTACGGACACAACGACGTGGCGGAGTTGCGCACGCGCCTGGCCGAGGCCCGCGCCGAAGGGGCGAACAGGATTCTCGTGATCACCGACGGCGTGTTCTCGATGGATGGTGATCTCGCCCCGCTCGACCGGATCGTCGACGCGGCCGACGAATACGACGCGATGGTGATGGTCGACGACGCTCACGGTGAAGGAGTTGTCGGGCGCGGTGGCCGAGGCATCGTGGACCACTTCGGTCTGCACGGCCGGGTCGACGTCGAGGTCGGCACCATGTCGAAAGCGTTCGGCGCCGTCGGTGGGTACGTCGCTGGATCGACGGAGCTGATCGAGTGGCTGCGACAGCGAGGGCGGCCGTTCCTGTTCTCCTCTGCCGTGCCGCCACCCGACGTCGCAGCATGTGTCGCCGCCGTGGAGATCCTCGACGCCTCGACTGAGCTTGTCGACCGGCTCTGGTCGAATGCCGCCGTTTTCAAATCAATGATGACCGCTGCGGGCTTCGACATTGGCTCGAGCGAGACGCCCATCACGCCGGTCATGTTGGGTGACGAGCACCTGGCTCGTGAGTTCTCCCGCAAACTCCTCGAGGAGCAGGCCGTCTTTGCCCAAGCGATCTCGTTCCCGACCGTGGCAAGGGGGAAGGCGCGCATCCGGGTGATGATCTCGGCAGCGCACACCGAAGAGGATCTCCGTGATGGGGCAGCGGCATTCGTCGCCGTTGGACGGGAGCTCGGTGTTGTTACCTGATCTCGCCGGCCGCGGGACGCGGCGACTCCAGGGGATCTGGGTCCTCTTCGTGGTTCCCGTGCTCGTCGCTATCGCCATCGTTGCGGTCGTTGCACCAATTCCCCAGAACGGCAACATCGGACTCTTCGGAGCAGTCGCGAGCCTGGTCGCTGTGATCGACCTCGGATCCGTATTCTGGATGCGCAGCGTCGGGACCGCGGCAATCATTGGAGCGGAATCGAACGCCGAGATTCGCGAGGCCTACCTGCGCCGGATGACCCTGGCATGCGCGTTCGCGACCGTTCCGTCGATCCTCGCCTTTGCGTTCGCAATCGTGGTCGGCACGACGACGGTGTTCTTCGTCATCGCTGCTGCGTCGCTTGGCCTGCTCGTCTTCGCGGGACCTCGAACCGGAGATATCGCCCGACTTGATGATCGGATGGTCGACGCTGGCCGCCCGTTCCGGGTGGCCGCCGCCCTCGACGTGTAGGGCGACCTTGGATGTTGACGGGGAGATTCGACTCGTCGTTCGCTAGATTCGTGGGCATTGGGGGGCTGATCCACCATGACTGAGACAACCCAGGAACCGAAGGGCAAACCGGCGCCGTGGGGCAAACTCGCTCTTCGGGCGCTCTTCCTGCTCGTCGGTGGCATCTCGCTGTACTTCTTCTTGCCGACGCTCCTGAATCTCTTTGAGGTCGCACCGCAACTCGAGAACGTGAAGTGGCGCTGGTTCTTCCTCATGGGTGCGCTGATGACCGGCGCTTTCGCCTCTCAGTGGGCCCTCACGCGGATCGCCGCTCCCGGTATTTCGTGGTTTGTCGCCTCAACATCGCAGCTGACGTCGAACGCTGCCGTGAAGGTGATTCCCGGCGGGGTCGTGGCTGGCGGTGCGTTCTATTTCCAGATGCTCGCAGTCTCCGGTGTTCCGATGGGTACGGCGCTTGCTGCGCTCGCGGCCATCGGGATCCTCTCGAATCTCGTGTTGCTCGCCCTCCCGGCCGTTGCGGTGGTGATCGCCTTGGTCTCGGCCCCGATTCCCGACGGCATGCTTCCCGTGGCGATCGCAGGAACGATCTTGTTCCTCGCAATGTTCACCGTGACCGTGATCGTCGTGCGGTACGACCGGCCTCTCTACTGGGTCGGTTGGGTCGTGCAGCGTGTCGTTGCGTGGGCGGCACGGATCTTCAAGAAGGACTGGTCGCTCACCACCGGGGACCTCATCGCTCGGCGCGATGAGGTGGTTGCCTCGCTCGGCAAGCGCTGGCACAAGGCGCTCGGTGTCGCGGTCGCCAACTGGCTGCTCGACTACGCCACACTTGTTGTTGCCCTGATTGCCGTCGGCGCAGATCCACGACCGAGCCTCGTACTGCTTGCGTTCGCCGGGGCGGCCGTGCTGGGGATGATTCCGATCACGCCGGGAGGTCTCGGCTTTGTCGAGGCCGGCCTCACCGGCATGCTCACCATCGCAGGCATCCCTGCTGGTGACGCCCTGCTTGCCACCCTCGCCTACCGGCTGTTCCAGTTCTGGCTTCCGATTCCCGCCGGACTCGTCGCCTACTTCCTCTTCCGACGCAAGTACGGAAGACCGTCGGAGCTGCCGGCGGTTTCGTAGGGCCTACCCCTGGCGGGGAGCGGCACAAGCTTGGACTGTGACGCCTTCTTCTCCGATCCCGATGGCTCCGAGGATGCGGGGTTCGTAGTGGTCGACCACGACGACACACACTTCTGTCCCGTCGGTTGTCGCGGTTACTGTTCGCCCGACCCTGGATCGTGCCGAGAGCGACGCAGCTTCGGCTGCAGATACCGCCGTCGCCCGATCAAGGACGACCTCCCCGCCGTACGCGGCGCCTGTTTCAAGCTGGGCCGCACCGGCTTCGGCGCCGGCATCCGCAGCGAACGCGGCCTCTCGATAGGTCGCGGCCAGCAGTGCGGTGTCGAGAGCCAGGCCGAGCAGCACGAAGCCGACGAAGAAGAGGGCGCCGAGGTAGGGGAGCATCGAACCACGTTCGTTCATGGCCGGCTCCGGTAGGGGCTGTATGCAGCTGTGGCTCGTCCCGTGACCGTGTGACGGACCGGGCTGCTTCCCGGTCCGACGAGCGGAACGTCGACCCGAACCTCGACTGAGAGTCCCGACCCTCTGTCGACGGTCACGACCACGGCGTCGGGTGACAGACTCTCGGCGATCCGCGCTGCATCTTCCGGCCCGCCGTATCTCGCACCGTATTGGGCCGCGTAGAAGGCAACCTCCGCCACCTCGGAAGCCGCCGTGCCGATGCGACCGAGTGTGATCAGTGCCTGCGCCATCACAAGAACGAATACGAACCCGATGGTGAGCGTCCCAATCAGCGCTGCGCCCCGCTCGTCGCTCATGGCGGGACCACCATCGGCGCCGTCGCGGTTGCGTGGAGCGTGATCGGAATGAGGTCGGGACCGGGAGGTGACCATTGGATGGATGCACGTGCCGTCACCGCAGTCGCCTCGGCGTCGAGCGATGTCGTCACACCGGCAGCGCCGGGGACAACGCGAGCGAGTTCCTCGGCGAGGCGCGCACGCTCAACTCCGAGATCCGCACCCGGCCGGCCCGCGCGTCGCGCCGCGGCGGCAACAGCGGTTTGCGCCGTTTCGCGTGCGACCACGACAAATGCAACCTGGGTCACAATGGCGATGAGGAGGAAGACCACGGCGGTCGCTACCAGCGACTCCACGATTGTTGATCCTCGAGCTAGCTGAAGAAGCCCGTCATCTGCGACACGATGCTCGTCCACACATCGGCCGTTGCGCTTCGAACCGCGGGCAACAGAAGGGCGATGACGAGCACCGCGATCGTTGCCAGACCCAACCACTCCACGGTGGTCGAACCTCGTTCGTTGTTCCACATGGTCACCCCCTTTCTCACGGACTGCCTGCCAGGCTGCGGAGACCGGCGAGCGTTGGATAGAGCAGGAAGAGCAGCGTTGCGGGGACCATCAGGGCGAGGACCGGGCCGTAGGTGGCAAGGGCCCGGCGTCCGCCCTCTGCGGTGAGATCTCTGGCCAGGGCGGCCCGGTAGTCGGCGCCGAGTTCTCCAAGGGCGTCGGCGAGGCGCCCGCCGGTGTCGTGGGCGTGGGCAAGGAGCGTGTAGAGGCGTCCGGCCTCCGGGTCGGCAGTGCGTCGGGCGTTGCGTTGGAGGGCCTCGGCGATCCCTCGCCCCGAGGCCACTTCAGCGAGCGCAACCGCGAATTCGTCCGAAGCGACTCCCGACGACTGTTCAGCGAATCGCTGAACCGCGGTGGCGACCGACTCCCCGGCGATGACGTGGAGCGAGATGGCATCGGTCACCACCGGGAGTTCGAACCGCAAGCGGCGGGCTCGCCTCTCACGCTTGGTCGAGAGCCACACACCGAAGATCAGCCAGCCTGCTGCCGCGCCAAGGGCAGCGAGGGGCGCCACCGATCGACCAGGTCCCTCCACGAACAGGTCTCCCTGGGCGACGAGGACCCCAACGATCGCGCCTGCCGCTGCAGCCGCTGTGCGACGGAGAAGGAGTTCACTACGCGACCACCCGAGGCCGGCATCGGCCAAAGGTTGCCCCTGGAGTGGTTGCATTTCCGAATCGTCGTGGCGAGGCTCCGGACGGAGGTAGCGGCCGATCCGATCGCTGAGACCGGCAGACGGCCGGGTTGTGACGATCAGGAGAATCCCGACCGCGAACATCGCTGCGACCAGGACGCTCATTGCATCACCCGCGGAGCTTGTGAGAGTCGAGCCGAACGACGTGCGGTGAGGAATCCGAGGGTGGTGAGGGTGAACCCGATGGCGATGATCACTGAGCCGGTCGCGGTTCGATAGGCAGCGGCCGCCAGCGGGTTGGTTGCGATTGTCAATGCGAGGAGTGCCCATGGAGCGGTGAGTGCCACCGCCGCCGTCATGCGCTGCTCCGTCAGGGCCGCGGTATGGGCCCTGCGGAGCCGGAGTTCATCGGCGATCGAATTGCCGAGCGAAGAGATCACCACACCGACTCGATGCCCTCCCGACTGATGCGCGAACACGAGCGTTGTGAGTACGCGGTCGGATGTCGGGTCGTCGAGTTGCGTCCGGAGCCGTTCGAGGGCGGCAACAAATCCGTCTCCGAATGCGACCGATTCCTCGACAGGTCGAGCTGTTGACGAGAGCGGCTCGGGGGCTCGGCGGCCCGCAGCGATGAAGGCATCCGGCAATGTGGCTCCAGCGGAGATCCTGCCGCTCATCAGGGCAAGGAAGTCGGGCCATGCCTCTGCAACCGCTTCTTGCTCTCGCCGTCGGCGAGCAGCGTCGATCGCGATGGGGATGGCGGCGACGAGGAGGCCGATGGCGATGGCCGCTGCGGGCACGGCGAGGAGACCCAGGGCGAAGAGGCCGGCTGCGACGCTGGCTGCAACGGCCGCAGGTATGACCCACGGCGAGGGGAGTTCGGGTTTCGGGATCCGGATGGTTGGCGTCCATCCGGACACGAAGATCCATGCGGCGGCACCGGCCATCACGGCTGCAATGCCTCTCACAGTGCCCAACCTCCCGACTCCAGGCGCGGATCGTCCGGGGTGCTGCCGGTCCAATGGAGGCCGGTTGATCCCATCTCGAACAGGGGTTGGAGTGTGAACACTTCACCCGACAGCTGGCCGGGCACGTACGCGATTTCGTCGACCGCTCGAGTTCGTCCGGTTCGGCGCAAGAACACGACGAGGTCAACCACGGCGGCGACTGTCCTACGTACAAACGGAATGGCGACGTTCTGACCGGCCAGCACACTGTAGGAGACGAGCTTCTCCAGGGCATCACGGGCCGAGTTGGCGTGGAGTGTTGCCACACCGGAGCATCCGGCGTTCAGCGCCATCAGCATGTCGAGCGCCTCAGGACCGCGGACCTCGCCGACCACGATCCTGTCGGGGCGCTGACGAAGTGCCTCCCGGACCAGGTCGCGCAGGGTGATCTCGGCGCCACCGTCGAGGCCGGCCTCCCGTGTCTGCATCTGCGTCATGTCCGGCAGGTCCGCGTCGATCTCGAATACCTCTTCGCAGGTGACAACTCGCCGGTCGGGCGGGACTTCACGGAGGAGGCAGTTCACCAGCGTCGTCTTGCCTGCTCCCGGAGCACCGGCGACGACAACCGAGAGGTCCTTGCGCATCGCCTGACGGAGCAACTCGGCCGACGCGGGAGTCAGTGTTTCCCGTTCGACCAACTCGTCGAGTCCGGTTGCGGTGACCACGAACTTGCGGATCTGGATGTTGAGGCGATCCGGGTGGGTTACCGGCGGCCCCGTGATGTGAACTCGCGATCCGTCGGAGAGTTGGGCGGAGACAATGGGGGACGACAGGTCGAGGCGTCGGCCCGTGCCTGCGAGGAGCTGGTCGGCGAAGCGCCGGAGAGTGGCCGTGTCGGCGATGATGGGGACGAGCTCTTTGATGCCGTTCCTCACGACGAAGGTGCGGTGACCACCGATAACGATGATCTCTTCGACGGTCGGATCACCGAGGAGATCTCCCAGGAATCCAAGCCGTTGGGGTGCACCGGTGAGGGTCATAGGCTCGCCCCGAGACGTGAGAGCGGCTTGCGGATTCGGGCGTCGGGTCTCTTGGCGGCCAGTGATGCGGCTCTGATCGACGGGCGATCGGGGATCACCGCCGACGGTTCGATCCCGGTCCACTCTTTTGTTGCAGCAATCACGTCTCCGTTGCTTCTTGGTGCCGCTCGATTCAGGACGAGGGTCGGCGGCGGTCCCGACCAGCTCGCGACAAGATGCGCCGCACGTACGACGCCGACGGCGCTCGCGTCGGCCACGAGCACTGCGGTGTCCGACTGCTTGAGGATCGCGTGATCGGGCTCGCAGGTGCCGAGGTCGACAATCACCCGCTCGAACGTCACCGTGGCCGCATCAATGAGGTCTTCGACCATTGCCGTGCGGAGAGGGGCCTCCCCGACTCGATGGGAGCCGGTGATCACGGAGATGGGGCCGATTCGCTGAACGGCGTCGGGGGCGATCACCCCGGTTGCCCTCACTTGATCCGCTGCGTCGGTGATGTCGGGACGCGGAGGGAGGCCGAGCCTGATCGCTATCGACGGCGCGTCGGTGTCGAGGTCGACGAGCAGCGTTGATCCGCTGCGGCTGGACTCCCAGGCGAGGCCGAGTGCCACCTCGGTTGTTCCCGGTGCGCCCCTCGGTCCAACCACCGCCGTCACGGAGCCGGTTCCTTCGCGGTCGACGGACCCGGACAGCGGTGAGATGAACCGGATCGCGGTCACGATCGTTCTCACGTCTGCCGTGTCAGGGAGAATCTCGTCAACACCGGCTCCGCGGAGCATGGAGGCGGCGGGTCCATCTTCCTGGGGGTGAATGCCGAGCACACCGAGGCCGGCTCGTTGCCACAGCCCGATCTGAACGGGCGTCACCCACGAAACCTCACCGCCGGCGACCACAACATCGATATCCGCTGCGTGCTGTTCGATTTCGTGTGGCTGGAACGCCCGGAGAACGATCAGAACCTCGGCCGTCTCCCTCGCGTAGGCAACGAGCCCCGGTTCCCAATCCCGGGCGGACAGCACCGTGGCGACGCGGACGCTCATCCGCCGACTCTGACGAGGTCGAGGTCGCCTCCGTTCATTGCTGCCGTCAGCGTCCCAGCGAGTTCGTCGTCGACAGCAAGGAGGAGTTGAACTTGGCTACCGCCGACAGAAGAGTCTGAGACGGCGGCGTCGACGACGTACACCGACGACGCAATCAGCTTGGTTTCTGTTGGTGCACCCAGTGGTGAGGTTGATGCGTAGATATCAACGGCGTCGCCTGGAGCAAGTCGACCAAGCACGGCGTGTGCCTCGTCGATCTCGAGCGCGAGGAGGTTGGGCGCCGTCTGCACCTCTGGGGGGCGGAGCAGGCTCGGGAGCAACGGTTCCCCGCCGGCGAGTGGTGCGACCAGAACCCAGTCCGACAGATCGCCGGGAGAGTCGCCGGTGACCATCCCCGTTGCATCGGTGGTGTGCCGAACCGTGAGGTCGAGTTCTGAGATCGGTGTTGCGGCCGGCAAGTCGGAGCCGGCGACGAGGATAGGAATAGTCGGCGCGGGCCGGGTCATCCACAGCACGAGGAGGGCAGCGGCCGCGGCGAGCCCGATGCCGATCAGCGTCCGTGTGTCCGGCCGGGGGATGCTGATGTCGCGCACTCGGACGTTGACTGCCATCAGCGGGCCTCTACCGTCACGATGTGGGCGATCGAGATGAACCGCTCGGCGTCACCGTCGACGACCACCACGTGGTCGACACCCACTGCATTGACGATGCCGCGGTGAAGGTGGCCGTCGGCGGTGGTGAGCACAACGTTCTCCGTGCGGTCCTCTGAATCGAGGAGACGGTCTCGGAGTGTGCGGCGCCGTCGTGCTGCAGCGCGGGCAGCTTCCTGTTCCGCGTCGAGGGTGTCGTCGAGGCGATTGCGAAGGGAGCGGCCGAGCCGAACCAGATCAGGATGCCCCATCGGATCCATATCCGACCCCCTTTTCGTCCAAACCCTGGTGAACAAGTACCACGAGATGGGGTGTCGCTTCAAGGAAGTCGATTTCACAATGTTTCGCGCGTCAGTCTCGGGATTCGCGGTTTGTCGAGATCCGAGACATGAGACACGAGACACGAGACCCCGGCCTCGGCTGTTTGGACCGGTCGTAGAGCAGAGATATCCTTTTGTGGCAAAGGGTTTCCTGGCAGGTCGCGCCGACAGGCGCGATCGACGGTGGCCTCGGACACCCGACTGCCGCGGTGAGTTGGTACCGCGAAACCGGTCGAGAACGGCGAACGCAGACAGAAGGGAGAGGGCCACGCAGCGTGGTTCCAGATTGACTAGGCTCGTACTCGCGCTGGATTGTGAAGGGGAGCTCCTTGCTCGCAGAAAGAGCACGCTCGGTTGGAGAACGAGGTCTGATTGACGCATCATCAGATGCCCCGTTCCGCTTCACAATCAGATCACAACAACGGTCCTTGCCACGGCAGGGGCCGTTTCTCGTTGGGGGAACACGGCAGACGGACGCCTAGGAGGACTTTATGAGACGGACGCGGATTTCACTATTGCTGGTACTCGGAATGCTGGCGGCCTTGCTGCCGATGGGGACGGCACCGGCTGGGGCCGTCGGCAATCTGACGATTTCGGGTGTGGTGGATGGTCCGTTGTCGGGTGGTGTTCCGAAGGCGGTTGAGTTCTATGTGACGGCCGATATTGCGGATTTGAGTATCTATGGGTTCGGTTCGGCGAACAACGGCGGTGGTTCCGACGGTGAGGAGTTCACGTTCCCGGCGGTTGCCGCAACAGCTGGTGAATTCATCACGGTGGCTTCGGAGTCCACTGGTTTCACGTCGTTCTTCGGCTTCGCTCCGACGTATACGTCAAGTGCGGCGAACATCAATGGTGACGACGCGATCGAGTTGTTCCAGAGCGGTGCCGTTGTCGACGTGTTTGGTGATATCAACGTCGACGGCACGGGTCAGCCGTGGGAGTACGCCGACGGTTGGGCCTACCGCGTTAATGAGACTGGCCCCGACGGGTCGACGTTTGTGTTGGGCAATTGGACGTTCAGCGGTGTTGGAGCCCTCAACGGCGAGACCACGAACGACACTGCGGCCACACCCTTCCCCATCGGCACATTCGGGTCGGCGCCGCCGCCTCCGTCGGTGAACATGATCATTTCGGGTGTGGTGGATGGTCCGTTGTCGGGTGGTGTTCCGAAGGCGGTTGAGTTCTATGTGACGGCCGATATTGCGGATTTGAGTATCTATGGGTTCGGTTCGGCGAACAACGGCGGTGGTTCCG
>Ga0316197_10000414_pt1 | contig 29636 bp, 27 predicted proteins | sample OudBiesiAoxic_MG_FD_204939 | JGI IMG/M metagenome (GOLD analysis project Ga0316197, IMG submission 204939) | Coastal sediment microbial communities from Oude Bieten Haven, Netherlands - site A oxic | ecosystem: Environmental > Aquatic > Marine > Coastal > Sediment | place: Netherlands... | reverse complement strand
CGCCTTTATGACCATGATAAATGTTACTTCTTTCAGGGCACCGACGGCCGAATTATATTCGCAATCCCGTACGAGACGGACTTTACCCTGATCGGCACCACCGACGCAGATCACGAAGACCCTGACCAGAAGCCTGTCTGCACTCCTGAAGAGCAGAGCTATTTGCTTAACTTCGCGAATACCTACTTCAAGCGGCAACTCACGGATGCCGATGTTGTCTGGACCTATTCCGGCGTACGTCCGCTGTATGACGATGGCGCAAGCTCCGCTGCCGCAGCAACACGGGATTACACGCTGAAGGTCGAGGCAGCCGGTGGTGCGCCCATCCTGAATATTTTTGGCGGCAAGATCACGACCTACCGCAAGCTGGCCGAAGACACGATGGACAAGGTCGCGCCCTTCTTCCCCCACATGCCGGGCCACTGGACAGCAGAAGTCCCCCTGCCCGGCGGCGATTTCGGCGTGAGTGAGGTCGATGCCCTGATCGGCAAACTTCAGGCTGACTTTGGCTTTCTTGATCCAAAATGGGCCAGACGCCTGATCCGCGCCTACGGCACCGAAAGCTGGGATGTGCTGGGCGACGCCAAATCAAGGGATGATCTTGGAATCGACTTTGGCGCAACCCTGACCGAAGCAGAAGTCCGTTGGCTCATGGCGCGTGAATACGCCCGCACCGCGGATGACGTCCTTTGGCGGCGCAGCAAGCTGGGCCTGCGCCTGACCCCGGATCAGGCAAAAACGCTGGACGACTGGATGGCAGCGGCCTAACACTTCGGCCCCGCGACAGTGGCCACTGCGCCTTAGGAAAAGAAAGGTCTGACATGAGCCATATCCTTGCCATCGATCAGGGCACCACGTCCTCGCGCGCGCTGGTGTTCGACAAGGATATCAAGGTGACTGCGACCGCCCAACAGGAGTTTCAGCAGCATTTCCCCAAAAGCGGCTGGGTTGAACATGATCCCGAAGACCTCTGGCAGACCACCATCGACACCTGCCGAGACGCAATTGCGCAGGCAGGTCTGATCGCAGGCGATATTGCCGCCATCGGCATCACGAACCAGCGCGAAACCACCGTCGTTTGGGACGCAAAGACAGGCAAAGCCATCCACCGCGCCATCGTCTGGCAGGACCGCCGCACCGCAGACTATTGCCGCAGCTTGCGCAAGGACGGCCATGACAAGATGATCACCGCCAAAACCGGCCTGCTGGCCGATCCGTATTTTTCCGGCACCAAGTTAGAATGGATCCTCGATCACGTCGAGGGCGCGAGGGACCGCGCCGCCAAGGGAGAACTGCTTTTTGGCACGGTCGACAGCTTCCTGATCTGGAAGCTGACAAAAGGCGCGGCCCATGTCACCGACGCGACCAACGCTGCACGCACCCTGCTCTATGATATTCACGAGGGCCGCTGGAGCAGCACGATCTGCGATCTTTTCGATATTCCGATGGCGATGCTGCCAGAGGTCAAGGACTGCGCGGCGGACTTTGGCATGACGGCACAGGAACACCTTGGCGCAAGCCTGCCGATCATGGGCGTCGCCGGAGACCAGCAGGCGGCCACCATTGGGCAGGCCTGTTTTGAACCCGGCATGCTGAAATCAACCTATGGCACCGGTTGCTTTGCCCTTCTCAATACCGGCGATACGCCTGTGACCTCCCATAACCGCCTGCTGACGACCATCGCCTATCAGATGGACGGCAAGACCACTTATGCGCTGGAAGGGTCAATCTTTGTCGCCGGGGCCGTCGTACAATGGCTGCGGGACGGGCTGCGAATCATTCAGAATGCCGCCGAAACCGCTGATCTGGCTGAAAAGGCGGACCCGCAGCAGGACGTCATCATCGTTCCCGCCTTCACTGGCCTTGGCGCCCCCTATTGGAACGCGGAGTGTCGTGGTGCTGTCTACGGCCTCACCCGCAGCTCCGGCCCCGCCGAATTTGCACGGGCCGCCCTTGAAAGTGTCGGCTTCCAAACCCGCGACCTGTTGGAGGCCATGCGCGCAGACTGGCAAGGCCATGGCGCAGACGCCACTTTGCGTGTCGATGGCGGGATGAGCGCCAGCGACTGGACCATGCAGTTCCTGTCAGACATCATCGACGCGCCAGTAGACCGCCCCGAGGTATTGGAGACCACCGCCATGGGCGCCGCCTGGCTCGCCGGACAGCGCGTGGGGCTTTACCCGGACATGGCTGGTTTTGCGAAAAGCTGGGCAGTGGACCGGACTTTTACACCCGACATGGACGATAAGACACGCAATAAGCGGTATGCGGTATGGAAGCGGGCGGTGGAGGCGACCTTGTCGGTGTAGCCGGAGGTGGTCCATGTGGCATTGTCCAAGTCGAACCCATCTTGTTTTGCACCTCGGACCTCACCAGGTCGGGTCATCGTCACGATTTGGAACAAAAGCGCGTCTTTGATCACACCTGCACCCGTGTAAGCGTCGAGATCGCGCAGAAATTGCCCGAACACCTTCTCGTCTGTGATGGCGGCGCGGGTGATCACTTTTTCAGGCAGCAAAGCGTCTTTCACAGCTTGCGTCGGACCATTCTCCGCCCGCAAGGTGACAATCGCCAATCAAATGATCTCTGATAGTGTTCCACGAAACTTCTTTGCCGTCTCGCGCCGTCCGCTGTGCTCAACCTTCTTCAGGAGATGCAGTATTTCAGCCGAGGTGATCTCATTGATTGACCGGTGGTGAAGCGCTTCCGCTATTGTATGCAAATGCCAAAGTTTTCTTCCGAATGCTCGCATTGCCAGCTCTCGGTCATAGGCCCGCTAAATGAGCTCTTCGCCAACAAGCAAGAAAGTGTTGCGCGTCAGGGTCTCAGCCTTGGTCTGGGCCAGACGTTTCTTGACGGCAGGATCACCACCTTTGCAACCAACTCCCCGGCTTCATCGCGCTTCCTCCGCGCGTGCTGCAACGTCACAGCCCGGTACGCACAGTGTGAGAGCAAGCGCTCCTTGCCGAAGTGACGACACTTCTATTGCCATCGTTTTGAACCGTTCGGCTTCACCAACAGGATCAATCCGCCGCCACCGTCACTCAGCTTGTATGGCTTGTCGCGACTCGCTGCTTTCTTGATCTTCAGGTCTGTCAGGGCCAATAGGGTATCAACCTCGCGCTGGGGGTATTGCCCCCTGTCTGATACCCCCAATCGTCGGTTTTTCGGGGGTATTGAGTGTTCTGCTATGTTCAGATTGATACTGCAGAACGATGAAAAACTCAATGATTTTGAGCTCTTATGGTCATCTATGTTCGGGAAAATTGGTGCCCAGGAGAGGACTCGAACCTCCACACCGTTGCCAGTACTAGCACCTGAAGCTAGCGCGTCTACCATTCCGCCACCTGGGCAGGTCACGTGAGGCGGTGATCTAAGCGGGACACGCGCCGCTGTCAATTGCAATTTGGCGGAAAACTCCAGTTCTTTGGGGGCGTACCACGGCCGCGTCGGATTTGTCGCTTGTCCGATGCAGGGCGGAACGGTACACCCGCGTTGTCTTCATGCTTATCGGGAGCCTCACCATGTCCAAGCTTGTTACGATCTACGGCGGATCCGGGTTTGTCGGGCGCTACATTGCACGGCGGATGGCCAAGGCGGGCTGGCGCGTACGTGTGGCGGTGCGGCGTCCGAACGAAGCCCTGTTCGTAAAGCCCTACGGCGCTGTGGGACAGGTTGAACCTATCCTGTGCAACATTCGTGATGATGATTCCGTGCGGTCCGCGCTGATGGGTGCGGATGCGGTTGTGAACTGCGTGGGTATCCTGATTGAGAGCGGCAAGAACAAGTTTGACACGGTGCAGGCTGAAGGACCGGCGCGGATCGCGCGGCTTGCGGCTGAGAACGGGGTAAAGCGGATGGTTCAGATTTCTGCCATCGGTGCGGATATGGATGCAGAGAGCGACTATGCCGCCACCAAGGGTGAGGGCGAGGCGGGTGTGCTCAAGTTCATGCCTGACGCGGTCATCCTGCGACCCTCGATCGTGTTCGGCCCAGAAGATGATTTCTTTAACCGCTTTGCGGGCATGACCCGGATGAGCCCTGTCCTGCCCATGGTTGGTGGCGATACGAAGTTTCAGCCTGTATATGTGGACGACGTGGCCCGCGCGGCGGAGATGGGCGTGACGGGCGCTGCACCCGCCGGGATTTACGAGCTTGGCGGGCCGGAGACGGACACCTTCCGTGGTCTGATGCAGCGGATGTTGCACATAATTCATCGACGCCGATTGATCCTGAACATGCCGATGTGGATTGCACGGATCATGGCGTTTGGCTTTGACATGCTGCAGGCCGTGACCTTTGGCCTGATCTCCAATGGCATGCTGACCCGCGATCAGGTCAAGAACCTGGCCAAGGACAATGTGGTGTCTGAGGGCGCAAAGGAGTTCGATGATCTAGGCATTCACCCCGTGGCCATGGAATCTGTCCTGCCGGATTATCTGTGGCGCTTCCGCCCGTCTGGCCAGTATGACGCCATCAAGGAATCGGCACAGAACCTGCGCAACGGCTGATGGACGGCTCCACAACCTTGGTTGCTGCCTTTCTGGGCCTCCTGGAAGGGCTGACGGAGTTTATTCCGGTGTCGTCCACCGGGCATTTGTTGCTTGCTGGCCATTTCCTCGGGTTTCAAAGCGCGGGCCGCACGTTCGAGGTGGTGATCCAGCTGGGTGCGGTTCTGGCAATTCTTACGATTTATGCCGGACGGTTGCTGGCTGTTTTCCGGGCAGCACCGCATGATCCTGTAGCGCGGCGATTTATTCTGTCTGTACTGGTTGCATTCTTGCCTGCTGTCGTGATCGGCGTGTTGGCGCATGACTTTATCAAGACGGTGCTTTTTGAAACGCCAATGTTGATTGCCGTGATGCTGATCTTGGGCGGTTTCATTCTTTTGGTGGTCGACAGGATCGCGCCTGAGCCGCGCCATGACGATGCGATGCGATTCCCTTTGCCGATGGCGCTCAAGATTGGCTTTATTCAGTGTCTTGCGATGATCCCCGGGGTCTCTCGTTCAGGGGCGACGATTGTTGGCGCGCTGATGCTGGGGTCCAGCAAACGGGCTGCAGCTGAGTTCTCGTTCTTTCTGTCGATGCCCACGATGGCCGGTGCGTTCGCCTATGATCTATACAAAAACAGGGACGTCCTGGACGCGACTGCATTGAATGAGATCGCCATAGGCTTTGGAATGGCGTTCATCTCGGCCGTGCTCGTCGTCAAGTGGTTGCTGGGGTATGTCAGCAAACATGGATATGCCCTGTTTGGCTGGTGGCGAATCGTCGTAGGCGGCGTGGCGCTGATTGCTTTGTTGGCTGGATTTTAACATTTAGGTCCGATTCGGACTTAAAAATGGTCAGAGTCCCTGCCTCTTTGACCTTTCCGCGGTATCTATTCGCAATATAGGTCAGTATTGCTGTCTTTTATTCCACTTCAGCCTCATATACTCGGTGCATCTGGAAAGTGTGACCGGAGGATGGCGCCATGGCAGAGCAGCCGATGCTTAAATTTGTAAATATCGACCGGGACATGCCGGAGAAACGTCCGCCTGATTTGCGCCGGACGGATTTCAAAGAGATCTACGCCGAGTATGCGGATGCCAAGGCCAAAGAACAGGCAAGCCGCTGCAGCCAATGTGGCGTGCCCTACTGCCAAAGCCATTGTCCGCTGCACAACAACATTCCTGACTGGCTGCGTCTGACCGCAGAGGGACGCTTGCAAGAAGCCTACGAGATCAGCCAGGCGACGAACACCTTCCCCGAAATCTGTGGCCGGATATGTCCGCAGGACCGTCTGTGTGAAGGCAACTGCGTGATTGAACAGTCCGGCCATGGGACTGTTACCATCGGATCGGTCGAAAAATACATCACAGACACCGCGTGGGAAGAAGGCTGGGTCCTGCCCATCAAGCCACGCGAGGAACGGACCGAGAGTGTCGGCATCATCGGGGCGGGCCCCGGCGGTCTGGCGGCGGCGGATGTGCTGCGGCGTCAGGGGGTGCAGGTCACCGTCTATGACCGCTATGATCGCGCGGGCGGGTTGCTGACCTACGGCATTCCGGGCTTCAAGCTGGAAAAGGATGTGGTCATGCGCCGCAACGAACAGCTTGAGCAGGGTGGCGTGAAGTTCGAATTGAACTGCAACGTTGGTGAAGACATCAGTTTTGCAGATATCCGTGCAAAACATGATGCTGTGATCATCGCAACGGGGGTTTATAAATCCCGCGAAATTCAGGCTCCGGGCGTTGGCGTGCCGGGGCTGGAGCGCGCGATTGATTTCCTGACAGCGAGCAACCGCAAGAGCTTTGGCGACACAGTCGAAGAGTTCGATAACGGGCGACTGAATGCCGAAGGCAAACGGGTTGTTGTCATTGGCGGTGGTGACACCGCGATGGACTGCGTACGCACCTCAATCCGGCAGGGCGCGGAAAGCGTGAAGTGTCTGTACCGCCGTGACCGGGCGAACATGCCTGGGAGCCAGCGCGAAGTGGCCAACGCCGAAGAAGAAGGCGTGCAGTTTGAATGGCTGACCGCGCCCAAAGGTTTCGTCGGCGATCCCGTCACCGGTGTGATGGTCCAAAAGATGCGCCTTGGCGCGCCCGATGCGACAGGCCGTCAGGCACCGGAGGTGATTGAAGGTGCCGACTATGTCGAGGACGCCGATCTGGTCATCATGGCGCTGGGCTTTGAGCCTGAGGACCTGCCCACCCTTTGGGGTGAAGCTGATCTGCCCGTGAACCGCTGGGGCACGATCAAGGCGGATTATGTCACGGGGGCAACCGAGCTCGACGGGGTGTACGCCGTGGGCGACATCGTGCGCGGCGCGTCCTTGGTGGTTTGGGCGATCAAGGATGGACGCGACTGCGCCGAAGCGATTTTGGAGCGGTTCGACAGCGAAAGCGTGATGGCGGCGGAGTGAAATCCTGAACGAAGCGTAAATTGTCACACAAGGTACACCGCACGTACACAGAGCGTGCATACCTGTGTCAAAGGCGATCGTCGATCTTGGTCAGCAATGCTGACTCGAACGAATGGAAGTGAGAGATGTCTGAAGAGATCAAGGGACATTGCCTGTGCGGCGCGGTGAAGATCACCGTGACCGGACCCTTGGGCGATATCTCTGCCTGCCACTGCGATTTGTGCACGCGGTGGAGCGGGTCGGTTCAGATGGGTATCGAGGTGCCGCAGAAGCGGGTCGAGATCACGGGGCCGGTCAAGACGCACCGGTCTTCGCCCCTTGGCGAGCGCGCTTGGTGCGATACCTGCGGCTCGGCCGTCTGGTTCCGGTATCCCGAAGGGCCGGATGCGGGATATTTTGAGCTAGCGCCGGGTTTGTTCGACAACGCCGGCGGGGCCAAGCTGGTCCGGATCGTTTACGCCGACCGTCATCCTGACGGTTATGCGCTGGCGGGAGATGTGCAACGGGTGAGCAAGGCTGAGTACGAGGCCAAGCACCCCTTCGTGGAGGAAAAGACCAATGCAGTATCTTGAGGGCCAATGCCTTTGCGGGGCGGTCAAGGTCACGGCAACCGCCGCGGATGAGCCCAAACTTCGGGCCTGCAATTGCGTGATGTGCCGACGGCACAACTCTGCGGCATTCGTTACGGTGGAAGTCGATCAGGACAGTATCAAGATCGAAGGACCGGTGAAGGTGTTCCAGTCGTCCGAATGGGCGCAGCGCGCCTTTTGTGAAACCTGCGGATCCACGCTTTGGTACGGGCTGGTGCACGACGGGTCGCGCCACTTGGCCGCGGGACTATTTGACAATGCCGCTGGCGGCACGCTGGTCGAGGAATACTTTTCTGACCAATGCCCACAGGGCTACGCATTTGCCGGGGACCACAAGCGGCTTACGCGAGAAGAAACATATGCGCTTTTTGCGCCGGGAGAGGGAGAAGCCCAATGACCAAGTACGATGACGCATGGGTAGCACGGGAAGAAGCCAAGCGGGCGATGATGGCTGAAAAGGGCCTTTATGATCCGCAGGAAGAGCATTCCTCTTGCGGCGTGGGCCTTGTGGTCAATGTTGACGGGTCACGGACCCGCGCAGTGGTTGAAAACGGGATCAAGGCGCTCAAGGCGATCTGGCACCGCGGCGCTGTGGACGCCGATGGCAAGACCGGTGATGGCGCTGGTATTCACGTCCAAATTCCAGTCCCCTTCTTCTATGATCAGGTCCGCCGCACCGGTCATACCCCCCGCGAGGACGAACTGATTGCCGTCGGTCAGGTGTTCCTGCCGCGCACCAACTTTGCCGCGCAGGAGACCTGTCGGACAATCGTTGAGACCGAAGTCCTGCGCATGGGCTATTACATCTACGGCTGGCGCCATGTGCCGGTGAATATTGAATGCCTCGGTGAAAAGGCCAACGCGACACGCCCCGAGATCGAACAGATCCTGATTTCCAACTCCAAGGGTGTGGACGAGGATGTCTTTGAGCGCGAGCTTTACGTGATCCGCCGCCGTATCGAGAAAGCGGCAATCGCGGCCCAGGTACCGCAGATGTACATCGCGTCGATGTCCTGCCGGTCAATCATCTACAAGGGTATGATGCTGGCCGAACAGGTTGCGGAATTTTATCCTGACCTGCTGGACGAACGGTTCGTCAGTGGCTTTGCGATCTATCATCAGCGCTATTCGACAAACACTTTCCCCCAGTGGTGGCTGGCCCAGCCATTCCGCATGCTGGCCCATAACGGTGAGATCAACACGCTCAAGGGCAACCTGAACTGGATGAAGTCCCATGAGATCCGCATGGCATCCAGCGCCTTTGGCGATATGGCCGAGGATATCAAACCCATCGTGGCGTCCGGTTCGTCAGATTCCGCTGCATTAGACTCTGTTTTCGAGGTTCTGGTGCGCGCGGGCCGTTCAGCCCCGATGGCCAAGACGATGCTGGTGCCTGAGTCCTGGTCCAAGCAGGCGGTAGAACTGCCGCAGGCGTGGCGCGACATGTATTCATACTGCAACTCCGTGATGGAGCCTTGGGATGGCCCCGCTGCTCTGGCGATGACCGATGGCCGTTGGGTCTGTGCTGGTCTGGACCGGAACGGTTTGCGCCCGATGCGCTATGTTGTGACCGGCGACGGGATGCTGATTGCGGGATCCGAAACTGGCATGGTGCCACTGGATGAGGCGAACGTCATCGAGAAGGGCGCGCTGGGCCCCGGCCAGATGATCGCGGTCGATATGAAGAAGGGCAAGCTGTTCCACGACCGCAAGATAAAAGACAAGCTGGCTGCTGCACTGCCGTTTGGCGACTGGGTCGGCAAGATCGTCGAACTGGACGAGCCGCTGAACGAAGTCGCCGAAAAGCCGGTCTTCAGCGGCAACGAATTGCGCCGCCGTCAGGTAGCCGCTGGTTATTCGATTGAGGACCTTGAGCAGATTCTGGCACCGATGGCGGAGGACGCCAAGGAAACTTTGGCGTCGATGGGTGACGACACACCGTCTGCCGTACTGTCCAAGCAATACCGTCCGCTGAGCCATTTTTTCCGGCAGAACTTCTCTCAGGTGACAAACCCACCGATCGACTCGCTTCGTGAGTATCGCGTGATGAGCCTGAAAACCCGGTTCGGGAACCTCAAGAACGTGCTGGACGAGGATTCGTCGCAGACGGAAATTCTTGTGCTCGACAGCCCTTTCGTTGGCAACGCGCAGTTCGAGGCACTATTCAACCATTTCAACGCCGATATGGTCACCATCGACTGCACCTTTGCACCCGGTGAGGGCAATCTGAGCGCAGGGCTGAAGCGTATCCGGGCGGAAGCTGAGGATGCTGTCCGTTCGGGAGCGGGCCATATCATCCTGACCGATCACCTGAGCGACGCCGAAAAAGTGGCGATGCCGATGATCCTTGCCACCAGTGCGGTGCACAGCCACCTGATACGCAAGGGTCTGCGCACATTTACATCGCTCAACGTGCGTTCTGCGGAATGCGTTGATCCGCATTATTTCGCGGTTCTGATTGGCTGTGGGGCGACCGTGGTCAATGCCTATCTGGCCGAAGATTCTCTCAGTGATCGGATCGATCGTGGTTTGCTGGATATGTCTTTAACACAGGCAGTTCAGCGCTATCGCGAGGCGATTGATCAGGGTCTGCTCAAAATCATGGCGAAGATGGGGATCAGTGTCGTGTCCTCCTACCGTGGTGGTCTGAACTTCGAGGCTGTCGGTCTGTCGCGCGCAATGTGCGCGGAATATTTCCCCGGTATGACGTCGCGGATTTCCGGGATCGGCATCCATGGGATTCAGCGCAAGGCTGAGGAAGTTCATGCCAAGGGTTGGCAGGGTGATGGCGTGGTGCTGCCCATCGGCGGTTTCTACAAGGCACGGACCTCTGGAGAGACCCACGCCTGGGAAGCATCAAGCATGCATTTGATGCAAATGGCCTGCAACAGAGCCTCATACAAGATGTGGCAGCAGTATTCGAAGAAGATGCAGAGCAATCCGCCGATTCATCTGCGCGACCTGCTGGACATCAAGCCGCTGGGTGAGCCCATCGGGCTGGAAGAGGTGGAAAGCATCACGTCGATCCGCAAGCGGTTCGTGACACCGGGGATGTCGCTGGGCGCGTTGTCGCCCGAGGCGCACAAGACCTTGAATGTCGCGATGAACCGGATTGGTGCAAAGTCGGACAGCGGTGAAGGTGGCGAAGACCCGGCTCATTTCGTGCCGGAGCCGAATGGCGACAACCCGTCGGCCAAGATCAAGCAGGTGGCGTCGGGACGCTTTGGTGTGACAGCCGAATACCTGAACCAGTGCGAAGAGCTTGAGATCAAGGTGGCACAGGGTGCCAAGCCCGGTGAGGGTGGCCAGCTGCCGGGTATGAAGGTCACCGACCTGATCGCCCGTCTGCGGCATTCGACCAAGGGCGTGACGCTGATTTCACCTCCACCGCACCACGATATCTACTCCATCGAGGACCTTGCGCAGCTGATCTATGATCTCAAGCAGATCAACCCGCGTTGCAAGGTGACGGTGAAGCTGGTGGCGTCTTCTGGCGTCGGCACGATTGCTGCTGGGGTGGCCAAGGCCAAGGCGGATGTGATCCTGATTTCAGGCCACAACGGTGGCACCGGGGCATCGCCCGCGACCAGCATCAAATACGCGGGCCTGCCGTGGGAGATGGGCCTGACCGAAGCGCATCAGGTTCTGTCGATGAACAACCTGCGCGACCGGGTGACACTGCGCACGGACGGTGGTCTGCGCACAGGCCGTGACATTGTTATGGCCGCGATGCTAGGTGCCGAGGAATACGGCATTGGCACCGCCGCCCTGATCGCAATGGGTTGCATCATGGTGCGTCAGTGCCAGTCGAACACCTGCCCCGTGGGCGTTTGTACGCAGGATGAAAGCCTGCGGGCGAAGTTTACCGGGACAGCGGACAAGGTCGTGAACCTGATCACGTTCTACGCCACCGAGGTGCGGGAGATCCTCGCCTCCATCGGTGCGCGGTCTTTGGATGATGTGATTGGCCGGGCCGATCTGCTGACGCAGGTAAGCCGTGGTTCTGCTCATCTGGACGATCTGGACCTTAATCCACTGCTGATCACCGTCGATGGTGCGCATGATAATGTCTACGACCGCGACAAACCTCGCAATGTCGTACCTGACACACTGGATGCGCAGATTGTCCGCGATGCGGCGCGGTTCCTTGAGGATGGCGAGAAGATGCAGCTGTCTTACGCGGTCCAGAACACGCACCGGACCGTGGGTACTCGCGTCAGTAGCCATATCGTCAAGAAGTTCGGCATGCGAAATTCGTTGCAGCCGGATCACCTGACGGTAAAGCTGACCGGGTCGGCGGGTCAGTCCTTGGGCGCGTTCGCGGCGCCCGGTCTAAAGCTTGAGGTGTCAGGCGATGCCAACGACTATGTCGGCAAAGGCCTGTCGGGTGGCATGATCGTGGTGCGGCCTCCGATGGCAAGCCCGATCGTTGCGGCGGAGAATACGATCATCGGCAACACCGTGCTATATGGCGCAACGGATGGCTATCTCTTTGCGGCAGGCCGTGCAGGGGAACGCTTTGCCGTTCGCAACTCGGGGGCCAAGGTTGTCATCGAAGGCTGCGGGTCTAACGGGTGTGAATACATGACCGGCGGCGTTGCAGTGATCCTGGGTGAGATCGGCGCAAACTTTGGCGCGGGTATGACCGGTGGCATGGCCTACCTCTATGATCCGGATGGCGCGGCACATGCGTTGATGAACCATGAGACGCTGGTTACCTGCCCGGTCACTGTCGATCATTGGATGAGTCAGTTGGAAGAACTGCTTGAACGGCATTTGGCGGAAACCAACAGCCGCAAGGCAGCTGAAATCCTGCAGCATTGGGATACGGAAAAGCACAATTTCCTGCAAATCTGCCCCAAGGAAATGCTGCCACATATTCCAGCGCCCCTGACTCATGATGAGGCGGCGATGCCCGCCGAGTAACCTGCGATGAACGCGGGCGTTCACAAACGGACGCCCGCGCCCTATAGCTGATGCATGGCGCGGGCAGCGAAAAAGACGAAAACGAAAGATAAGGCACGCAAGCCCGGCACCTTGCCGGGAGTGGGTCTGTTGCTTTGGCTGCGCTGGTGGTTCTGGCGCAGCATTGCGATCTTTTTTCTTGTGATGGTGGCGCTCGTTGTATTGGGCGCATTGGTTAATCCGCCCACGACAATTTATATGTTTTCAGAAGGGCGCCGTCTGGGCGGCGTTGATCAAACCTGGGTTGATCTGGAAGACGTGGCACCCGTGATGGCGCGGTCGGCGGTGGCGGCCGAAGATGCGAATTTCTGTCAGCATTGGGGGTTCGACATGGCCGCGATCCGGCTGGCGATCGAGGATGGCGGGACGCGTGGTGCGTCAACGATCAGCCAGCAAACGGTCAAGAACGTCTATCTGTGGCACGGACGTGTCTGGGTGCGCAAAGCAATGGAGGCACTAATGACACCATTGGTCGAAGCGATTTGGTCCAAGCGGCGGATCATAGAGGTCTATCTGAATATCGCAGAATTCGACGAGGGCGTGTTCGGGGTTCAGGCGGCGGCACAACACTACTTCGGCGTCCCGGCCAGTGACCTGACGGCGACCCAAGCCGCGCGGCTGGCTGCTATCCTTCCGGCGCCGAAGGAACGTTCAGCGTCGCAGCCCAGCGATTATGTGCGCAAGCGTGCGCGACAGGTGCGCGACGGGGCGGCGACAATCAGCAAGGACGGGCGGGCAGCCTGTTTCGAGAGTTGAAATGCGCGATGTAAGCGGGCATTGAGGGACAAATGTTCAATCAATCAAGGCTCAAGTGATGGCGCGTCTGTTTCACGTCCCCCTGTCCCCATTCTGCCGCAAGGTCCGGTTGAGCCTTGCCGAGAAGAAGATTGAGGTTGAGCTGGTTGAAGAGCGATATTGGGAGCAGGACGCCGATTTCATGCGCCGCAACCCTGCGGGCAAGGTGCCGGTATTGCGGCTTGACGGGATCATGATGTCCGAAAGCGCGGCGATCTGCGAATACATCGAGGAAACGCGGCCGGAGCCGTCTCTGCTGCCCTCTGACCCTACCGAGCGGCTTGAGGTGCGGCGACTGGTGAACTGGTTTGACGACAAGTTTCATTCCGAAGTGACGTCAAAACTTCTTTATGAACGGGTCAACAAGAAGGTGATGAAACAGGGCTATCCCGACAGTACCAATGTCAAGGCAGGTGCCAAGGCGATCAAGTATCATCTGGATTACATGGCCTGGCTCTTGGATCATCGGCGCTGGCTTGCCGGAGATAAGATGACGCTGGCGGATTTCGCCGCTGCCGCGCATTTGTCGTCGTTGGACTATATTTCTGACGTAGATTGGAACCGGTCCGAAGTGGTCAAGGATTGGTACGCCAAGATCAAATCGCGGCCCGCCTTCCGTGCGTTGCTGGCTGATCAGGTGCCGGGGTTTCCGCCGCCCCGCCATTATAATGATCTGGATTTCTAAGCGGCTGCATATGCTCTGCGCCGAAGTGCGCAGGAACGCGTCTGTGCTGTGTTATTTAAGGCCCAAAAGAGCATGGATCTGAAAGCAAGGCTGGTTGAACAGGCTTTGGCAGAGGGGTTTGTGGCATGCCGCGTGTGCCGCCCTTGGGACGTGCCGGACGTGCCAGCACGACTAGAGGCCTTTGTCAGGGACGGTTTTCACGGACAAATGAGCTGGATGGCCGACCGGATGACGTGGCGCGGAAACCCTGCCGCGCTTTGGCCAGAGGCGCGTTCGGTGATCATGCTGGCGGAAAGCTATGCGCCTGAGCATGATCCGCTGGCGGTGCTGCAAGACCCTGAGAAGGCGGCCATCTCGGTCTATGCACAGGGGCGTGACTACCATGATATCGTCAAGAAACGGCTCAAGCGGTTGGCACGGTGGTTGATCGCGCAGGAACCTTGCGATGTGAAGGTATTTGTCGATACCGCGCCCGTGCCCGAAAAAGCTCTTGCTCAGGCCGCTGGCTTGGGCTGGCAGGGCAAGCATACCAACCTGCTCAGCCGTGATTGGGGCAATTGGGCCTTTTTAGGGTCTGTTTTCACGACACTGGAGCTTGAACCGGACGCAGCCGAGGTTGACCATTGCGGGTCTTGTACCGCCTGTCAGGACATCTGTCCGACGGACGCTTTCCCACAGCCATACAGACTGGATGCGCGGCGGTGCATTTCCTATCTGACGATCGAGCATAAGGGGCCGGTGGACATTGACCTGAGAGCGCAAATGGGCAACCGGATTTACGGCTGTGACGATTGCCTTGCGATATGCCCCTGGAACAAGTTCGCGGTGCAGGCAAGCGACATGCGGTATCACGGGGCAAAGGCGGAAGCCCCTGATCTGGCGGTTCTTGCGGGTCTGGATGACAGCGCGTTTCGAGCGCGTTTCTCGGGGTCCCCGATCAAGCGGATTGGACGGGACCGGTTTGTCAGGAATGTGCTTTACGCTATTGGCAATTCAGGATTGCCGAAACTGCGCAAAGTTGCACAGGAATTGGCTGAAGATCCGGACCCAACAGTCGCAGACGCCGCACGCTGGGCGGTGGCGCGGCTGGACGCGGGCTGACGCAAACGGGCTGGACCGTCGCCGATTTCCGCTTACACCGGATTGAAAGAAATCGAGGGAGACCGGGATGACGGTTCTTTTGGGCGTCGATACGGGCGGGACATACACCGATGCGGTGTTGCTGAGGGATGAGGAAGCGGTGATTGCGTCGGCCAAGTCGCTGACCACCCGGCATGATCTGGCGATTGGTGTTGGCAACGCGGTGCGTGCAGTGCTTGCAGACGCAGGTGTCGATCCGTCAGAAATTTCAATGGCGTCGCTCTCAACGACGCTCGCCACGAATGCTTTGGTCGAAGGTCAAGGCGGGCGGGTCGGGTTGATCTATATTGGTTTTCGCGAAAAGGATCTTGAGGCCCATGGGCTGGCGGAGGCGCTGAAAGGCGACCCGTCGATTGTGCTGCAAGGCGGGCATAACCATGCCGGGGCCGAGGCGAACCCGCTGGATGAAACAGCCTTATTGACCTTTTTAGAGACAAATAGGGACGCGGTAAGCGGCTTTGCTGTCGCAAGCCAGTTTGCGACGCGGAACCCCGCACACGAGCTGCGGGCCGCGCAGATGGTCGCGGAGATAACTGGCCGTCCCGTTTCAGCCTCTCACCAGCTTTCGGCCAAGCTGAATGGTCCCAAGCGGGCCCTGACGGCTGTATTGAACGCACGGCTGATCGGAATGATCGACAGGTTAATCGGACGGGCAGAGGATACGCTGCTTGATCTGGGGATCGAGGCGCCGCTGATGGTGGTGCGCGGGGATGGGGCGCTTATCTCATCCGCTCAAGCACGCGAGCGACCCATTGAGACGATCCTGAGCGGACCTGCGGCTTCTATCGTTGGCGCGCGCTGGATGACCGGCGCGGATCTGGCTTTGGTCAGTGACATTGGTGGTACGACGACAGATGTGGCGCTGCTTAAAGGGGGCAAACCGACGATTGATCCCGCAGGTGCGCGGGTGGGGCCGTATCGGACGATGGTCGAAGCTGTTGCCATGCGCACCACTGGTCTGGGTGGTGACAGCGAGGTGCATTTCGTCTCTGAAGGCTTGCAGGGTGGCGTGACACTTGGACCAAGGCGTCTGTTGCCCGTGTCACTGATCGCGGTGGAGGCACCAGAGGTTGTTCATGCCGCGCTTGATGCGCAACTGCGGTCCGTCACGCCGGGTGAGCATGACGGGCGGTTCGTGCGTGCTGTTCCCAATCTTGGCCGGGAAGGCATCGGAGCACGGGAAGAGGCGTTGCTGGAGCGTATTGGCACCGCAGTCCATCCTATGGGCAATGTCCTGCGGGCGCGGGTGGAACACGGGGCGCTGAAGCGGCTGGTAGACCGTGGATTGGTTCAGGTAGCAGGTGTGACGCCGTCTGACGCATCCCACGTGTTGGGCCGGGTGATGGAATGGGACGCAGGGGCCGCACGCAAGGCGCTGCAGCTGTTCGGACGGCGACGGACCGGATCAGGAACGGTACTCTCCAACACCGAGGAAGACGTAGCGCAAATGATTGTTGATCGCCTCACGCATCAGACATCATTGGCCTTGTTAGAGACTGCTTTTGCGGAAGAGCAAGGCGGATTTGAGACGGAACCGGAGGTATTGGCACGCCATGAACTGATGCGCCGTGGCATGCTGGGTCATCGTGGATTGGTCAAGTTAGAGACTGGTCTGAACGTGCCTGTCGTAGGCTTGGGCGCGTCAGCGCCAAGTTATTATCCGGCAGTTGGAGAGCGGCTTGGCTGCGAGATGATATTGCCTGAATATGCCGGCGTCGCGAACGCGATCGGTGCGGTCGTCGGTCGCGTGACCATGCGCCAAAGCGGGACAGTCACATCACCGTCCGAGGGGAAATACCGTGTGCATCTAATCGACGGGCCGCAGGATTTTGCAGATCAGGAGAGCGCATTGTCCTTGTTAGAGACAGTTTTGCATGATGCTGCCTTGTCTGACGCACAGGCGGCAGGAGCAGAGGACATTCAGATTTCGGTAAGGCGGAATTTGCGTACGGCAGGAGTTGAGGGCCGCAAGGTATTTGTTGAAGCGACACTCACGGTGGAAGCCGCAGGGCGACCACGGGTAGCTCATGGATAGGGCTGGCTGCGGTTCTGATTTGCCCTGCAAAAATATCCTGAAGACGCGCTGAGGGTGGCCTGAATCACCTGAAGGATAAGGCGGGGTGACCCCCGCCCTACGTGTTATTCGGCTGCGGCGCGTTTCGGCAGGACCCAGTCAGGCCGCGCGAAGTGGCAGGTATAGCCGTGGGGAATACGTTCGAGGTAATCCTGATGTTCGGGCTCCGCCTCCCAGAAATCACCAACGGGTTCAACTTCAGTCACCACCTTGCCGGGCCAGAGGCCGGAGGCTTCAACGTCCGCAATGGTGTCCTCGGCGACAGCTTTTTGATCCTCGTCCACATAGTAGATCGCAGAGCGATAGCTCATCCCGCGGTCGTTGCCCTGACGGTTCAGGGTCGTGGGGTCGTGGATCTGAAAGAAGAATTCCAGAATCTCGCGGTAAGAGGTTTTTGCGGGATCATAAATGATCTCGATCCCTTCGGCATGGGTGCCATGATTGCGATACGTCGCATTGGGCACGTCTCCCCCAGTATATCCTACTCGTGTTGAAACCACGCCGGGGCGTTTGCGGATCAAATCCTGCATCCCCCAGAAACATCCCCCTGCCAGTACTGCGCGTTCCGTGTTCATGCTACGTCCTCCACTTGGTCAATGTAATCGCCATATCCTTCGGCTTGCATGTCGTCGCGGTGTACGAAACGAAGCGAGGCTGAGTTGATGCAATAGCGTAGTCCCCCGCGGTCGGGCGGACCGTCCGGAAAGACGTGGCCAAGGTGGCTGTCGCCATGTTTGCTGCGGACCTCGGTGCGGACCATACCCAGGGACGCGTCACGGTGTTCGGTGACATTGTCGATTGGCTTGGTAAAACTGGGCCAGCCGCAGCCGGATTCGTACTTGTCAGCGGAGGCAAACAGCGGCTCGCCGCTTACGATATCGACGTAGATGCCGGGCTCTTTATTGCTCAGCAGTTTGCCGGTGCCGGGGCGCTCCGTACCGCTTTGCTGCGTGACGTGATATTCTTCGGGCGAAAGGGCCGCAATCGCCTCTGCGCTTTTCTCGTATTTGGCCATGGAATCCTCCGTGGTTTGGGTTCTGACATTAGATGGGGCAGCGGACAGAAATTCAAAGGGTTTGTCCGGAGTGTGCAAGGGAATGTGAACTGAACTCGTATCTCGTGCGTATATTACCTATATGAGGAGAATGATGATGCGTTGGATTGTCGTTGCACTGACTTTGATTTTGGGGAGTACCGCAATGGCGGCACCGAAGAACGTCACTTTTTCAAACATCGATGGCGGCACACTGGATTTCAGCGAATGGGCCGGGAAACCGGTACTGGTTGTGAACACCGCATCGCAATGCGGATTTACACGGCAGTATGACGGTTTGCAAAAGCTGTACGACACCTACCGTGCGCGCGGCTTGGTCGTGCTGGCCGTGCCGTCTGACGATTTCAATCAAGAACTGGAAAGCGCTGAGGCGGTCAAGGATTTCTGTGAGATTACCTTCGGTCTGGATTTGCCCATGACAGATATCACGCCGGTGCGCGGGTCTGATGCCCACCCCTTTTATCAGGCTGTGAAGGCTGAAACAGGTTTTTCGCCCAAGTGGAATTTTAACAAGGTGCTGATAGGGCCAGATGGATCTGTTGCTGGAACATGGGGTGCTACGACCAAGCCGACCTCGCGCAGCATCACCAAGGCCATCGAGGCATTGCTGGACTAGGCAGCGCTGGATAGGCTCTGTTTCGAAGGAGCCTGTGGATGACTGAAAAAGCGCCCGACCTTGATGCGGCCTATGCGTTAGAGACGCCGGAAGACAATCGGCGCCTCTATGCGGATTGGGCGCAAAGCTATGACGACAGCTTTGCCAGCGACATGGATTACCGCTTGCCGCAGCTTGTGGCGCTTGTGCTATCGGAAATATTTCAGGGGCCGGGGCCCGTGCTTGATGTGGGGGCAGGTACGGGGCTGGTTGCGCAGAACATGCTGATGCGCGGCCTGCTCAAGATCGATGCGCTTGATATCTCACCGGAGATGCTTGCGGTTGCGGGGGCCAAAGGGCTGTACCGCAACCTGATCGAAGGCGACCTAACCGCGAAACTGGATATTCCTGAGAATACCTATGGGGCCATCGTCAGCTCAGGCACATTCACGCACGGACATGTCGGACCTGAGGCGCTCGACGAATTAATCCGTGTCGCGAGGCCCGGTGCATCATTCGTGCTGTCAATCAATGCAACGCATTTCAAGGCACGCGGTTTCGCTGACAAATTTGCCGGGTTAGAGCCTGATATTGCAGATGTTGAGCACCGGATCGTGGATATCTACGGGGCTGGCGCGGATGATGCGCATAAGGACGACAAGGCCGACATCGCTGTTTTCACCAAGCGGTAACGTAGTAACCTCATTTCGGTCGCGTTGATCCAGATCATGGCCTTGGTCGCGTTGCCCTGAGACAGTGGCACGTCGAATATCAAACTGAGAGGTGCGCCAATGCTGGATATTTCCAACCGAAAGGTCAGGCAGATCATTGAATACGGCCACGAGATTGAGCGGGCCGAGAACGAGTTGCGCGGGTTTATGGAAACCCTGAACGAAGAAGAATGCTATAGCCTGATCGCGATCATGTGGATCGGGCGGGAGAGCTTTGCCCCGGAAGAGGTCCAAGAGGCGCTGGCGACTGCGCGGTCTGAGGCGATGACGCCCACGGCAGACTACCTGATCGGCACGCCGCACTTCCCGGACCATCTGGAGGCCGGGCTTGAATTGTTGGGTATGGCCGAAGAAGAAGCGGATTGAAGGACTTGTGAGTGTCCGCAGCTGGTGCGACGGTTCCGAGGACCAATATTGAGGCCCGATGATGTCGATTGCCGGTCTGACGCTTGTCCTTTTGGCTGCGGTTTGCCACGCAACATGGAATGTCTTTGTCAAACGGATCAACGGCGGCGCCGAACTGATCTGGATGTTTTCCGTGATTTCGGTGCTGATCTATCTGCCTTTGGCCATATGGATCATCGTGGTGCAGCGGCCAGTGTTTGGACCTTGGCAAATTGGTTTCATGTTGGGAACGGTCGCGCTGCATCTGGGGTATTTCCTGCTGCTGCAAACCGGGTACCGCAAGGGCGACCTGTCGCTGGTCTATCCCACGGCACGGGCGACGGGGCCGCTTTTGTCCACCACCTTTGCCGTGCTCGTGCTCGGAGAGATCGTGACCTTTCAGATGGCGCTGGGCGCAGGGATCATCATCTTCGCCGTCTTGATGCTGACAGGCGGGTTCAAAATGGGCGTTCGCAACCTGTCGGCGTCTCTGATGTTCGGCGTCGGCGCAGGCATGTTCATTGCCAGCTATACAGTATGGGACGCCTACGCGGTGTCTGTCCTTTTGGTGCCGCCATTGCTGATGGATTACGCCTCAAATCTGGGGCGGGTCGTGGTTCTGGCCCCGGTGGCGCATCGCAGGCGGGCGTTGATGCGGCAACATTGGGCGCATCACCGAACCGGAGTGATCGTAATCGCGGTGTTCAGCCCGCTGGCGTATATTCTGGTGCTTTATGCGCTGACGTTCACACCCGTCGCCTATGTCGCCCCCGCCCGAGAGGTCAGCGTGATCCTGACTGTACTGGCAGGCAGCATTCTGCTGAGAGAGGGCGATTTGTATGAGCGGCTGGGCTGGGCGTCGATTGCTTTGGTCGGCATGATTTTGTTGGTGCTAGGATAGCAACATGAAAAGAAATCCAAAATTGTGCCCTTTGGCAAAGTCGATCAGGCTGTGCATATGAAGCAGTTTGTTTTCATTACCGTATACTTGGTCGCCGTTACGCTGCCGCTGATCCTGTCCTGGATTGTCGGCGGGCCGCCGCGGTCCTTTTGGCAAGAATTTGCATCGGGGCTTGGCATTCTGGCGTTTTCCATGATCCTGATCGAGTTTGTTTTGTCTGGCAGGTTCAAGAGCGTCTCAAACGGGATCGGCATGGATGTTACCATGCGGTTTCACCAGTTCATGGCTCGGACGGCGCTGGTCTTTGCCTTGCTGCATCCGTTGCTCTACCAGGCAACGCCAGTCGGTGGTCAACGTCCGTGGGATATTTCCCGCCAGCTTACGATCACGACTGACTTTTCCGATCTTGTAAGCGGCATTGCGGCATATTTGCTTTTACCCAGTCTTGTTTTGCTGGCGATTGGGCGCACTCAACTAGATTACAAATACGAGACCTGGCGATTGATACATGGTGTGGGCGCTCTGATGATTGCGCTGCTTTTGCTGCATCATACTATTTACGCAGGGCGGTACGGTGGGCAAGCCGTGATGATGTGGTTCTGGCTGGCCATGACAGGCGTCGCGGTTGGATCGCTGCTGTATGTCTACCTTCTGGTACCCATTCTGGACAAAGCGCGGCCGTGGCGGGTCAAAACCATCACCCGATTGACGCCAAAGCAATGGGAAGTAACGGTAGTGCCAGATGGTCACGCAGGTCTTTCGTACAAAGCCGGGCAATTTGTCTGGCTCAATCTTGGCCACAGTTCATTCTCGATCAGGGAGAACCCTTTTTCCATCTCTTCTGCCCCGGCGGCCGGACCCCAGATGTCTTTTATGATCAAGGAACTTGGTGATTTTACGCGCACCCTCGACCAGATCAAACCGGGCACCCGTGCCTATCTTGATGGTCCTTATGGCCATTTGTGTGTTGATGGCCGTACCGAACCGGGAGTCGCCCTGATCGCCGGTGGGGTTGGCCTTGCGCCGCTGCTGGGCATTCTACGGCAATTACGGCTGACCGGTGACCCACGGGCGGTAAAGGTCATCTATGGCAACCGAACCGACAAGCAGATCGCATATCGGGCCGAACTGGACGCCGAAGACGTGACCTATGTGCTATCTGAACCGCCTGCAGACTGGTGCGGCGAGACGGGTTTTATTGACGGACCGCTGATAGACCGTGTGTTTCCGGACGAAGAATGCCGCGACTGGATTTTCGTGCTGTGTGGCCCTGCCATCATGATGGACATCGTTGAGGATCATTTGCTTGATCGCGGCACACCGGCAGACCACATCTTGTCGGAGCGTTTTGATTATGGCTAATCGACTTCAGCAGATGAGCTTGCGAAAGCGTTTTACCCTCGCAATCTGGACTTTGAACGCGGTTCTGGTTCTGTTGCTACTGGCGTTCGCACTGCGCTGAGGAATGGTGTGACGCGCTAGCGTTTCCCTGTATCTGACCAAAGCACCTTACCATCCGACGCCTCCATCCCCGGCGGATTTCCAAAGGCGGCGCGGTAGCTTTTTGAGAAATGCGACAGGGACTGAAAGCCGCAGGCAACGCAGACATCCGTCACGCTGAGGTCTGTCTGGCGCAGAAGATTGCGGGCCTTCTCAAGACGCAAGTGCAGGTAGTACCGTTTTGGCGAGGTGGCGAGATACTTGGCAAACAGCCGCTCCAGCTGTCGCGTTGACAGGTTCACAACGCTTGAAATCTCATCCGGTCGCAACGGGTCTTCAAGGTTATTTTCCATAATCTGCATCGCCAGCAACAGCTTGGTATTTCGCACCTCTGGCCGGGATTGTAGCGACATGCGCTGGCCCTGCGAATGCGCGCGGGGTACGGTATACACCATCTGGTCGGCGACCCATGTGGCGATGTCGGTGCCGTAATCCTCTCGGACACGGTAAAGCATCAGATCCATCGAAGCGGCGCCACCTGCGGTCGTAAAAACACGTCCGTCGATAGAATATATCGTGTCTTCCATGATCACATCGGGAAGCATTTCACCCAGCGCTGTTTTGTATTCCCAGTGGGTGGTGACCCGTTTGCCCCCGATCAGACCGGCCAGAGCGAGCGTGTAGGTACCCGATGAAAGCGCACCGTAGTCCATACCCTTGCGTGTTTCGCGGCGCAGCCAGTTCAGAATGGTCTTAGTACTTCCAGCGCCTGCCTTTTCGCCTGCGCAAACCACCAGCGTTTCGTTGCGGGCCAGTTCCGGCAACGCGGCATCTACTTCGACGCGCACACCATTATAGGCAGTGACAGGTGCGCCATCCTCGGAAATCAGCCGCCAGGAGTAGAATTTTCTGCCCGATGGATGATGATTGGCAAGGGACAGGCAATCCAGCGCGCAGGAGAAACCCAGCGTTGAAAAGCCGGGGATCAGCAGAAATGCATAGGCCTTTGTCGATGTGGTTTCGTCCGTCGTCATGTGGCCAGTTTAGACACGGATCTGTAACGCTCGGGCCGTTGATCTGCGGCATCAAATGTCGGGATCAGGCCTTGGACTGGCGAGAGATCTGAACAGCAAGGATGCCCGCGGTGATGATGGCAACGCCAAGAATGTCGCGGCCACCAAGCGCTTCAGACAGAAGAAGCGCTGCAATGGCGACGCCAAAGAAAGGGTTAAGAAAATGGAACGTGGCTGCCCGTGTCGCGCCGATCCGGTTGACCAGCCAGAACCAGATGATTGTCGCGGCAAGGCCGGGAACAAGGCATGTGTAGGTAAATGCAAAAAGCAATGGCCAGCTTGGGTTCAGGCGTGGTGTCTCAAATGCGAGGGTAGCAAGCGCAAGGGCTACGCAGCCCACCAGCATCTGCAGCCCCACAATCATCAGGAAATTGCCACCTGATGTGGCACCGCGTACCAGCAATGTCGCCGCTGTCAGGGCAATAACTCCGATCACGCAAAGCCCGACACCTACCATGTCGACACCGCTGCCGCCCAGCCGCGCGCCCATGATAAGGGCGACGCCCACAACCCCTGCGACCAGCCCCGCGATCCCCAGTGGTTTCAGCTTTTCGCCCAGAACCACCCACGCTGCAAATCCCACCAGCAAGGGCATTGTGGAAGCGATGATAGCGGCGAGCGATGCCTGCACCGTCTGCATCGCGACGAAATTCAGGCCCAGATAAACAGCGTTTTGCAAGATCCCAAAAATGACTGTCGCCCGCCACTGTGCAGCCGTCAGGCGCATCGTTTGGCCCAGTGCGAGGGCGATGCCGACCCCCAGCAGACCGGAAATCAGATAGCGGATCGACAGCGCAAAGAGCGGCGACATATCCGCCACGATGATCCGGGCAGAAGTGAAGGCGGAGGACCACATCAGGGCAAAGACGAGGCCCATCAGAATTGCGCGTATGTCCATCGTCTGACCTTTACCCTTGATCAGCGCGACCTTTCATCAGATCAGGTCGAAGGGCAAGAGTGTGTTCCGGGTGCGCGAGTTATTCTGGATGCTTTGCGTGGAAGATTATCAGCCCTCAACCATCTGGGGCATGGATTTCACGTCCTGCTCAGCCACAGAGGATTCCCCGAAATCAAGAATCAAACTGCTGCCATCACCGGTAAGGCTGGCTTCACTGTTGCCACCAAGGCTGGAAACGGCGGCGTTTACAAGGCTCAGCCCGATACCCTCGGTTCGGGTCGTCGGTTCTTTGCTCGTTTGCTGACCGATGCCATTATCGCCACACTCCAATCTGTATTGACCGGGATCAACCACGCTGAGGCGAATGGAAATTTCGCCGGGCATACCATTCGGAAAGGCATGTTTGATCGAATTGGCAACAAACTCGCTGATGATCATTGCAAGGTTCGCCGCCTGATCTGAACGCATGACGATGGCCGCAAAATCCGACCGGAACGAGACATTCTCTGGCGCGGTTTCCTGCAGTAGGTTCAGCACGCGTTCAAGATAGGTTGCTGCATTGATCGTGTCGCGCCCTTCGGTCCCCTGCAGTTCCTGATGCAATTCCGCTACCGCATCGATCCGCCGTTGGATCGCACCAAGAGCCTCAAGCGCTGTCGGATCAGTGATCTTGCGGGTGTAGATGCGGACAATAGCAGACATGGATTGAAGCGAATTCTTGACCCGGTGATCCGCTTCGGCCTGCAATATCGACTGATTGCGGAGCGCGATGCGCAGCTCCAGCTGTTTCATAACCTGACGTGACAAAACCCTAAGCGCCTGACGCTGGAAGTCATTGAGTTCGAGAGGCTTGGTATCCAATACGCAAAGAGTACCCATCGGCAAACCGTTGGATGCAATCAAAGGGGCGCCAGCGTAGAACCTCACCTGCTCCTCACCTACACACAACGGATTATCAGCCGTCCGGTCGTCTGCCTTGAGATCGTTGATCTCTAAAATGTCGCTGTCCAGGATTGCGTGGGAACAGATGGACTCTTCAAGTGACGTTTCTGGTCGTTCAAACCCGACACTCGCTTTGAACCATTGACGATCCTCGTCCACCAGACTGATCAAAGAAATCGGTGTTCCGCAAATCTGCGAAGCAAGTTCTACAATCTCGTTGAATTCCGTTTCTTCTGGTGTGTCGAGAATATCGAAACCATGAAGTGTATCCAGACGTTCGGCATTCAAAGGATGCAGATCAGCGCGCATTTTGTCGTCCCCAAAGAATTCAAATCGCGTCCATGAGCCAGAGATAACTCTTTGCTTGATGATGTCCACCACATTCAAACAAAAAAGGACCGCCCGAAGGCGGCCCCATTATAGGTCTGTGACCTGTTCTCGCCTTAGCCGTTCACGCTGTCTTTCAGTGCTTTGGCGATGGTCATCTTCACAACCTTGTCCGCCTCTTTCTTGAACTGCTCGCCTGTCGCGGGGTTGCGAACCATACGCTCGGGACGCTCGCGGCAGTAGATTTTGCCCACGCCAGGAAGCGTCACGGCACCGCCGCCAGACACTTCGCGTGTGATCAGATTACAGACAGCTTCGAGAGCTGCGCCTGCGGATTTCTTGTCAGAGCCCATCTCTTCTGCAAGTGCTGCAACGAGCTGAGTCTTTGTCATTGGTTTGTTGGCCATTGTTTTTTCTCCTTAGACCGCCCGATGTTGGGCCTCCTGGCAAGAAAGTAACGGTATGTTGTGTAAGAACACAACGAATATTGAGCCGAAAAACCAAGAAAACAGCGTTTTTTCGCTATTTTTTGCAGTTCTGGGGGCGTCAGAGGAAGGCGGTCTCGTCAAATGACCGCAATTTCCGGCTGTGGATGCGTTCCAGCGGCGTGCTACGCAACAGTTCCATTGCACGAATTCCGATCATCAAATGCCTCGAAACCTGTGTTTTATAGAAGTCCGAGGCCATACCGGGCAGCTTGAGTTCGCCGTGCAGCGGCTTGTCAGAGACACATAAAAGCGTGCCATAAGGCACCCGGAAGCGGTAGCCATTGGCGGCAATCGTGGCGCTTTCCATATCAAGTGCGATAGACCGGGACTGGCTAAGGCGCTGCACCGGACCGGATTGGTCGCGCAGTTCCCAGTTGCGGTTGTCGATGGTCGCGACAGTGCCGGTTCGCATGATCCGCTTCAGCTCGTACCCCTCAAGCTGGGTGACCTGCGCCACCGAACGTTCAAGGGCGATCTGAATTTCTGCAAGCGCCGGGATTGGCGTCCAGACGGGCAGGTCATCGTCCAACACGTGGTCTTCCCGCAGGTAGGCGTGCGCCAGAACAAAATCACCCAATTGCTGCGTATTGCGCAGGCCCGCGCAGTGACCCACCATGATCCACGCATGCGGTCGCAGCACGGCGATGTGATCTGTCGCCGTCTTGGCATTCGACGGACCGACACCGATGTTAACCAACGTGATGCCCGAGCCGTCCTCGCGCTTGAGGTGATACGTCGGCATCTGCGGCATCTTTATCGTCTGAGGGATCGGCGTGTGGCCATCCGTGATCTCGACGTTGCCGGTTGAGACAAAAGAGGTGTAGCCGCTGTCCGGGTCGGCCAGCTGCGTACGGGCGTAATCCTCGAATTCGGTAACGTAGAACTGATAGTTGGTAAAAAGCACATGGCACTGAAAGTGCTCTGCATCCGTAGCCGTGTAATGCGACAGCCGGGCAAGCGAATAGTCAACGCGCTGGGCGGTGAAAGGTGCAAGCGGACGGACCCCATCCGGGGGTGAATAGGTGCCGTTTACAATGTCGTCATTGGTTGTCGACAGGTCCGGCACGTCAAAGATATCGCGAAGGGTGAAATCGGCGGCGCCATCCTGTGGAATGCTTGCAGCGTTGTCGCCGGTGACAGCGAAATGGACGGGGATCGGCGTATCCGAAGGGCCGATGATCACGGGCTGGTCATGGTTCTCAAGCAGCAGGCCGATTTGCTGGATCAGGTAGTTCCGGAACAGGTCCGGCCGGGTGATGGTTGCCGAGAACGTGCCTGGAGAAGAAACATGTCCAAAGCTGAGACGGCTATCGACCTGGGCATAAGAGGACGTGCGAAAGCTGACCTCAGGATAGAACGCGCGGATGCGCGTGGCTTGCGGTGGCGTCTCCAGCACTGTCTGAAACTGATCCCGCAAGAAGCCCGTCGCCTGCATGTAAAGGTAGGTCAGCCGATCAACAGCGGCAGTCGCGTCGGTGAACGCTTCGGGCGGCGGAGCGTCAGGGGTGAGGATCTTGGTCATGTATGAGGCTCTAATATGGGGATAAATTCAAATGTGCGGACATCGACAAGGCCCAGGTCCGAAATACGCAATTCGGGGATGACCACAAGGGCCAGCAAGGAATGCTGCATGTAGGCGTTGTTCAGCGTGCAGCCGCAGTCGCGCATAGCCTGCATCATCTGGTCTGCCTTTGCGGCCACCTCTGCTGCTGGACTGTCCGACATCAGACCGGCGATGGGAAGTTCGACAAGTGCCAGTTCTGCGCCGTCCCGGAAGATCGTGATGCCACCGCCGACCTCGCGCAGGCGGTTTGCGGCAAGGGCCATCTGGTCCGGGTCGGTCCCAACCACGATCATGTGGTGGCTGTCATGGGCAACGGTCGACGCCATCGCCATTCGCCCCTCGTAACCGAAACCGGATACAAAGGCGTTGACCACCCCGCCAGTGGCGCGGTGCCGTTCGACAAGGGCAATCTGCGCGACATCACCCGTGGGTTGCACCCGGCCATCGGTGACCGGCAGTTCGAATTTCAGCGCCCGCGTGGGGGCCTGATTTTCGACCACGCCAATGACGTTGGCGGTGACGGCATTCGCCCCTTGCGGTGCTGCGATATGAAAGTCGGCGCCAGTCAGTTCCTTGTCCATGTTCACGGTCTGCCGCGCAGAGACGGGCCAGTTGTAATGGGGGCAGTCGACCACGCATTTCCCGTTTTCGGCGATAATCCTGCCCCGCCCAATAACAGTCTCTATTGGCAAGGTCTTGAGGTCAGAGGTCAGGATCACATCTGCGCGGCGTCCCGGCGTCAGGGATCCGATGTCCCTCTCAAGCCGAAAGTGGGTGGCGGTGTTGATCGTCGCCATCTGGAGGGCGACCAGCGGGTCACACCCGCAGTCGATGGCATGCCGAACGACGCGGTTCATATGGCCATCGTTCACCAGCGTCCCGGAATGACAATCATCGGTGCACAGGATCATGTTGCGCGGATCAAGGCCGCGTTCGGTAATCGCGGTGATCTGGCTTTCGACATCGTACCAGGCTGACCCAAGTCGGATCATCGACCGCATCCCTTGCCGCATCCGGGCAATCGCATCCGCCTCGCAGGTGCCTTCGTGATCGTCCGCAGGACCACCCGCCACATAGGCCGCGAAGGCCGGACCAAGATCAGGCGAGGCATAATGCCCACCAACCGTCTTGCCCGCACGTTGCGTGGCGGCGATCTCGGCCAGCATTTGCGGATCGGCGTTTGACACACCGGGAAAGTTCATCATCTCGCCCAGACCGATGATGCCGGGCCATGTCATCGCCTTGGCCACATCCTCGGCTGTGATCTCGAACCCCGTGGTCTCCATCCCCGGCGCAGACGGCGCGCAGGAGGGCATCTGTGTGAAGATGTTGATGGGCTGCATCAGGGCCTCGTCATGCATCATCCGCACGCCTTCGAGTCCCAGAACATTGGCAATCTCATGCGGGTCCGTGAACATGGAGGTGGTGCCATGCGGGATCACGGCGCGGGCGAACTCTGCGGGGGTCAGCATGCCGCTTTCGATATGCATGTGCCCGTCACACAGACCGGGGATCATGTATCGGCCCCGTGCCTCGATGATCTGCGTGTCCGGCCCTTTGCAATGGCTGGCATCCGGACCGACAAAAGCGATCCGGCCCGAAACGATGGCGATGTCGTGATCTGGCAGGGTTTCGCGGGTGTGCACATTGACCCAGATGCCGCCGGTGATGATCATATCGGCAGGTACACGCCCGGCAGCGACATTGACCAATTGCGGGGCCAGATCGGCCCATGTGGGGAAAGGTTCTTGCGTCATGGCCAAAGGTGGCACAGGGTTCAGACAGGTTCAAGCGAGAGTGATACGATGAATTACGACACAGTCGGGGCTGAGGATTTCGGCGCATCCCTGCGCGGTATCGGATTGAACCTGCTGGTCCGGGATGTCGCGCGGCAGATTATCTTTTTAGAGACTGTTTTCGGGATGAAAGCGTTTCAGCCGACAGCAGATTTTGCAATCATGACCTACGGTGATCAGGTGTTTCAGCTGCACTCGGACGGGACGTATCATTCCAACCCCTTGCTGGGTTTGCTGCCAGAGACCCCACCGCGTGGGGCAGGTATTGAGATCAGGTTGTATGAT
>Ga0316197_10000413_pt1 | contig 29642 bp, 24 predicted proteins | sample OudBiesiAoxic_MG_FD_204939 | JGI IMG/M metagenome (GOLD analysis project Ga0316197, IMG submission 204939) | Coastal sediment microbial communities from Oude Bieten Haven, Netherlands - site A oxic | ecosystem: Environmental > Aquatic > Marine > Coastal > Sediment | place: Netherlands... | reverse complement strand
GTCTCGGCCGCCGATTTCATGACCGGCGGGATCGAGGCGCTCGAGATCGAGATCGTTGATCCAGCACCCGCGATCGGCGTGTCGGTTGGCGAATTGGGCGTTCCGGCTGGAGCGGTGATCGGGGCAGTGCTCCGGGGCGAAACCGTGATCGTCCCACGAGGGTCGACGCGATTCGAACGAGGTGATCGAGTGGTTGTGCTCGCCACCCCCGATGCCGTGGGCGCCGCCGAACGACTCTTCGGGACGTAGAAGGTGGCGATTCGCACGCTGAATTGGGCTGCGGCGCCGACGCCGCGAAGAATCCTTTACATCATCGGCGTGGTGCTTGTCGCCGGGGGACTCTTCACCATTCCCGCGATCGTGGTCTCGTTGATGTACGGAGAAGGGACGACGGCCCTTCATCTCGGCGCAACGGCGTTGGCAACCGCAGGATCTGGTGGGTTGATCGTTCTCACGTCGGGCCGTCCGGAGCGGCTCCGGCCCAAGGAATCATTTGCCGGCGTTGCGCTGGCTTGGGTTTCGGTCATCGCGTTCGGTTCGCTCCCATATCTGCTCAGCGGAGAGCTCGGTTTCACCGATTCCATGTTCGAGAGCACGGCAGGCTTCACAACCACAGGGGCGACGACGATAGGGGACCTCACCGAGGTCGCGCGAGGCCTGCTGTTCTGGAGAGCCACAACCCAGTGGCTCGGGGGCATGGGAATCATCGTTTTGTCGATCGCTGTCCTGCCGCTCGTGGGAGCCGGAGGACTTCAGTTGGTTCGGGCGGAATCCCCGGGGCCTGAACCCGATCGACTGACTCCCCGGTATCAAGGCACCGCTGTTCGGCTGTGGGGCTTCTACGCCATCCTGACCGGCGCCGCTGCCGTTGTGCTCGCCTTCGGCGACATGTCGTTGTACGAGGCGGTCACGCATGCCTTGACCGTGATCTCTACCGGGGGGTTCGGCACCGAGTCGACGTCGATCGGCGGCTTCTCCGCCTACACCCAGTGGGTAATCACCGCGTTCATGGTGATCGGCGCCAGCTCATTCGTACTTCATATTCGGGCTCTCAGGGATCCGGGCGAGTATCGCAAGAAGCCGCAGTTTCGCTACTACCTCGTGAGCCTTCTGGCTGGTGTGCTGCTGGTCATGATTGGGCTCTTCCTCGAGGGAACCGGAGTGCCGGTACGTGAATCAGTGTTCACGGCAGTCTCGATGATCACCGGAACGGGCTACTTCGTCACGGACTATTCGGTGTGGCCGGCAGCCATCCTGAGCGTGATCCTCATGATGATGTTCATGGGCGGAATGTCGGGCTCGACAACCGGCGCACTCAAGACCTATCGGGTGGTGATCATCCTGAAGTCGGCAGCCAGCGAGGTGCGGCGCCTGACCCGACCGCGCGCGATCTCGATTACGAGGTTCGGTGGGACCGCCCTGCGGCCCGGCGTGGTCTCGAGTGTGCACACATACGTGGTCGTTTACATCGTTGCTTTCTCGGTGGGAACCGTCTTGCTGCTCTACTTCCAGAGCGCCTGGGGAACGGAGATGGATCTCGTGACCGGTGCGTCGGCCGCCGCGTCCGCGATCGGCAATATCGGTCCCGGACTGGGGTTTGTCGGCCCCGCCGGCACCTACGCGGAAGTCGCGGCCCCGGGCAAGTGGGTGCTCGGAATGCTCATGGTGCTCGGGCGGCTCGAGATCTATCCGGTGATCCTCCTCTTCACTGCGTCGTTCTGGCGCCGCTAGCCCGGCACAACCGCGAGCGCTTCGTCGGCGGGAGGTGTTGGCGTGGCACTAGATTCGGGACGCGTCCTTCCGACGACCGAAGGGAGATGCGCCGTGCACGCACAGCGGTTCGAGATCGATGAGACGACGGCCTCGGTCGTCTTTGCCGCTTCCTCTTCCGTGCATCCGATTCGTTCGGTCGGCTCGGTATCGGGCTGGATTGAAGCCGCCGTCAGGGACGATGCCTTCGCCGAGGATCAGGCGCTGGAAGGGCACCTGGAGGTTCCGCTCAACGGCCTTTCGTCAGGGAACCCGCTGATCGATCGCGAAATGAAGCGCCGCGTCGATTCCGGAGTTCACCCGGCGATCAACGCCAACATCGAAGGGACACTCCGAGTCGACGGCAATCAGGCCACGATCACCGGTACGATCGACTTCCTTGGAGCCTCGACCCTCGTCGCAGGTGAGGTCGTCGTGCTGCCCGGGCCGCGCCTCGTTGGTACCGGGGAATTCGATGTCAGGTGGTGGGGGCTCGAGCCGCCCCGCCTGTTCATGTTGCGTGTCGACCCGATCATCACCGTGGAGATCGACGCGCCACTCATCGAGCGACCTTGACGCTGCCGCTTCTCAACGGAAGACTCAGGACCGCGGGTTCGCCGGCCGATGACTAGTTCGAGGCGAAACGTTGGAGATCACCTTGAAGAACATCCTGCGGTCCATTGCCGCTGCTGTCACATTGCTGGTCGGGTTCAGCGCAGTTCCGGCAGGTGCCGCTGCATCCAATCTGGAAGGCGAGCTGGTCGACTACCCGGTTGTCTTTCCTGTCGATGGCGATCACCACTTCTCTGATTGGTTCTGGGCGGCGCGATCGAGTGGCATCCATCATGCCCAGGACCTGATGGCCGACAAGCTGACGCCGGTCGTTGCCGCGGCCGACGGAACCGTCCGGCTCGTCAACTGGACGGCCCAGTCACACATGAACCCTGACCGCTGCTGCACCATTACCTTGCGGCATGACGACGGATGGGAATCTTGGTACATCCACCTCAACAACGACACTGCTGGGACCGATGACGGCAAGGCGTGGGGAATCGCAAGTGGAATTACTCCCGGCGTTCGCGTGACGGCCGGCCAGCTGATCGGCTGGGTCGGTGACTCAGGCACCGCCGAACGAACAGCGCCGCATCTTCACTTCGAACTGCGAGATCCGCGTGGCGTGATCGTGAATCCGTTCCAAGCGCTCGCGGACGCCGGCGGCAACTGGCTCGGCTGGGGTCCTGCCGATCCACTGTTCGACGGGTATCGGGTGCTGCGCGCCGGCATACGCGGCGTTGACGTGCGGCGCCTGCAGGAAGTGTTGTCCGATCTCGGATACAACCCTGGGCCGATAGACGGCATCAGCGGCTCGCGCACGGTGGGTGCGGTTGCAGCGTTCCAAGCAGACGCGAAGCTGAAGGCCGACGGCCTCGCCGGTCGCGTCACCAGGCTCGCTCTCGAGAAACGCTACGAGAGCGCCAACGTCGCGACCGAAAGCGGGATCTCCACGCCGGGCATCCTCCGCAACGGGGACCGAGGCCCCGAGGTGCAGCGTGTTCAGCAGTTGCTCGCGAGCTCCGGATACTCGCCCGGGCCGGCCGATGGGATCTTCGGAAGCAAGACCGAGCTCGCCGTGAAGACCTTCCAAGACGACAAGGGATTGCGCGTCGATGGCCTCGTTGGATCCAACACCATGAAGGCCCTCGGCGCGTAGACGAGGACCGGCCATTCGCACACGAAAGGCGATTTGCCGCTCATTGTTCGGTCGTATCCTCCTCTTGCATCACGCGACGACAGCGATGGAGGGTCCGAACATGATGACAACCGTAGGCCGGGATTCGAGCACGACCAGCGTTCGCTTGGCGGTGTGACGTGACGACCGCTCGCTCAACACGCCCAGGATTCAAGGACACGGTCCGCCACTTCAATCCAGCGTGGTTTGCCGCCGTCATGGGCACGGCCGTGGTGCCGCTCGCGATCTCGTTCCTCGACGCAACCTGGGTTGAATACGTGGCCGCGGTCTTCATTGTGCTATCCGCGGTGCTGTTCGTGGCGATCCTGATCCCATGGACGTTGCGCCTCTTCCTCTTCCCCGAGGCCGTTCGGCACGATCTCCACCACCCGATCGCGGCGAGCTTCTTCCCAACAATGCCGATCGCCGTCGTTGTCATCGCTCTCGATCTCCTCAAATACCCTGATCTGCTCTTCAGCCCCTCGACATCCGAGAACGTTGCGTTCTGGATGTGGCTGATCGGAACCATCGGAATCTACGTGGCCGGGTTCGTCGTACTTCCTCGGATCTACCAGAGCGACACAATCGAGCTGTCGCACGCGAACTTCGGATGGTTCATTCCTCCCGTCGCAAATCTTCTGATACCGGTGGGTGGTCTGGAACTGGCTGTGGTCTTTCCCGACCGCTTCGAACTGACGTTCCTGCTCTCGATGGTGAGCCTCGGCATCGGTCTGGTTCTCTTTGTCTACGTCGGGGCGCTCGTGTATCACCGCTACGTCCTCGAGGCACTCCCACCGAGCAAGTTCGCAGCCACGTCGTTCATCGCGATCGCACCGACGGCGATCATCTCAGTCGCTCTCTTCAAGCTCATGGGCCTCTTCGAGGCCGGGACGCCCCTCGAGCTCTCGCCGGAGGCGGTAAGGGCGATGTCGGTGCTCGGCATTCTTGTTGCGTGGGGGTTTGCGGCATGGGCGTTTGTGATGGCGATGGTGATCGTCGCGTCGTATGTCCGTAGTCTCGGCCTGCCGTATGCCCTCTCATGGTGGGCGTATACCTTCCCGCTCGGAGCTCTTGCGGTGTCCACAGGTGTGGTGTGGAAGGTGACCGGGTTCGAGAGTGTCCACTGGTTCTACATCGCGGTCGTCGTGGCGCTCTTCGGGGTTTGGATCACGGTTGCCACGCAGACGGCTATTGCCGTGTGGACAGGGAAGGTATTGGAGTCGCCGCACTGAGCGATGGTCCAACTGTCCGGAACGGGGCGCTGATTTCCGACAGCCGTGCGGGCAGGGTCATCGCATGGTGAGGAGCGTTGCGAACACCGTCGAGCAGTACCTGGCCGAGCTACCGGATGATCGGCGGGCGGAGGTTGAAATCGTTCGGGATATGGTTTCGGCAAACCTGCCGGAGGGATATGTCGAGACCATGCGATGGGGCATGATCACGTACGAAGTTCCCCGCGACATCTACCCGGATACCTACAACGGCCAACCGCTCATGTTCCTTGCGCTTGCCGCGCAGAAGCGTCATCTCGCGCTCTACCTGACCAACGTCGCGTTTGTGCCGGGCGGGGAGGAGCGGTTCAGAGCCCGCTCCCGGAGACCGGCAAGAAGCTCGATATGGGAGAGTCATGCCTCCGGTTCAAGACGGTTGACGATCTCGCGACCGACCTCGTCGCGGAAACCATCCGCTCTACGTCTCTTGACGAGTTCATCGAAGGCTACGAAGCGTCAATTGCGAGCCGCTAGCTGAACGAGCTCTCGAGCGCGTCAGGAATCCTTCTGGAGCGTGAGGATCAGCACACTCGGCTCGAGTGCGACGACGGCGTGGGGGAGGTGGGCGTCCATGTGCACCCACGAGTCGGCGCGAATCTCAACGGTGTCGTCACCGAGCGTGAGCCCGAGCCGACCCTTGATGACCTGGATCACCGCGGGTACGGAAGCCGTGTGGTCGGTGAGTTCCTGACCCTCGTCAAAGGCGAACAGGACAACTCTCAACCCGTCGCCGCTGAAGACCACTCGACTGAGCGTGCCGTTCTCGGGAATCTCCACTTCGTCGAGGAGATGGCCAATGACGGTATAGGAGGGTTCTGATGTCATCGGTTGAGACTACCGCCGAACAGCAAGAGCACCACCAGATCAGCGATCCATTCTCTCGACCACCGTCACTCCCGGCTCGTGCGCCTCTCCCATCCGGGGAAGCGCCTCCGGGACCTCCGATAGTGAAATCGTCCTGGTGATCAGGCCCTCCGGCTTCAGCCGCCCGTCGAGGATCATTTCCAGCATCTCCGGGTAGCGGTGTGCCTGCATGCCGTGGCTGCCGAGGATCTCGAGTTCTCGACCGATGACGGCGCCCATCGGCACGGTGGTTTGGTTGGCGGGAAGGAGCCCGATCTGAACGTGTCGTCCGCGTGGGCGGAGGGATTCCACCGACGCTGCCAATGCTGCCGGGTTCCCGGCGGCGTCGAAGGAGAGGTGTGGCCCACCTCCGGTGGTCTGGCGAACGGCGGTTGAGCGGTCCGCGGTCGAGATGTCGTCGTACACAACGTCAGCACCGAGTGATTTCGCGAGGGCTCGCGCACCCGGATCGGGATCGATTGCGACCACCTGAGCGCCACACGCTCGGGCGATCATGATCGCGGCGAGGCCAACGCCGCCGCAGCCGTGGACGGCGACCCACTCACCTGAGGAGACACGCCCCTGCGCGACGACACCGCGATAGGCGGTGGCGAACCGGCAGCCGAGCAAGGCCGCCACGGCGCTGCCCATCTGCTCGGGAACCCGAACGAGGTTTCGATCCGCATACCGAAGAGCCACATATTCGGCAAAGCTCCCCCAGGCGGTGAACCCGGGTTGGAACTGATCGGCACACACCTGTTCGTCCCCGCTCCGGCACGCTTCGCATCGCCCACATCCGGCGACGAACGGAACGGTGACGCGATCTCCCACCGCCCACAGTTCGACGTTGCTTCCGATCTCGACCACCACTCCGGCCAGCTCGTGCCCAGGGACGTGGGGGAGCGTGATATCCGGGTCGTGCCCCATCCAACCGTGCCAATCGCTTCGGCACAGCCCGGTCGCTTCAGCCCGAACGACGACACCATCAGGTTGGGCTGCCGGCTCGGGTAGGTCGACAACACTGATCTGACCCTGGAACTCGGAGAAGATCGCGGCCCTCATACTCCACCGCCGACGAGGCCCGCCCGTGGGCTGAGGCCTACTTCGACCCGCCGAGTGACGCCGGCGGCAGTCCCGTTGTGGAGCTCCACGCTCAAGATCGCCACATCCTCTCCAAGACCGATCCGACGTCATGGTATCGGCCGACCCTTGCAGACCGCAGCGCGGTGTTACTCGGCCAATGCCGCTCCGCCACGAGCAGCCTGCAACAATTCACACGTGCAGGGCCCCACACGCATCGCATACGCCGCGAACCGGCACGCCCCCATTGCTCTTGTTGGGGCGACAGCCACCGTGGCCCTGATGTACGCGGCAACTCCGTGGCTCATCACACCAATTGCCGAACGCTACAACGTGAGCGAAGGAGCGGTGGGTGCGGTCTCAGTGGCTCAAGTCGGGGCTTTTGCGGCTGCCAACTTCGTACTGCCCAGGCTCTTCGCCCCGAACGGCCGGATTCTTCGTCTCTCCGCACTCGGGCTGCTGGTACTGAACCTTCTGAGCACAATCCCCAGCATCTTTGGCGTGCTCGTCGCTCTCCGCCTCATCGCGGGCTTCGCCGCGGGAGCCATGACATGGTTGGCATGGTCCGATGCGATGAAGGAACGTACTTCGATGGCTGCGATCGCCTCGACCGGTCCCATCACGGTTCTCGTGGGCGCCCCACTGCTGGCATTGTTGGCGGCCGAGGGCGATCGTGCGGTCTACCTCGCCCTTGCAGCCGTGACGGTTCCAGCCGTTGCCTTCGGAGCAACCATCAGCGGTGAACGCCGCACTCGTGGGCTCGTGAGCCGCTCACGTTCGAACCGGGTGCTCCTCGCCGCCCTTGCCGCCACCACGCTCTTCGGCTCGGCGCTGTTCATCAACGAGACCATCATTGCGCGAGACATCCACGGCATCTCGAGTTTCGCTGCATCGATTGCCTTCAGCTTGAACGCTGCCGGTGGGCTCCTTGGGGCCAGGCTCGCTTCGAAGCACAAGCGGCCCGGGTGGTGGATCGCCTCCATTGGACCTGCAGCGGTCATGACGGCGTTCGGGCCGCCGGCCTTCTTCTTCATCGGCTTGACGTGGTGGGGTTTCGCCTTCTGGATGGGGATCCCGGGAGTGCTGGTGATGCTGACGGACCGCTCACTGAAACCGAGCGAGCGTGCGGGTGATGCTCAAGGCCTCATGGCGGTCGGCCGTGCAATTGGTCCGATCCTGGGTGGAGCATTTGTCGACCTCGGTTCGCTGACCGCGCTTGCGGTGATCTCCGGCGTTGGGCTCACCGGATCGGGTGCGACGGTCATCGGCGTGCAAGAGGGACGAGAGATGCTCCCCCCAACGGACGCGCGAACCGTCTAGGGATTCGGCGCGTCCGGGAATCCGTCGTAGCCTAGAGCTATGGACTTCCGGGTTCTCGGGCCGCTTACGGTGCGAGGAGGGGACCGGGCTCTGAAGCTCGGCGGATACCGGCAGCAGCTCGTGCTCGCCGTGTTGCTGCTCCATCCCGAGCGCGAGCTTTCAGCGGGTTTCCTGATCGATGCGGTGTGGGGAGAACATCCCCCCCGCTCAGCTCGAAAGACACTCCAGGCGTACTTGTCACGTCTGCGGCGGATTCTTGGAGAAGGAGTGATCGTCGCGACGCAACACGGCTACAGCCTGTCCGTCTCGTCGTCGCAGCTCGACTCCCTGCAGTTCGAGGCCCTTTCCGCTCGGGGGAATCAACTCCTGCCATCCAATCCGGCAGGCGCTGCTGACCTTCTGGGGCGTGCGCTCTCGCTGTGGCGCGGAATGCCGTTCGGAGACCTGGGCTACGAACCGGCTGTGCAGCCGGAAGCACAGCGCCTCCTCGAACTCCGCCTCACGACCCTCGAGAATCGCATCGCGGCCGATCTGGACTTGGGACAAACTGCATTGCTCGCCGCAGAGTTGGAGCAACTCGTTGAAGAGCATCCTCTGCGAGAGCGATTCCACGAGCAGTTGATGATCGCTCTCTACCGGTCGGAACGGCAGGCCGACGCACTGCGGGCGTATCAGAATGCGAGGACGCTGCTCGGGGAGGAACTGGGCATCGAGCCATCACGGCGCCTGCAGGCTCTGGAGGAGAGGATCCTCCTGCAGGATCCATCGATCGACGGACCCGAGGTGCAGCCGTCGCCGAAAACTACGGCCCTCGAGCGAAACCCGTACAAGGGTCTGCGTCCTTTCTCGGAGGCCGATTCCGGCGACTTCTTCGGTCGAGATGACCTGATCGACTCGCTTGAGCAGCGCATCCGGGAGACCGCCCTCCTGGTTGTGGTCGGCGCCAGCGGCAGTGGCAAGTCCAGCGTCGTACGGGCCGGGCTCGTGCCGCGCCTGCGTGCGGCGGCGCACGAAACCTGGGAGATTGTCGCAATGGTGCCGGGGACGCACCCATTTCTGGAGCTTGCGCGAGCATTCGGCCGGTCGACCGACGACATGCGTGGCGATGACCTCGACCTCCTACGAGCCGTGCAGCAGGCGGCTTCCTCGGGGACCGATCGATACCTCGTGGTGATCGACCAATGCGAAGAGCTGTTCCACAGCGACGTCGACGCGCGCGATCGTTCTCGATTCTTGCGCAACCTTGTCGAGGCGGTCGAGGACCCGTATTCGCAGCTCACCGTGCTTGCCACCCTGCGGGCGGATTTCTATGACCGTGCCATTGCGGAACCCGGGTTCGGCCCGTTGCTCGCGGCGAATTCGCTGACGGTGGTCCCCATGAACGCTGCAGAACTGGAAGCAGCGGCAGCACGACCGGCCGCACGTGTGGGAGTCCAACTCAAGCCCGAACTCATCGCCGAGCTCTCGAGCGACATGGCCGGCCAACCCGGATCTCTTCCGCTGTACCAGTTCGTACTGACACTGCTGTTCGACGAGCGGACGGGATCAACCCTCACTCGTTCGGCCTATCACCAGATCGGTGGCCTGCGCGGCGCTCTCGCCCTCCGAGCTGAGGGTGTGTACGTCGATCTTGCCCCCGAATGTCAGATCATTGCCCGGCAACTCCTTCTGCGGTGCGCCTCTCTTGGTGCGGGTCGGCTTGACACGCGAAGGCGCGTGGACCGCAGCGAGATCGAGGACCTCGGCCTCGGTGCCGATAGCGTCGAAGCGACCCTCGGTGCGTTCGACCGAGCGCGGTTGCTGTCGTTCGATCGGGACCCGACGACCGGACACACGACCCTTGAGGTCGCGCACGAGGCGCTCCTCGTGGAATGGCCACGCCTCCGTGGGTGGCTCGACGACGCACGTGAGGATCTTCGCCTCCACGGGATTCTGGCGACTCAGGTCGTTGAATGGGAAGCTGCAGACAGGAGCCCCGACTACCTGCTCAGCGGTGCCCGGCTCGAGATGTATGAGGGGTGGTCGGAGCAAAGCACCGTCCACCTCACGGCGTCGGAACGCGAGCTCGTAGAGCGGAGTGTCGACCAGCGTGACGCCGAGCGAGCAGCCGAAGAAGCCCGACGCAAACACGACCTCGACGTGGAACGGAAGTCGGTTCGTCGCCTACGGTGGCTCGTGGGAGCGACCACGGTTGCGGTGCTCGTGGTGGGTGCGCTGTCCGTCTTCGCGATGAATCGCAGCCGGGAAGCGGTGTCCAACGAGCGTGAGGCTCGCGCTCGTGAGCTGGCGAACGCTGCGCGAAACAATCTCACAACCGATCCCGAACTCGCCTTGCTCCTGGCGCTCGAGGCCGTGGACGCAACGCGCTCCGCTGAGGGCCACGTGCTCAGAGAAGCCGAGGAAGCGCTCCACCTTGCTGTGAATTCGCAAAGACTTGTTGGACAAGCCACGGGAGAGTCGGCCGTGGAATTCACATCCTCCGGAGAGCTGGTCGTGGGCGGCGACCGAGTGCGGTTCATCGATCCATTGACCGGGTCGACGCAGCGCGAGTTTGCCCCCGATGTGGGCGAACGCGACATCGGATCCTTCGGTGTCAGTCCCGACGGCAGGCTCCTGGCGACGGCCGAGCGCTCCTCTCTCGTACTTCGGGACGTCAGCTCGGGTGCTGTAGTGATGAAGGAGAACCTGTATGAGTTGATCTTCGATGTGGCCTTCAGCCCCGACGGACGCATGGTGGCCGCGCTGGCCCCGTGGGGCGATGGGATCAAGGTGTGGAACGTCGGTGATGGCGACGCTCTCCTTGACGTTGTCGAGCCGGAAGGATGGCCGAAGGACAATTGCTGCCCTGCAACGGCGCTGATCTTCAGTCCCGATAGCCGCCGAGTCCTCGCAACGACCTGGTCGGGCGATGTGTTGATCGTCGATGTCGAGAGCACCGAGCGGGTAGCGACGCTCGCCGGTCACGATGGGCCGGTCACCGGCGTTGCCTACCTCCCCGACGGCCAAACGATCGTGACGAGCAGCTTCGATGGGTTGGTGCGATTCTGGGATGGGGTGACAGGATCGGAACTCTCGTCGTTTGATGCCGGCGTCGGTCAAGTCGTGTCGCTCGCCGTCAGCCCGGACGGAACGAAACTGCTGACCGGAGGAGACGGGGGGGTTGTGAAGCTGTGGTCGACCTCATCCGGAGGTACACGGCTCGAGGCGACGCTATCTCCCGGTCACCAGTCTTTTGTGCTCGGGGTGGCGTTCGACAGGTCCGGGGAAGTTGCAGCCTCGGTTGGCTACGACAAGAAGGTCCTGGTGTGGAACGTGGCGCCGCGCGGGGAGATTGCCGCCTGGGCGGCCGGCCTTCCGGTGGCGTTTGCAGGCGACGGGACGCACCTCGCGACGACCGGACCCGACGGACGCAGCATCGTCATCCGGCGTACGTCCGACTGGCAGCCTGAAACCGTACTCGCCGATGTAGCGGTTGGTACGTCTTCCGAGACCGACCAATGGCGTCAGATTGGTGGTATCGCAGTGTCTCCCGCACTGGACCGCGTTGTAGCCGTAACCGCCGATGATGCCGATGGTTCGGGATCGGTCACCGTGTGGGACGCAACAACCGGAAGGGAGTTGCACACGCTTCTCGAGGACGTGTTCGTCAAGGGGTCGGTGGACTTCAGCGACGACGGTCACTTGGTGGCTGCCGCGGTGTGCAACCGCCCGGGACCGACCGCCTACGTCTGGGATGTGGAGACCGCCGAGCAGGTCTTCAGTGCCCCATCGAGCGATTGCGGGCAGTCGATTGACCTGGATTCGACGGGCCGGCTGCTCGCAGTACAGACGATTGACGAATACGAGCCAAACGTTCGCGTATGGGATATCGGCACGGGTGATGAGGTGTTCGCCCGTGACCATCATCCGGCGTGGATCGGTGCCGTGCAATTCAGCCCTGACGGTTCCCAACTCCTCACCGGAGGTGGCGACGGAACGGTCATCGTTTGGGACATCGAATCCGGCGACCTGAAACGTGTGTTGACGGGCCACACCGGTCCCGTGGAAGACGCGACGTGGTCATCCGACGGACTGTCGATCATCTCGGGGAGTCACGACGGCACCGTCCGCGTGTGGGATGTCACCAACGGCGAAACACTCGTGGTCCTCGAGGGGCACGACACCTGGCCGTTCGTCGACATGACTCCTGATCAACAATACGTCGTCACTGCCACGCCCGGAACGGTTCGGGTCTGGACGCTCGATCTTGAGGAACTGACCGGCATTGCCCGGGCACGCGTCCGGCGGTCGCTTAACGCAGCAGAATGCCAGACCTACCACTTCACGGAGTGTCAAAACGCCTCTTGAGGCTGGTATGCAGCCATCGTGCAGCCGGTGAGGTGGAAACTCCACCGTGGCTGAAAGGAGGAATCAGATGCGGAAACTCCGCTCGATGCTTGTTGTCTCACTCATGGTGGTGGCTTCCTGCTCCTCTTCGAGCGAGCCGATGGCTGTCCAAATCACCAACCCACTCGGCCCGTCCGGCAGTTCCGTGCCGGCCACCGGACCGGCCGTTGACGAAGGCGTCATGTGTGATGTCGTGACGTACGAAGAGGGCGACTTCTTCGACTTGGACGGCAATGCTGTTACCGATGAAGAACGCGACCAGCTGATACAGGTTGAGATGGAGACCGGCGAGGAAGTGTTCAGCGCCAAAGACGGCCGGTGGACATGCGCGGACGGTTCGGGAACATTCGAAACTGTTGAAGAGTTCACGTTGGCGATGCGGGACTACGACACCGAAGGATCGAACGATGTCGCCACCTGGACGGTGGAGAGCGGAACGGGCGACTACGAGGACCTAACAGGCTCGGGGAACGTGGTCGTTGACTTCTCGAAGGAGACGGTCGTCTACGACGGAGAGATACAGAAGTAGGAGATGCAGGTTGAACGACGGAACCCCTGCTCGAAGGACAGGGGTTCCGTCGCTGTCTGCACCAAGCTGTCTGCGGCCGGTCGGAACGGATCACCGATCCAGTGTTGACGCCGGTCGCGATCCGACAGAGATCCGGCTGCGATAGGCTCGCAGGACCGACAGGAAAGGATCGCCGGATGACGAGATCGGGCATTGCAGAGATCGACCAAGGCGACGAACGTGGGGCGCACGCATCTCAGCGACTCGCAAGCGACCGGATCGGCTGGCTGACCACGGTCGCGCCAGGCGGCACACCACAGGTCTCGCCGATCTGGTTTCTGTGGGACGGCGAGGAGATTCTCGTCTACAGCCTCGACTCTCCGCGCGCTCGCAATGTTGCTGAGCACGCTCGCGTCTCACTCAACCTCGATGGAAACGGCCTCGGTGGTGACATCGTGATCGTCGAGGGCACCGCTCGCATCGACAACGAAACGCCGAGCGCGGCGGACAACCCCTCCTATCTCGCGAAGTACCTTCCGGTTATGGACGACTACGGCTGGACCCCGGAATGGTTCGCCGGCCGCTATTCGGTACCGATCCGCGTCACACCGACGAGATTCCGCTACTGGTAGCGCCCAGAGTCCCTCTGCGACCTTGCGAGGTCCACTGCGACCCTACAAGACGGGGCAGAGGCTTGGGCTGGGCGGATCCGACCCGCCCGGAAGGTCACCGAAGAAGCCGGAGACCGGAGCGAAACCGGGTGCGCCATAGTTGAACGAGTGATCTGCAGCCCCCGTGGTGTTCAATGAACGCAAGAAGAACATGTTCGACCGCCCGCGGAAGACTCCGACGGTATCGACGTTCCCGCCTTCCCAGGATCCGAAGACGGCGTAGTCGCCGGGTGCCCCGTAGGAGAACGGACGTGCTGCGCCCGAGACGAAGCTAACGAGACCGTTCGATGGTCGGTAGACCCCTACGGTGTCAACGCCGCCACCGTCAAGGTCGGCCACGATCGGTTGATCACCCGGGTTCCCGAACGGGAAGTCGTACTCCGCGGCACCGAGCCCCGCATCACCAGAACCGAGGCGATTGATGATGTAGAACCGCTGGTTCGACGGCCGGTAGATCCCCACCGTGTCGAATCCGTCTCCGTCGAAATCGCCGGCGATCGGGATGTCGCTGGGGTTGCCGAAGTAGAACGAGATGTCGGCGATTCCCTGCGAGTTTGAGTTGCGAAGGTACACGTAGCCGTCCGAACGCCGGTAGAGCCCTGGGGTATCCAAGCCGTCGCCATCCCAATCGCCCATGAAGGGCTGGTCGCCCGGATTGCCGTAGTAGAAGGCGGTCGTGGCGGCCGTGAGCGGGTCACGCAGATACCAGTAGCCACGGGTTGTGTCGACCACCCCGACTCCGGCGCTGTCCGGCGCGGTCTGGGTGGGCGGATCACAGGCGCCCGACACTCGAAACGCTTCAGCAGCGACCAGGGCAGCGAACTCCGGTTTGCCGGCGTCGGAGAGGTGGTAGCCGCTGGAATTGAGCACATACGGGTGAGATCCCGAGTAGCCGTACCAGTCGACGACCGTCACGTTGTTGAACCGTTGGGGGAGGCTGTTGATCAGGGCGTTTGTCGACGTTTCCCAGTCTCGGGGGATCCGGATGTTGACGAAGATGACCCTGGTGATTCCGCCGGTGCGGGCCATGAATGACTCGATCTGGCTGAGGCTCAACGGAGGATTGGTGCCAAGCGCCACGATGAGCACATCGGGCACCTCCTTGGCCTTGATGCTCGCCAGTGCATCATTGGCCTTCGAAAACGTGCGACCGATCACGCCGAATTCCTCCCGGTCGCCGACCGGGTTGCTTCCGCGTATCCCTGGGACCATCTCTCTTAGGTCGTCCGTGACCTGCCACGTGATCGAGTCGCCGATCATGGCGTAGGAGACATCGGCGCTCTGAGCGACCGGGGTCTCGGCTAGAAGCACCGATGCTGCGAGCGCTGCGGCGACGAATGCTGCAAAGTACCTGCGCCTTCGGGTCCGTTTGCTGGGGAGCATGATCGTGTTCGCCCCTCGCTGTTGCTTCCGCCATCCTAGAAGGCGGCCACCATGTTGGTGGGTCCTAGAGTGTGGCGCCGCAGCGCATCTCGGTGGGACCGGTTCCCGCCCGGTGTTCCGCCAACGACGCCAAGAGGGCACACATGGCCGTTACTGATCGCACTCGATGGTTCGGGCTCGCGGTTCTCAGCGTGGGCGTGGCGATGATCATCGTCGACGCGACCATCGTGAACGTTGCCCTCCCGTCCATCATCCGGGAGTTCGACCTCGCCCTGGCAGACGCCGAGTGGATCAACTCGATCTACTCGCTGGTGTTCGCTGCCCTCTTGATCACGCTCGGCAAGGTCGGTGACATGTACGGCCGGCGCCGCATGTTCATGATCGGACTCGTCGTTTTCGTTGGGGCCAGCATGATGGCTGGACTTTCCAGCGACGGAAGTTCCCTGATCTTCGCCCGGTTCCTTCAGGGCGTAGGAGCAGCGGTGATCCTTCCGGCAACCCTATCGACGGTGAACGCCACCTTCCAGGGGAAGGAACGCGGAATCGCATTCGGCGTTTGGGGATCGGTCATCGGCGGGATGGCGGCACTCGGCCCTCTCCTCGGCGGATGGCTCACGACCGAACACTCGTGGCGGTGGGCGTTCTACATCAACGTCCCGATAGGGGCGGTTGCGCTCATCGGAGCCTTCCTCTGGGTCAAGGAGACGCGTGACACCGAGATGCAGCGTGGGTTCGACATCCCCGGGGTCTTCCTGTCCGGTCTCGGCATGGCCGGGGTGGTGTTCGCCCTGATCGAAGGGCCACGGCTCGGCTTCTTCAACCAGATCGATACGTTCAGCGCCGGCCCGTTCACCTGGCCCGAGAACTGGATCTCGCCGGTGGTCGTGACGTTCCTGATGGGTGTGGTTTTGCTGGTCGGGTTCGTTCTGAATGAGCGCTTCCGAGCCGAAGCTGGAAAGCCCGTGCTATTCGACCTCTCGCTGTTCAAATTCAAGTCGTTCTCACTCGGCAACTCGGCGGCTGCGATCCTGAGCCTCGGAGAATTCGGCCTGATCTTCGTGCTGCCGCTCTTCCTCCAAGCCGTCTTTGGCTATTCCGCCTTCAAGACCGGGCTGCTGCTCCTGGCGTTGGCGATCGGGGCGTTCGTCGGCGGCCCGACCGCGGGGATGATCGCCACCAAGATCGGGCCCCGCCGGGTGGTCAGCACCGGTATGGGACTCGAGGCGGTCGCGATCGCTTCGGTGGCGCTCCTCATCGCTCCCGACCGAAGTGGCTGGACGTTCATCCTGCCGCTGTTCGTCTACGGGGTCGGCGTCGGTCTGGCTAGTGCGCAACTCACCAGTGTGATCCTCTCGGAGGTTCCGCCCCGTGAATCGGGCCAGGCCTCCGGCATGCAGTCGACCTTCCGGCAAGTCGGGGCCGCGATCGGAATCGCCCTGCTCGGTACCGTGCTGTCTGCCGGCCTGCGATCGGGCACCACTGAGAACCTGGCTGCGCTTGCGGATCTGCCTCCGATGGCGCAAGAGGGCATCGTCGAAGCCGTGACCGGATCGGCCGGACAGGTGCTTCCGGCACTCGCCGAACAACCGGGATCAGAGGCCGTCGTGGCCGCCGTGTCTGAGGCGTTTGCCTCAGCGGCGCAAACGACGGGCTTCGTAGCTGTGGCCTTCGTGTTCCTCGGCTTCCTGCTGTCAACTCAGCTGCCCGACATCCGGTACGCTGACCGGGCGGCTCCGAAACACCAGGAGGAGTGAGTTATCGAGGGATGAATCGAAAGGACGCCACATGAAGCGAAGAAGCCGGATATACGACATCCGCTTCATGCAGTCGCTGTTTCCGGCAGCCGAGGCTGAGGCTGCTGCGATGGGGGAGAAGGAACCAGGAGCGGAGCATCTGATCCTGGCAACCCTCGATTTCCAGGAAGGTTCGGCCCGACGGGTTTTCGAGCGTATTGGCGCCGACCCCGATCAGTTTCGAGATGCCGTGGCCTCTCAACACGCAGCCGCCCTCCGATCAATCGGGATCGAGGAGGACGGTGCGGCGATCGATGAGAAGATCCCTCTGACGCCCGAACGACCGAACAGTGTGTACCGCAGCGCACCATCCGCCCGTCACGTCTTCCCGGAGGTCGTGAAACTCGTCAAACGAGACAAGTCGCGACTATCGGGAGCGTACATCCTGTTGGTGTCGTCTCAGATGGAGTATGGAACCACCGCACGGGCCCTCGACGCGATGGGCATCGATCGCGAGGAGCTTGCCGTCGCCGCACAAGCAGAAGTCAACGCTCTCAACGCTTAACGGCCGGTTGCCGGCGCGTTCGGACGTGGTTGACTGGTGGCCATGAGCGCCGGCGAACACGAGATCCTGAAGCCGGTTGACCTCTGCGATGAAGATGGGAAGTCTCTGAACCCATCCGCGAAGGGATGGTCGAGGCACATCCTTCACCGGGCCAACCTCGCCGGCAGGTGGGGCAGAACCAAACGGTGGGACTACTGGGCGATCCAGGCCGAACACATCATCGTTGCCATCACGGTGGCCGATATCGACTACGCCGGGTTGGTGACCCTCGACTGGATCGAACCCGAGTCACATCGCTCGGGCGGCCGCTCGGTGACGATTCCGCTCGGCAACGGCATCGACCTCCCAGACAATCCCGCCACCGGCCGGCTCGACTTCGACAGCCGCAACCTCGGTGTGTCGATCGTCTATGGCGACAACTCCACGGAGCTCCTTGCTCGCTGGAAAGAGAAACGCGGCGGGTCGGGGAGTCTCTCGGCCACGGTTGCAGAACCGGAGGGGTACGAGTCGCTCAATGTTGTGATTCCGTGGTCGCCCACACAGTTCCAGTTCACCTCGAAACATCAGGCACGGCCCGCCATCGGGTCATTCACGGTTGAGGGCCGTACCGTTGAGATCGGGGGGTCAGCCGGTGAGGCGTGGGGAATACTCGACATCGGCCGAGGCCGGTGGCCGTATCAGACGACCTGGAATTGGGGAGGGGGCTCCGGCTACGCAGCCACCGGCCAACTCGTTGGCCTCCAGATCGGAGGGAAGTGGACCGACGGCACCGGTTTCACCGAAAACGGAGTCATCATCGACGGCCGACTCTTCAAGATCGGTGAAGACCTCCAGTGGACCTACGACTGGGACACGCCACTGGACCCGTGGGGTGTCCAGAACACCGACGGAACTCTCGACGTGATGCTCATCCCCGTTCACGATCGGCACGCCAACGTCAACTTCGGTGTCCTCATGAACGAGGTGCATCAAGTGTTCGGCCGCTGGTCGGGTCGGGTTCCCAACGGCACCGGCTCGTCGCTCGCGGTCAACGACATGCTCGGCTTCGCCGAGGAGGCTCGATCGCGCTGGTGATCGGCGCTGAACGTGGTCGCCGAAGATTCCGGGCCGGGGACGCGCGGGTCGGATAGTCTTGCTGTTCGGCGACCGGGGAGGTCCCATTGCAGATCTCATGTTCAAAAGTGATCAACGCCCCCGCTGACAGAGTGTGGTCGATCATGACGAACCTCGAGGAGTTCCCAGACGCGATCAGCGGCATCGAGCACGTCCAACGGCTCGACGAGGGTACGGGATTCGAGATCGGCACCATGTGGCGAGAGACGCGCACGATGTTCGGGCGCACCGCAACCGAGGACATGTGGGTGACCGAGCTCGAGCCGGGCCGCTCCTATGTGGTCGAAGCCAATTCCCATGGAGCTGAGTATCGAACGACGCAGAGTGTCGAACCGGACGGCGATGGGGGAAGTGTGCTGTCGATGTCGTTCTCTGGTAACCCGACCGGAACCGTGGCGAAGGTCATGTCGGCTACGATCGGACGGTTCTTTGTGAACGCAACTCGCAAAGCCTTCGAGAAGGACTTGGCCGATATCGCCTCAGCGGCGGAAGGCTCGTCTTAGGAGAACACGACCGTCCGATGGCCGATGAGGAAGACACGTTCCTCGACGTGGGCGCGCACGGCTCTTGACAACACCAGGCGCTCGATATCCCTGCCGGCCGTCACCATCGACGCCGGAGTGTCCGCGTGGTTCACCGGAGTGACATCCTGCGTGATGATCGGGCCTTCGTCGAGGTCGGCCGTCACATAGTGAGCGGTCGCTCCGATGAGCTTTACGCCGCGCTCCCACGCCTGGTGGTAGGGCCGGCCGCCCTTGAACCCGGGGAGGAAGGAATGGTGGATGTTGATGATCCGTCCGGCAAGCCGTCCGCAGACCTCGGGACTCAGGATCTGCATGTAGCGGGCAAGGACGACCAGATCAATCTCGTAGTCCTCGATGAGGCCGAGGAGCTCTGCGTCGGTCTCGGACATCGTCTCGGGGGATACGGGGATGTGATGGAACTCGATGCCCTCGCGTTCGACGATGTCGCGCAGATCCTCGTGATTCGACACAACGATCGGGATGTCGGCTTCGAGCTCTCCTGAGTGATGGCGCATGAGCAGGTCGAGGAGGCAGTGGTCGTATCTCGACACCAGGATCATGATGCGGGGCCGATCGTCAACTCTCCTCACCCGCAGTTCGCCGTTGAACTCCTGAACGCGCGACTCGAGGTGGTCGATGACCTGACGCGGATCATCGAGATCGTCCTCGAACACGGTGCGCATGACGAACGTGTTCGTCGCATGGTCCGTGAACTGCTTGTTCGCGATGATGTTCGCGTCCAGTTCGAGGAGACCGGTGGCGAAGCTGGCGACAATGCCGCGGGCGTCGGCACACGTGAGTGTGAGGATGAACTCGTTCATGGGGACCTGAGGCTACAACAGGCCGCGCTCAGACTCCGTACGATTGTGAACAATCAGGGAACACCCCTCACGAACCGGAACAGACGCCGTAGGGTCATCGTTGAGTCCATGAACTCACCGAGGGGACCTACAGCGTGGAAACTCTGAAACGCTTTCGTTGGCCGATTGTCGGCGTCGGAGTTGTCATTGCCGTCGTGGCGTTTCTCGCCTTCCGGCCAGACAAATTGTTCGTCGACGACGCGGTCGACGAGTCCTTGGCCGACGCGTTCACCACAACCACTGAGCAAGCGGCTCCACCCGAAACGACGACCTCGACCACCGCTGCGACGGAGACCACACAACCGGCGGAGGAAAGCACGACGACTACGCCTCCGACCACCACAACCACAACGCCCGCTGTGCCTGTGCTGGTCACCACCGGCGGGTTCTACGGCATTGATCACTCGGCCGAAGGCACTGCCGCGGTGTACGAACAGGACGGCACGTACGTCTTGCGCTTCGAGGACGACACCGATATCCAGAACGGGCCCGATCTCTATGTGTGGGTCCTGGCATCAGCCGACTACGAAGGTGGCACGCCTCCCGACTACATCGACCTCGGGAAGATCAAGGGCAACGTCGGCGGACAGAACTACGCGTTGCCGACGGAGTTCGACCCCGACGAGCATCGGTTCGTGCTGGTGTGGTGCGATCGTTTCAGCGTTCCGTTCGCCGCCGCCCCGCTGGCGTAGGAGCGGTTTCCCGAGCTAGCGAGGTCTGCCGTACACCGGCCGGCGCATCCACGGTTCGGGCGCCGCTGGGAGCTACGCTGCCCCGCCATGGTCAAGCAAGATCGTTGGGCTGAATCCGACATCCTCGCGGAGTTCAACAAGCGGGAGTACCGCTTGTTGGAGGTTCGCGTTGGCATGACGTTGACACACACCGGGTCCAGGTTCACCGGCACGGTCGCTGAGTTCGCCCAGGGCGGCGACGTCGTGCTCACGGACAAGTGGGGCGTAGAGCAGACGTTCCCGGCACACGATGGCGCGTTCATGCACAACGGAAGTCGTGTGAGCATGCGGGAACCTGCGGCGTCCCCACGAGCGGAGCCCCGCTTCACGGCATCGGGCTCGATCGACGCCGGGATGTCGCGAGCACGGATCGCGAGGGCAAGCCGAATCTGGGTTGAAGGTATCCACGACGCGGAGCTGATCGAGAAGATCTGGGGCGACGACCTCAGGGATGCCGCTGTTGTCGTCGAACCTCTGCACGGGGCCGACGACCTGGAGAGGGCCGTTGCACGATTCGCACCGAGTTCCACTCGCCGCCTTGGCGTGCTCCTCGATCATCTTGTTGACGGATCGAAGGAATCACGCATCGCCGCCACTGTCCGAGACGTCAACGTGCTGATTTGCGGTCACCCCTACGTCGACATCTGGGCAGCCATCAAACCCGCGACCATCGGCATCGTCTCGTGGCCTGATGTCCCTCCCGGCGAAGCGTGGAAGGAAGGCGTGATCAAGCGGCTTGGCCTCGACCTGCAATCCGGGTACTTCTGGGGGAGCGTCCTGAACGCCATCACCTCCTATCGCGACGTCGAAACGCCCTTGGTCAATGCGGTCGAGCAGCTCATCGACTTCGTCACAGTCGGAAACGAAGACGCCGACTGATCGTCCGGCGGGCGTCCCTGGCACCACGCGTTGCGAGCGAAAGACAGCTCAATCATGAACCTACTCAACCCGTGTTGCGCATCCCGGCGGCGATACCATTCACGGTGAGCAGCAAGGCGCGCTCCAGTGTGGGGTCGGTTTCTCCTGCCCGTCTGCGGGCCAGGAGTGTCACCTGCAGGAGATTGAGCGGGTCGAGGTAGTAGTCCCGAACAGCCAACGTTCGCTTGAGGACGGGGAGCCGATCGAGAATGCCACTCCCGGTCAATCGCTCAACCTCGGTGATGGTTCTCTCGTACTCTTCCCGTATGCGACTGAATAGGTGACGGTGGGCCGGATCGACCAACCGTTCGACGTATCGTGACGCGACATCCAGATCGGTCTTGGCAAGCGTCATCTCCACGTTCGAGATGAACGTCTTCAGGAAGAGGAACTGGTCGAACATCTCCTCGACTACGTCCCACCTCCCGTCCCGGCGCATGGCCTCGAGGCCGGCACCGACGCCATACCAGCCGGGGACGATCTGGCGAGACTGCGTCCAGCCAAACACCCAGGGGATCGCCCGCAGATCGTCGAGGCCGGCACCTCCGCCGGGGCGACGAGACGGACGCGAGCCGATGTTCATCTCGGCGAGTTCCTCTACCGGAGTCGCGCCAAGGAAGTAGTCGACCAAACCCGGCGATTCGACAAACTCTCGATAGGCGGCGAACGATGCCGTCGACAGCGCCTCCATGGTGTCGGTCCATAGATCGAGGACGTCTGTCGGTTGCCGCGATTGTCGGTGGAGGACTGATGCCTCCAACACCGACGACAGGGCCAGTTCCAGGTTGCGGTGAGCGAGGCTCGGCAAGCCGTACTTGTCCGAGATGATCTCTCCCTGCTCGGTCACCTTGATCCGGCCGTCGACGGTTCCGAACGGCTGGGCGAGGATCGCCTGATGGGTCGGACCGCCGCCACGTCCGATCGTGCCACCACGACCGTGGAACAGGCGCAGGGTCAGGCCATGTCGGCGAGCAGCCCTGTGGAGCAGACGTTGTGCCTTGTAGATCTCCCACTGTGATGTGGTGATTCCACCGAGCTTGTTGGAATCGGAGTAGCCAAGCATCACCTCTTGGACATCACCCCGGAGCCGGACGATCTCTCGGTACGGCGCACAGCTCAGAAGCTCATCCAGCAGGTCGCCGGCTCGGCGGAGCACGTCGATCGTCTCGAGGAGCGGGACGAACCCGATTCTGGCGACGCCGCTCTGGAGATCGATGAGTCCGGCATCGCGGGCGAGGACCGCGGCGGCGAGCACGTCGTCCTCACTTGACGTCATCGAAACGACGTAGGACTCGACGGTGCCGGGGCCGAAGCGATCCAGCGCTTCTCGAACCGTCCGAAAAATCTCGAATACAGCGGCCGTCGGCCCAGGGAGATCCGGTGAGTGGGGGCCGAGCGGTCGACCGTTGACCAATTCGTCAGTGAGGAGGGCCATACGGGCAGCTTGGTCCAGGCCGGCGTAGGAGATGCCGATGCGGTCGTAGAGCTGCTCGAGTACCTGGTGATGGCGATCGGCATGCTCCCGGATGTCCATCGTCGCGAGATGAAATCCGAACGTGCTCACGTTTCGCATGAGCCGCAGCAACACGCCGTCGGCAATGAGTTCGCCGGTGTCGCCATGCAACGACCGATGCATGATGGCGAGGTCGTCGAGAAGGTCACGGCTCCGGTGGTAGTCCTCACCAGGTACGTGGCGCGCGCCGGCCGCATGACGACTGCGTGTATTGGCTAGGCGCTCGTGGATGTAGGCGCACTTCAGACGGTATGGCTCATCGCGGTTGAGCGTCCGGAATCGCAGCCACACCTCAGGCAGCGCCTTACGGTCGGCCGCGAGGGATTTGGACAGCTCGCCGCTCACCCGGCGATAGCGCGACGAGGTGGACAGCTCTTCAGCCAGGGTTTCCACCTGGGAGATCAGGTTTCGCAGGGCGTGGTCGTGCTGTACTTCGAGAACCCGCATCGTGACTTCGGGCGTCACCGACGGGTTCCCATCACGATCGCCCCCAACCCATGTGCCGAATCTGATCGGCGCTAGAACGGACGCCACGTCGCGCCCAAGGCGTTCGAGGCCGATCGCGACTTCCTCCCCAAGCGAAGGGAGCACATCAGCGGCCAGCTGATCCAGATAGAACATGGCGGAACGCGCCTCGTCGATCGGCTGCGGCCGTTGAGATCTCAATTCGTCGGTCTGCCAGATCTGGTCGATGATCTCAGCGACGCGGCGATCGATTCCGGCCCTCGTGGCTGCCGAGATATCGGCGATATTCCGAGCGGTCAAGAGGTCGGCGATCCTTCCGAGCTTCGTGAGAAGGGTGCGGCGAACGGCTTCGGTTGGGTGAGCGGTGAACACAGGTCGCAGCTCGAGACGGTCAAGGACGTCACCCAGGACTTCAGGCTCGGGCTGCGCTGCCACGATCCGGTCGACCGTGGCAGCGAACGTGCGATCGTGATCCGCGATGGTCAGGTCTCCAACGCGATGTGATTGCTCGGCAACGTTGGCGAGGTGGAAATAGGCTGAGAATGCTCGCACCAGATTGGTCACCTGCCCCAAGTCGAGCTCTCCCAACACGGACTGGAGGCGAGCAGCAGCGTCGGGGTCGCTGTCGGTCCGGCTCGCCTTCGTAAGGAACCGGACCTCCTCGACGAGTTCGAGCAGCTCATCTCCGTGCTGGCGGGTCAGGGCGTCGCCGAGCTGAGAGCCGAGTCGACGAATGTCGGCCCGGAGGCGATCGTCACCAACGTCGTCTGAAACGGGGTCCATGGTCTCGGGAGGCTACCCGTGCGCGTACACGCATGTTCGACCCAAATGGGCGGGCTGTGGTTCTCGAGGGGCTGAGGTCGACGTGCACGAAGCCGGCCACGGCCTTGCCGGGCGAACCGGGGTGCCACGCGTTGTCGGACAGCGGCCGTTCCCGTCGCGGCTCATCACCAACACTCGGAGATCCCGCGCTCGTCGGGGCTCATCACATCGTGGCACCGGTGTACGGCTGCTCAGGACTCTCCATGCCAAGGTGTGATCGTCATTGGGGCGTCGGCAGAGGGTCCCTTCGCCCGGAGGTTTCGACTAGCCCTGGGGATTCCCTCCACACGCCCAGAAGCAGGCCGCCGACCAGACAGGCAAGCAGGAACGCGACCGCTGCGACCGACGGGATGCTGGAGTCGGGGTTGCCCGGACGGGGTTGGCCGAACTGGAAGAAGAAGTCGATCGCGGGTGTCAAGAGAACCACGGTCGGTGCGGCGACGAACGCGTAGCGGACGACGGCACCCCGATCCTCCCGACGGGTGGGCCAGTTGAAGGCGATGGCACCGGCCAGCGCCGGCAGCGCGAACAGTGCGCTGAACCCGGGAGCTGCGAACGCAGTCAAGAGACCGAGGGCAACCCACAACACCAGGAACCCGGGCCCGGTCATGCGCCGTTTGATTGGCGCCCGGATGTTCAGCCAGTACACGAAGGCGGCACCGATGCCGAATGAAACGATGAAGTAGAAGTACGCCTCGAGCACCGACGGCGTCGGACGAATCGCGACAATGAGAAGCCACACCAGTGTGGCGACAAACGTTGCCACGAGCGTGAGGAGAAGGGCGATGCCGCTACTGCGGGCGAACGATCCTGCCGCATGCGTGCGTCGCCGCACGGAGCGAGCGATGCCGAAGACGAGCAGTATCGCGGCCAGCAACGCAACCGCAAGTGACCACGGTGCGGCGTACTGGACGAAGAAGGGGCGGAGCGTGAAGTACACAGACTCGCTCGATTCCGGAGTCGTTCCGAGGTCGAGGTTTCCGAAGTGTCGGGCGATACCGAGCGCGTTCGATCCGTGGTGCTGCACGGAGCCCCAGCCGACCGACGCGAGGTCGTCGGCGGGGGAGTGGTAGATCGGCGATCCCCGCATGTAGGCGAAGTGGAAGCCCGACACTCCGGCGTTGCGGAACGGGTCAAAGTCCGTTCCGAAATCACCCATGAGGGCGGTGATCTCGGCGATGAACGAAAACGCGCTCGGGTTCGATGCCGTCGCGGAATACTGCCCGACCAGCCAGGCTTCGGGGCCGGAGGTTTCAACGAGCGACGAAGGGCCAGAACCCCCGATGGCTTCAAGGTTCACGACGAGAGCGATGTCGTGGAAGACCGGACTCTCGCGGACAAATGCCTTGGAGCCATACCGAGGGTTGGGCTCTTCACTGTCGGTGAACAGCAGGATCACGTCGTTGCGCAGCTGCGGACCTGCGAGGATCGCTCGGCCCGACTCCAAGAGCGTGGCGACCGCCGCACTGTTGTCATTCGCCCCGGGAGTTGGCGGATCAGTGTCGTAGTGGGCCATGAGAGCGACAGCACCGGTGGTGGAGCTTCCGGGAATCGTCGCGATGATGTTGACGACATCGACCGGCTCTCCATCCTCGAAGTAGTTGGGCGCCGAGATCGTCTGGAACTCGGGCTCGAGGTCGAGCTTCTCGAGCTCACCTACGAGATAGCTACGCACTTCGATGATCGCCGTCGAACCCATTGGATGCGGCTCCTTCGCGATGACCTCGATGTGTTCGACCGCTCGAGCAGCAGAGAACTCGGTATCAGGTGCATCGATAGGCAATGCGGCCGGTGGCATGATCGAGGAGAACCCGAGGGCGAGGAACGCCCCGACGAGAAGCCACGGGATACCGCGGCCAGCGACAGACGACCGGTCGATCAAGGTCGATCCCATCTGCTTAGCCACCAAAGGTGTCTCACCCGCTTCCGAGCGTAGGCTGATTCAGTCCACCTGGGATAGGGCCTGACGGCCCGGATCACTCGGCGGACACCGGCCACCGCTCGCTGGACCCCGCTGTGCAGCAGCTTGCACTGCCTACCGCGGCGATTCGGGCAGAAGTATTGATGCGGCGACCTGTGCCGATCCGCTCAGGACGCGGGACCGTCCATCGTTCGCAACAACCAAGGCAGTCCGCTCGAATTTGGAGTCGATCAGTGCCGTGGCTGCCCAAAGCGTGTTCGACCCTTGCATGCCGTACGAGACGCCGGACAGGCCTGCTGCCGGGGCCCACCCCATGGCCATCCCGCTTCCCTTGCCAGGAGGGAGCGCAAGAAGGTGTTCGATCGTTTCCGGCTTCAGGAGGTTTCCGCCGCGGTTGAGGAAGACGCTCTGAAACTTTGCCCAGTCCGCGAGCGTCAGGTGGAGGCGTCCGGCCGGGGTCATCACGGCCGGGTTGTCGCTGCGCTGCAGAGCGGGATCGGCCGGGGAACCACGGCCGGCCGTCAAACCCCCCAGCTGGAGTCTGGACTTATGCCCCCAGATGTCGGGTGGCGGGCCGAAGCCGGCCGAGGTGATACCGAGCGGTTCGAGGATCTCTGTGTAGAGGGAGTCCTCGAACGGCCTTCCGGCGAGGCGATCGATAGCGGCGCCAGCCACGATGTAGCCGAGGTTCGAATAGCGGAAGCTACCGCGGGAACGAGGCGGACCGGAGAGCGCCGACACGACCGCGCGGGTGCGCTGTTCGGTCGCGTCGGTCGTGTCCTTCCATGCGGCCACCATTTGCGCTCGGTCGAGGTTGGCCTCCATACCGGAGCGACAAACGAGGACCTCATCAATCGTGGAGTCCGACCACCCGGCGTTCACCCTGCCAGTCAGATCGGGGAAGAAGTTGGGTATCGGAGCACCCCACTCCGCGTCGCCTCGCTCGACCAACCGTGCATACAGGGCCGCGGTCATGGCCTTTGCGCACGACCCGATGTGCCACTGGTCGTCGCCCCGAACAGGATCAGAGTCGTTGCGTCGCCGAGAGCCGACGACTTCGACTTCGAGATCCCCGGTGCGCGCCACAACCGCCGCTCCCACGGCGGGAACTCCATACCGATCGCGAAAGCCTTCGAGCAAAGGTCTCAGGCGATCGTCGTCGGTCATTTGAGGCACCTGCCGGGTCGTGGTCTGGTGACAGGGGGAGCGACGTGCTGATGAGGTGTCATGGTGAGTCCTTGTCGCGCGTGAACCGGAGTTCGAACACGGCTGTCGGGCGCCGACGCGACCGTTGGGCTGTGAACCGCTTGTGAACCGCCTGCTTCGATACTCCCAGTCGTCGGGCGATATCCGCCCACGACGCACCGGAGGCTCGGGCGTCCGCCACCCGTGCGTCGGCGTAGTCCTCGACGAACGATTCGAGAAGCGGGATGTCCTCAACAAGGTCGAGCGGCGCTGTGCCGATGCTCAGCCGCCGAAGTGCTCGGTGGAGGGCTGTCCTGATGCTCGCCTCTCGGTCGCTAGGCACAGTACTTCGTCCCTTCCGATGGCGTCCCGTCAACCTTACGTTGACGGGCAGAGTCTGTCAAAGTAAGGTTGACGCACGTATTCGCGTTTGTATTCCGAGCTGAGACGAGTTGCTGAACCCGATCTGCACCGCCACTGCGAAGCCCTGAAGAAAACGACCTCCCCGTCCGGAACCCGCGCGTAGGGTTCAGAGCCTGTCTCAATCCCAGGGGGGAACCACCGATGGTCCGTTTGTTCATTCTTGCCGCGAGCGTCGCTCTTCTACTTGTGTCGTGCAGTAGCAGCGATACTGCCACCACCAGCAGCACAACGTCAGCCCCGGAGCAGGGGACACCGGCCGATGAGTCGCCCGAAACGACAACCACGGCAGCTTCCGCCACGAGCTCGACCGACGCCGCCGACGCGCCTCCTGACGATTCCGGCGTGAGCACGTCCAATGGAAATGGCGTGATTCTGGCCGATCTCTGCGCGGGCGGTCAGCCGCTGAATGGTGCGATCTCGCTGGATGACCTCGTGACCTTCGGTCTGTTGTCCTCGACCGACGCCACCGTTGAGGGCAGCGGGGCCTACGACGCCGTGGCGTACGACGCGTTCGGATTCCTCTGCAACATCAGCGAGGCCGTCGGCGACGGTCAGAACTTCACGACGATCGGTGTGAACCCCGGAAGCGCAATATGGGACCTGGCCGTCGAGCAAGGCACCGCGCCTTCCGAGCAAATCGGAGATTGGGAGGTCATCGTGGGGAGCAATTGGCTGTCACCATTGACGATGCGCACCACCGACGCAGCGGGAAATCAGGACAGCCTCTTCGTCACGTGGACCCCCGCAGATGGCTCCATCCCCGACGCTGCAACGCTGGAGCGGCTCATGCGTCCGCTCGCCGAGGCCATCGCCACGAGGAGCACGGTGGACATCCCCCGAACCTAGGTGATCGACGGGGGAGGCTAGGCGAGTGCCCATCCGTCTGGTTACTCAACCCTCCAGGTCGATAGCAACAGGGAGTGCGGTGTCTCGCCATTCGGTGAGGTCACCGCCGTAGGTCGGTGTGTACTTGGCGAACACAAGGTCGCGGGCCAAACGATCTTCGTCTGTGCCGGCTTCCACGACGCGGCCGTTTCCCGAGAGGCTTGCGCCCGCAACATCGACGGTGACGGCCGGGTTCGCGATGAGGTTGCGGACCCAGTCGGAGCGGTCGCCGCCACCTGAGAGCAGGTACGCAGTGCCGTTGTGGTGAGCGAACCAGATCTCGACCCGGTGCGGCCGCCCGGATACCCGCCCGACCGTCGTGACATCGCACATCGTGTGGCTGTCGAAGTCACTGGTGATAGTCACATCTCGGCCAGCGCAGGAACCACTTCTGTACCGAGGCGTTCCACCGGCGTGCCTTGGTAGTCGTCGAACACGTTGAAGATGACATGGTCGAATCCAAGTTCGGCCATGGGCCGGATCTGGTCGATGATCTCAAAAGCCGGTTGCCCTGTGTAGAAGAACCCTCCGACCGTCTTGGAGATCTCGTCGTAGTCCCGCCCGAGACGTTCACAGTGAGCTCTGAGCACATCCAGCTTGTGGCTGAGCCCTTCGGTGCCGCCGAAAACGAACAAGTTGCACGCGTCTGCATACTGGGCGACCATTCTCAGCGTCTTCTTCTCCCCCGAGCCGCCAATCAGAATCGGCGGGTGCGGCTTGGTGAGCGCCTGCGGGCTGTTGATCGGCTCAGCCAGCGTGAAGAGCTCACCGTTGATCGGGGAGCGGTCACCATCCCACATCCGCAAGATGATCTGGAGCGTTTCTTCGAGCTGCTCGAACCGCTCGGCCAATGGGGGATATGGGAGGCCGAGTCCGAGTGCTTCGCGTTCATACCAGCCTGCGCCGATGCCCAGCCAGGCCCGGCCGCCGGAGAGGACGTCAAGGGTGGTGACGGTCTTCGCGAGGTATCCGGGATGGCGATAGTTTACGCCGGTCACAAGGGTGCCAAGCCTGATCCGCTCGGTGATTCCTGCGAGGTAGGCG
>Ga0316197_10000412_pt1 | contig 29663 bp, 24 predicted proteins | sample OudBiesiAoxic_MG_FD_204939 | JGI IMG/M metagenome (GOLD analysis project Ga0316197, IMG submission 204939) | Coastal sediment microbial communities from Oude Bieten Haven, Netherlands - site A oxic | ecosystem: Environmental > Aquatic > Marine > Coastal > Sediment | place: Netherlands... | reverse complement strand
TGGGCGAACGGGGGCATAACTTTAGCACGTGCACAGGCTAGACGTCGCCCAGAACCTCAAAACTGACGGCCAAAACGAGTTCAGGGAGCGGGCGCTTCAACCACCGGCACTTCGAGCTCGAACTGCTGGAGTAGTGGGAATGCGGCTTCGGCGGTCTGGTCGAGCCCCAACGGCGAAATCGTTACCCAACCGTCTGCGAGTGCATGCGAGTCTCCACCGGGTGTCGTCTCCAGGGGTGGTTTCCAGCGGCTCATGTACCACCGGGTGCCGTCGGAATCAGCACGCCCCATCACGTAGCGCGCCTCCTCCGACAGATCGAGGCCCATCCGCGCCACCCGAAATCCCCGCACGGCCTCGGTGTCGATAGGCACGTTGACGTTGAGGTAGACACCCGGCGGCAGGCCGTTGTCCCGCACTGCGTCGATGACCGGCTTGGCCCACCGAGCTGCGGCCTCAAAATCGGGATTAGGATCTGACCAGTCGAGCTGCAACGAAACCGCGAGCGAGGGAATGCCGGCCAAGGCCCCCTCCCGTGCAACGGCAACAGTGCCCGAGGTCCAGGCGCCAAGCCCGTCGTTCTCACCACGGTTGATGCCCGACACGACCAGATCCGGGAAATCGTCGACTAACAGAGCGGTGAGAGCGACCCGTGCAACGGTGGCGGGCGTGGCGTCCACTGACCAGGCGGTGCAACCCGCCACCTCGGCATGCTCCACCACTTTGATCTCGCTTCGCGTGATCAGACCGTGGCCGGAAACGCTCTGTTGCTGGGCCGGCGCGACCACAGTCACCCGATAGGCGGGATCGGCGGCGATCACCGCGGCGATGGCCTCGATGCCGGGAGCGTCGATGCCATCGTCGTTGGAAACCAGGACGTGGACGGGCTCACCGGCCGATGCAAAGGTGGCCGTGGCCAGAAAAATACAGATCAGGGCTTTCAGGAAGTGATTTACTCTCATTGCGCCTCCAAGTTGTCACGGGAGTTTAGCATCTGGAACCGGGCCGCGATCGCTCGGAGCCGAAGCCGGTGCCACCGCTGACGATCTTTCCCCCCTCGAGCTGAACTGACATAAAAGCGGTGACTGCGGAAAATCGTCACCAGTGGCACCACGCCGTGCCGATCAGGGAGGATGGGCGGGTGGGAATTCCTCATTCCTCATTCCTAATTGGACGGTTGGGTGGGCGCGGTACACTCTGCTCACAAGGAGGCGGCAATGGAGGAGTACTCGCTGACGCTCGGAGCACACGTGCTGCTGTGGGCTTTTCCACTGGTGCTGGTCGTTCTGGTGATCGTGGAGGATCTCCACGACCGGCTCAAATCGGGTTCTGAACGATGACGCCGCTCGAGGGTTCCACCCTCACGACCGTTGCCGTCGTCATGGTCGCCTATCTCGGAGTACTTCTCTTCATCGCCTGGAGGGCAGCGAAGAAGACCCACGGTGGCGAAGATTTTCACCTCGCGGGACGCTCGCTGGGCGCGTGGTCAGCCGGTATTTCCTCGACCGCGAGCTCCGAATCGGGGTGGGTCACCCTTGGCGCGGTCGGCATGACCTTCACCTACGGCATTTCCGGTCTTTGGTATGCCCCCGGTTGTCTTCTCGGCTATCTGGTCAACGTCTACTTGGTCGCACCACGGCTGCGGCCACTCTCCGCGGACCAGGGCTCGATCACCCTCACCGACGTCATCACCCGGCGATGGGGAGACCCTCGCAACGTGCTGCGGCTGACCGCGACGACCATCATCCTGATCTGCATGATGGGCTATGTCGCAGCGCAGATGACAGCGGCCGGAAAGGCTTTTTCATCGTCCCTCGGTTTGGAAGGGCGAAGCGGCTACATCCTCGGGGTGGTCATCGGCGCCGTTGTGATCATTCTTGTGACCTCTCTCGGCGGCTTTCGGGCGGTCGCCTGGACCGACCTCTTCCAGGGCCTGTTGGTGGCGATCGCCCTCATCGCCCTGCCTCTGTACGCCATCGCCCGCCTCGGTGGTTTCGGTGCCCTCGTCCAAGGCCTCGGGGCGATCGACCCGAATTTCCTCAGCGCCGGCGGTGGGCGCCTCGGGCCTGCTCTGTGGGGGTTCGTCATCGGCCAGCTCGGGATCGGTCTCGGCTATCCCGGCATGCCGCACGTCATCACCCGCTACATGGCGACACGAGACGACCATCAGGTGCAGCGGCTTCAGGTCATTGCCATGTTTTGGGGGGTTGCGGTCTTCTACGGCGCCGGCCTGGTCGGTCTCGCGGGCCGAGTCATGCTCCCCGGACTAGCCGATGGCGAACAGGCGTTGATGGCGATGGCCCTTCAGCTCGTTCATCCGGTGCTCGCGGGCTTGCTGCTTGCAGCGGTGATCTCGGCCATCCTTTCCACTGTCTCGTCACAACTCCTGGTTGCGGCATCCGCTGTCTCCTATGACGTCGTTGAGAAAACCCTCGGCAAGAAGAGCGATGATCGCCGCAGCCTCGTCCTCGGTCGCTGGACGGTGGCGGTGGTCGGGCTCCTCGGCATCCTGGTAGCGCTCAGCGAGGTCCGGCTCGTCTTCTGGTTCGTTCTCTTTGCCTGGTCGGGTCTCGGGGCTGCCTTTGCGCCGCTGATCCTGCTCGCCCTGATGAAACGCGGAGTCAACCGCCACGGCGCGCTGGCCGCGATGCTCACGGGCACCGGCGTCACCGTCGCATGGAAGCTCGGTCGCGACGCCGCAGCCAACCCCGAGATCTTCGCCCGCGTGTGGTGGATCACCTTGCTCGCGGCCGCCGCGATCCTGGTTCTTGGCCAGCTGACCCGCGCCTTTGATATGGCCGATCGCGTCGCCGTCGCGGCAGCCGCCTCATTGACCGTCATCGGCTGGTGGCTGGTCCAGCAGTGGGGCCTTTACAACCTCTACGAGCTGGTGCCCGCCTTCTTCCTCGCCGGCTTCGCAGCTCTGGCCGTCAGTGCGATCACACCAATCTCAGTAGAAGAGGCAAACCAGTAAAGAGTTAAGGGTTAAGATCCGCAGAAGCCTCACGGTGGCTGGAACATCTTTACTCTTAACTCTTTACTCTTAACCCGCTACTCCGCGGTACGCGGAGGAGGCGTCATGCCAAAGGAAAGACGCACATAATTGCGGGCCTCTTCCTGGAACTCCCTCAGACGTGGCGAGTCCGCGTTGACGACCAAACCGTGACGTTCCAGGTTGGGATTGCGGCAGAAACCCTCGAGGGGTACGCCGGCAATTCCGGTCTCGAGATAGAAGGCAACCGTAGGTGAGAGCTGAACGTCGTCAGCCAGTTTGCAGCAGCGTTCCGAGAGCCGCGGGTCGGCATACATCGAACCTTCCCAGTCGAAGCCCTCAGGATCGGGCAGCAGCGGCTGCACCGAGTCGAAGAGATCGCCGTTACGGTCGAAGGCCGCCGCCATCAGCAAACGTCGACGGCGTTGCAGATGGCGGCCGATGCGCAACTGCAGCTGGATGCGATGGCTCGCAACCTCGTCATCGCCGAGGGCATACGGCGCGAGCAGGGCCATCATCACCGCCTGCATGGCGTTGGAGGGCCCTGCCATGATGTTCTGGGCATATCGCACGATGCCATCACGCAGCTTCGACGATCTGGTTAAGATGGCTCCGGAACGCAGTCCCGTGACACCGTGAGTTTTTGATAGCGAGTCGATGATGAGCACCGCTTCCGCATAGCGCGGATCTTCTTCGTACCAGGCGAGCAGATCACGATATTGCGGGTGGAGCCGCACATACACCGAGTCGAGGATCACCCCGGCATGGGGCCAGCGATCGAGCACTCTGTCGACAAAGTCTTGGAGCTGCTCGGGCGGCAAGGTGCGTCCGGTCGGGTTGTTGATCGGCATCAGATAAACGCCGTCGATCTCAACGTCATCCGGCACCTGATCGAGATCCTCCGCGCTCGGGTCCATATCGTCCTGCCCGGGCGGCAGAAAAAACACGTTCATCCCCTGCAGCGCCATCTGGTCCATCGGGCAGGAAAAAGTTGGGATCGGCACCAGCATCGTCGCCGGGCTGCCCGTACCGACGCGGTTGCGACGCGCCTCGGAAACCCCGAGCAGTGAGGCTTGCAACGCCTGGTTGCCGCCGTGGAAGATCATAATTTCGGGTGGCGAGTGGGCTTCGTTGGCGAAATCGATGCCGAGCTGGATCGACCACAGGCCACTCCACGCCCTGGTCACCGCCGGGAAGCCGATCGAATCGAGGTTGTAGCCGTACGGATGGGGGCTGAGCTGGCCGAGCCAACCGTCAACGTGCTCGAAGGCCGCCTCCAGCATTCTCTGCCAATCCTGCCGCAAGTTCGGATCCTCGGGGTCATCCGCCGGCACCGTCCGCCAGTCGAGATCGCCGATCGCAGACGCCAGGTCGTCGTAGCCTTTGGCCCGCATCTCGCTGACGGTGCGGCTCATCAAGCGAATCGGGGCACTCGCGAAGACCTGTTTGAAGGAGTTGAAGACCTCCATCCGGACATCGCGTTCGCTCTTCGCCATGGGTTCCCCCTCTCAGTCGACTGGTTGGCATGGTACCCGGGGCGTTGCCGAGCGGCAAGGAAACTCAAAACGAGTCGGGTTGGCTGGCCTGCATTACGCGATTCCGCAACCGATCGAGGAAGGCCTGTTCCTTGGGGGTCAGGGTATGCGGCCCGGTGGTTTCGATCTTGATCCGGATGCGCTCGAACTCCCGCGCTTCATCAGACGTTAGCGCGGCCGCCCCGGAAGGCGGACGAGGGTGTCGAACGGCTGGAGTCGGGTAGGTGGCGCGGAGGTATAGAAAATAGATCAGTGCTCCGGCGAGAGCGCCACCCAGGTGGGCGCCGTGACCGATCGGCAATCCACCGCCACGCCCTTGCGCGATCAGGCCCCAAAGGTCGAGACCAACGAAGGCGAGCACGCCGGCCAGCGCCGGCACCGGCACGATGCCGAAGAGCAAGATGCGGTGGCGTGGGAAGTGGAGGGCGTAGGCAAGCAGCAGCCCACTGATCGCGCCCGACGCGCCGAGGGCCGGGATGTCGTCCCTGCCCATGATGAAAGAGGACAAGGCGCAGTGGCTGACCGACGCCACAACTGCTGCCGCCAGGTAGACGAGGACAAACACCCGGGTCCCCCAAAGGTGTTCGAGGACCGTACCGAAGCTCCACAAGACGAACATATTGAGCGCCAGGTGCCAGAGCTCGTTGTGGGAGAAGGCGGCAGTGACCAGCGTCCACACATGGAGGTGCTCGATGTGAAGGGTACTGACGAGGAAGTTCTCTCTCATGAACTCCCCCAGGCGAGGCGAATAGACCGCCGCCTGCCAGGCGAAAAAGACGAGTACGTTGAGGCCGATGATGACCGAGACCGCGGGCGTCCGTGGTCTTTTCGGACGCGCTGGTGGAGCGGCTGGCCCATCGAATCGAGATTGGTTTGGATCGTACATCGTCGACGCATTATGGCAGAACCCCAGAAACGACCCTCGGTGACTTTCGTGATAGCCTCGAAAAAAGCCCTGGAGGTCGTCTCTTGCAACGTTCTCGTTGTATTTCACTCGTCGCAATCACATTGATGGTGGCGGCCGTTTCATCCGCCTCAGAGCTCGGCGACCGCCTCGATCGAGAGCTCAAAGGCGGCTGGGGCGTGCTCGAACTCGAGGTCTACTCGGCCTGCGGAGGCACGTATTCCGACAACGAGGTCGGTGCGGCTGGCGTCGCCAGCAAAGCCCGGCATCGTTTCGCCGCGGGTGAGTTGGTCAAGATCGACGACGTCAAGGTCAAGCGACAACGGGTCGATCTACTTCTGACCCTCGACGCACCGCTCAAGGTGCCCCGAATGGATGGGCCCTTCGAGCTTTTTGATCAAAAATCCTGCCGGGTCCAGATGATGGTCTTCGTATCTCGTGAGCTGGTGAAGAACTCGGATCTCGAGGGGCTCCTAACCGAGGTTAAAAAACACATCACCCTGTATTCGTCTCGTGACGATGCAGAGATGTCAGAACACTGGAATGGTCGTGAGATGGAGCCGCTGCCTGATGATTACGAAGAAACTTTGTACAGCCACACGGTATGGAAGGCCGAACAAAGCAACGCCGCGGTCCGCGAAGGCATCAACCACGCCCTCTCTCAAGCTGCCGATGCCATTGAGGATCTGGATGACGATGCCGAATACCTGGCCGGATTTGGCGAAGGTTCAGAAAAGATGGGCGGGTTCTCCGTCACCAATTGTGACTCACTGTTGAGCCAGTCGTTCACCAGCTATCGCAAGAGCGCATCGTCAGACAAATCGAGGAACTGGAAGAATGGCTGGAACGACGGCCAGAAGCTGGTCTTCCACGTCCTCCTTGCCAATCGGTTGCGATCCTGCCTGGTGCCGGTCCCGGCCCCTCCGCTGCCGTGATCGTCGCCGGCCTCCAGTTCGATATTGCCTGGGAGAACCCGGAAGAGAACTTTCGCCGGGTCGCGCCACTCGCGCAGCGGGCGGCGGCGAAGGGCGCCGAGATTGTCGCCCTGCCAGAAATGTTCGCTACTGGATTTTCGATGCGGGCCGAAGAAATGGCGGTCCACGCCAACACCATCCAAGATTTCGTCGCAGATCTCGCCCGCCGGCACGGCGTGTGGGTGATCGCCGGCTACGCCGAACCTGGTGAGCAGCGGCCGATCAATTCGTGCTCGGTGATCGCCCCCGACGGTCGCGAAGTCCTGCACTACAGCAAGATCCACCTCTTTCCCCTCGCCGGCGAGCCTGATCACTTCGAGGCCGGAGAGAGCATCCACACGGTCGAGATCGGTGGGGTTCGGGTAACACCGCTGATCTGTTACGACCTCCGGTTCCCAGAGCTCTTTCGCGCCGCAGCTATGGCCACCGACCTCTTCGTAGTCATCGCCAATTGGCCCGAACGCCGCGCCCACGCCTGGCGCACTCTGCTCGCCGCGCGCGCGATGGACGATCAGGCCTGGCTTCTGGGGGTCAACCGGGTCGGCGAGGTTGACGGCTACGATCATTGCGGCGACACCAGCCTCATCGATCCGTGGGGAATGGTGGTGGCCACGCTGGCCGAAAAGACCGGGATTGTGTCCGGAGAAATCGACCCGGCGGTGGTTCGCCGTGCTCGCGAACGGTTTCTCTTTCTCGCCGATCGCCGACCCGATCTCTACCGCCGCCTGGAAGACGAGGACTGACACCCGCCCACACGGACACAGGACACAGGATGCAGGATGCAGGACACAGGATGCAGGATGCAGGATGCAGGACACAGGATGCAGGACACAGGATGCAGGATGCAGGACACAGGATGCAGGATGCAGGATGCAGGACACAGGATGCAGGACACAGGATGCAGGATGCAGGACACAGGATGCAGGATGCAGGACACAGGATGCGGGATGCAGGACACAGGATGCAGGATGCAGGATGCAGGACACAGGATGCGGGATGCAGGACACAGGGTGCAGGATGCAGGACACAGGATGCAGGATGCAGGATGCAGGATGCAGGATGCAGATGCACCTAGATCGTGGACTGCCTCGGGGAGGATGGGCGGACCCTGGACCCTGTATCCTGAACCCTGTATCCAATATCCGGTGTAGTGAATCTGCCGTTCAGATATTCTCCGCCGCCTAGCTGGGAATTTCCAAGCCAGAGCGTGCGCTAAGCTGATAGGAGAATTATGGCAACAACAGTCACCGTCAAGGTCTACTTCGAAGCGGCGCACCGGCTCCATAACCCGGCACAGTCGGACGACTGGAACCGGCGCGTCTTCGGGAAGTGCAACAACCCGCACGGTCACGGCCACAACTACACGATTGAGGCGGTGGTTCGCGGCGAGCCCGATCCTTCGAGTGGCTATCTCATCGATATGAAAGACCTCAAGGCGGTCCTCAATCAAACGGTCGTGAACGACGTCGACCACCGCCACCTCAACATCGAGGTGCCGTGGCTCGAAGAAGTGATTCCGACCGCAGAGAACCTCGCTCGAATTTTTTTCAAACGTGCCGCCCCGGAGCTTCCGGAAGGGGTCGAACTGGTTGCTCTCACCGTCCAAGAGACCGAACGGAATTCAGCGACCTACACTCCGTGAGTTTTGAGAGTTGAGTTATGAGTTTTGAGTTTTCCCCTACCCACCTAAATCGCCTGGCGGGATGGGCGGGAACTTAAAACTAGGCGGCGGCGGAGCCGTCCGACGAATACTCCTTGAGCACCGGTTCGAGGCCGGCCCAGAAGTCGGGGTCGGCGACCACCAGGGTGCCGAGATAGACCAGCGCCGATTTGCCCTCAGTCCCGGCCAGGTCGCGCCCCGCCTTTTCCACCTTGTCAGCATCCGGTCCCTCAAAATCCTCGGGCAGGTCGAGGGCCCCGTTGTCGTGGGGCAGGCCGACTGCGTCGAGATAGTCGACCATCAGCGGCCGCCGCTGATCCATATGGAGGTGAAAGAGGTACTGAAAGAGCACCGTCTCCGGCAGATCGTCCGCCATACGGACCAGACGGCCTGCGACCTTTTCCGCCGCCAGCTGGCGGACCGATTGTTGGCGGAATTTGAGTTCCGCGGCAAGCGCCATCTCGAGGGCGGATCGGCTCTCACGATCAGCGCCATTCCAGAATGCGACAGCCGCCGCCTTCTTCTCGTCATCGTCCAACAGGTCCCACACTGCGTATGGTCCGCGGCTCTCCACTGCTTCCAAATACGTCGTTTGATCAGACATTCACTACCTCCACATCGAACCCACAGGGTACCGCACCCGAATTATGTACACGACCTGAAAATCCGAAATCCGAAATCCGAAATCCGAATTCCTAATTCCCAATTGAACCTAGATCTTGTACTCGGCCTCGTCGATGACGGGAATCCTGCGGCCATCCGGGTGGACGATCACCGCGCGCTCGACCTGCACCGGATTTCCCTCTGCGTAGACGATGTCCTGGTGGACCACCGACTCCGGGCTCTCGAAGTCCTCCACGCCAACCACCCCACCGAGATGGTCGGAGCGGCCGAACGCCCAGTGGAAGCCGGCCTTCTCGTCCTCGAGCACCTCGCCAGTGACCTCGGCCCGATCGTTGACCCCGAAGGCCACCTCGGCAATATTGGCGCGCGCCGGGTCAGCGTCGAAAAACGCCGCGTAGCGCTCTGCAACCGGACCTTCACCCTCGACAATGACCACTGTGTTGGCGACCACGTGGAAGAGGACAAGCTCCTCATCCTCCACCACCGGTATCGTACCCGCGGTCCATGACGGCACCGCCTCGAACTCGCCCTCATAGGGCACGACAAAGGTCTCTCCCGACGGCAAATTGATGATGCGATCACCCTCTTTGCCGCGGGGTAGGAAGCCGTCGTCCATCTCCGGCGTACGGTGGCGGAGATCGAAGCAGCAACGGTGACCGGTCGAGAAGAGCACATCGCAGAGAACGGCGCCATCCATGATGTCGTAAATCGCCTTGCAACGAGCAGCGACCTTTGAGTAATCAGCCGCCAGGGCCGTGCCCTCCATGCGCTCCTGCACACCCGGCATCGAGGCCGCCCGGAAATCGTCCTCGGCATCGGCAATCTTGGCGAGAGGAGCGGTCGCCGAGAACTCGGTCATCGCGATGACCAGGGTCGACGCCTTGAGAGCATCCAGCAGGTCCACATCATCGTCGCCGAGCCGTCCCTTCGCCGGCAGGTCGGCGTTGTTGGCGCCGGAGGCTTCGAAACTGAGAATCGGCCGCACATCGAATTCACGCTCGGAAGCGATCTCGGCCATTTCGCCGCGCCACCGTTCGGCCATCGCCCGTCTTGCCAACCATCCTTCGTGATCCGGTACGTCGGCGCGTGGCAGATCGACTACAAAGGTCACGACTTCTCCCGGCTGGGGATCGAAAACGTCGAGCAAGAGTTTTTTTACGTCAAGCATGTTCACTCCTTTTTGCGATCAGGACCGCCGGAGAATTGTACTCCTGCGGCCGGAGTATTATCCTGCGCTTAATGACAGACACAGAAATCACCGCCGCAGTCGTAGGAACTGGCCACCTCGGCCGCCACCACGTTCGCATTCTGGCGGGCATGGAAGGGGTCCGCTGCATCGGCGCCTACGACACCAATCGTGAGCGTCTTGCCGAGATCACCGCCGAACACGGGGTGCCGGCGCTCGAGACCCTCGAGGCGGCGGGGACCGCAGACGCGGTCGTCGTCGCCACCCCGACCGTCAGCCATCTCGAGGTCGCCGGTACCATGTTGCGGATGGGCTGCAACGTACTGGTCGAGAAGCCCATCACCACTACCGTCAACGAGGCCGAAGAGTTGATCGCCCTCGCCGATGAAGCCTCGAAAGTGCTCGCGGTCGGCCACGTCGAGTTTCACAACCCGGCGGTGCAGGCGGCTCTCGGTCTCGCCGACGACGTTCGCTATCTCGAATCGCAGCGCCTGTCCCCGTTCACCGCCCGTTCGATCGACGTCGATGTCATCCTCGACCTGATGATCCATGATCTCCAGATCACCCTCGCAGTGGCGGGTGAACCCCCGTCCGAGATCCGCGCCGTTGGGGTGCCGGTCCTGACAGACAAGGTCGACCTGTGCCACGCCTGGGTGGAGTTCCCTGGCGGATTGGTAGCCAACCTCACCGCGAGTCGGGTATCGACGGAGAGAATCCGCAAACTCCGCCTCTTCGCTCGCGAGTCCTACTTCTCGATCGATTACGCCGAACAGAGTGTGTCCTCGGCCCAGCTCATCCAAAGCCCAACCGGGATCGAGATCGCACCGCGACTGGTCGAGGTCGAAAAGGACGAGCCGCTCAAGGCCGAGCTCGAGGCTTGGATCGCCGCCTGCCGCGGCAGACAAAGCCCGATCGTCAGCGGCCGCACCGGCGCCGCAGCGCTGGCCGCTGCGATCACCGTTCGGGAGTGCGTCGAGAGTCGATAGATCAACGCTCGAAAAGATCACAATTGGAGGGTTCAATGAGGCCGCAATTCCAACAGCTCGACGGGGACTTGGCCGATCGGATCATCACCGAGGCAAAGACCGTGCTCGCCGAGATCGGGGTCGATATCGGCGATGATGAAACGAGGAGCTTCCTCGCCGATCACGGCGCCGGCGTGGACGGCGACGACGGCCGGGTTCGAATCAGCGACACCATGGTGGAAGCGGCGCTCGGCACGACACCTTTGTCCTTTTCTCTCTATAACGTGCTCGGTGAGGAGACGCATGCCTTCGAAGGCAACCGGACTCACTTCACACCGGGTTCGGCGGCCATCAACATCCTCGACCGGTCGACAGGTGAAATACGTTCCGCCGTCACCAGCGATTTGGTTGCCCTCGCCAAGCTGGTGAGTGGCCTGCCACGGTATGACGCCCAGAGCACCGCGCTGGTCTCCTCGGACGTGCCCGAGGCAATCTCCGACAGCTACCGGCTCTTTCTCGGATTGCTGCACTGTGAAAAACCGGCGGTCACAGGCGCCTTCACGATCGAAGGCTTCGAGGTCATTCGCGATCTGCTGTTGGCGGTGCGCGGCTCGGCAGCTGAGCTGGCCGCACGACCGGTAGGGATGCTCACCTGTTGTCCCACCGCGCCGCTGAGGTGGACTGACGAAGGCAGCCAGAACCTAATGGACTGCGCCCGCCTCCGCATCCCGGTCGAGATCATTCCCGTGCCGCTGACCGGCTTCATGGCGCCGGTGACCCTTGTCGGTACTTTGATCCAACACACCGCCGAGGTCCTCTCGGGTGTGGTCATCGCCCAGCTTGTCCAGCCCGGCACACCGCTGCTCTTTGGCGGCTCCCCGGCGATCTTCGACCTGCGCTACGAAACGACCCCAATGGGCGCGATCGAAACCACCATGTTGACGTGTGCGGCAGCCGAGATCGGAAAACGTCTCGGCATGCCGACCCAGGGCTACATTTCTCTGTCGGACTCCAAGGCCCTTGACGCGCAGGCCGGGCTCGAAACCGGGATCGGCGCAACTCTGGCTGCTCTGACAGGCATCGACAATGTCTCCGGCCCTGGCATGCTCGATTTCGAGAGCTGCCAGAGCCTCGAAAAGCTGGTAGTGGACCACGAGATCTGCCTCATGACGGACCGCCTCACGGCCGGTATCGAACCGCGTGAAGATTTCCCGTCACGAGCTCTCTTCGAAGAGCTCCTCGCCGAGAAGCACCTGATGATCGCCGACCACACCCGCCGTCACCTGCGTTCGGAACTCACCTTTCCCGGGCCCGTCATCGATCGCATGGCCAGAGCGAGGTGGTTGGAGGAGGGGGCGGCGACACTCGGCGAAAACGCGGCAAACGAGGTCGATCGGATCATCGCCGATTTCACCCCGAGCCGCATCGGCGAGGACGTAAAATTGGAACTCGAGGGGGTCATGACAGCCGCTGCCAAGGCCAACGGGATGGACGCGCTGCCGGAGCGTTGACCGGGACCCGCTTCCGGATCGGCATTCTGAGCTTAAACGAGGGCACAACCACAGAGGCACAGAGAAAGCACAGAGATGTCTACCGATTCTTAACGCAAAGACGCAGAGGCGCGAGGACGCAAAGCCCACTCACCCATATGGCCCACAGATCACACAGATAAACACAAATAGAGTCATGCTTTCTGGCTCTGTGTGGCGAGGTTCCGGCCAGCAAATGGAAAAGGAGAGAGGCAGAACCGACGCACCAGCGTTGCGTCGGCCGGTGAGAAGCGGGACCGCCTTTCAGACTCAGCGAATGCCCCTTTGCGTCTTGGCGCCTTCGCGTTTCCTTGGGTGGGCCGGGGGATCTGCGTCTATCTGCGTTATCTGCGGTTTCTCGGGATGAACGCGCCCGTACTCATCTGTGTGATCTGTGGGCAGCTCTTTGCCTCAGTGCTTTTTCTGGTGTCCTGGTGGTGAAACCTACTCGCTCCTCGTCAGCTGTGGGCATGCAACAGCCCCTTAATAGTCAAAATCCAGACGCGCGGTATCGAGTACGGGTACGGGAACGGGAACGGGCTCATCGCGACCCATTAATTGGGCGCGCTCCACGGGCGGGAGGTCATCCCAAGCCGACGCCAACCAGGTGACACCTTCGAGGAAGGCGCGCGCGCGGTCGGTCTTCGCGCACACCGACCGCACCAGTTCCCAGAACTCGGGCGAGTGATCGAGGTAGATGGTATGCGCCAGCTCGTGCGCAACCACCGCCTCGAGCACCCAGGGCGGCATCTGCCGGAGGGCGGCATTGATTCGGACAATCCCGGTCTGAGGACTGTAACTACCCCACTGGGAGGTCTGGTTGGTCACGAAACGGACCTCGTTCACGTCGGGAGGTTCGGGAAAGCGCAAGGCCACCTTGCGCGCGAGCGCCTCGGCGCCACCGTCCGAGTTGAGGGCGTCCGCGCGCGACCGTCGGACCAGCTTTCGGGCCAGTTCGACAATCGTCTCGTCGAGCTCCCGCACCGAGACCCGATGCGGAGCGCTCACCGACAGGGTCTTGCCATGCAGGCGGGCATTGATGTTTTTGACCCTCTTTCGAACTACCTTGAGGTCGAGGGCCACTCCGTCCACTTCCAGAGTTCGCAATCCATTTGCCATGGACAGCATGCTACCTGAACGCGATACACTCCCCCTGGAGCCAAGGTGAAACTCACAAACCGCGCCACACGACTGTTGCGTCTCATCGCGATGCTCATCATCGTTGTCGTCGCAGCCGCCCCACCCGCCTGGGCGGACTACTGGTACGAGCACTATGCGAGGGCGGAGACGGCGCTCGACAACGAAAGCTGGGAACGGGCCATCGAGGAGCTGCAGCAGGCACTGGAGCGCAAGGGCGACTCGGGCGCGCGGGTGCGGTCCTACGGAATGAAGGTCGTCGCCTACTTCCCCTATCTCAAGCTCGGCATCGCCTACTACCACCTCGGGCAGCCCGAGGCTGCCTTGCAGGCGTTTCAGACCGAGGACCAGCTGGGTGCCATCCAGGCCTCAGAGTCCGATTTCGCGGAGCTCAGGCGCTATCGAGATCTGGCCCTCGAAGCACTCTTGAAGGCCGCCAGGACCGAAAGCGACCGCATCGCGCAGATCGTTCGTGAAAGCCTCCGCGACGCCGAGATCTTCGAACGACAGGGGCGCCTGCCCGAGGCGATGGAGGCGCTCGGCAAGGGCCTCGCTGTCGATCCCGAGAATCCCGACGCCGTCGCCAAGATGGAAGCGTTGAGGAGTGAGGTCGTCCGGTTGGAGCGCGAACGACTGGACGCGACTCGGGCAGCGGATTTCGTTGGTCGCGGAAGATCCCTCCTTGACGAGGGGAATTATGCAGAGGCTTCGAGTCTCTTCCGCCAGGCCCTCGAGATCCGCCCGAGCACTGAGGCCCAACGACTTTTTGATCGCGCTCGGGCCGGGCTGCTGTCGGAAATGCGCGCGGAGGAAGACGCCGAGGCTCGGCAGGTGGCGATCGTCGCCGGTCTCACCCAGGCTCGCGAGCTGCAAGGCGCTGGACGTCTTACCGAGGCCCTTGACAGCCTGCAGCCGGTGCTCGCCGTCGATCCTCAGAACAGAGATGCGCTTGCACTCCAAAAAGGAATCTTCGAGCGTCAGCAATCCTCGGCGGATCGAGATTCTCTGACTAGGGCGCTGATCGAGGCAGAGGCTGAGTTCGCTGCCGGTCGCTACGAAGGCGCGATCTCGGCCGCGAACTTCGCCCTCGCTCTTGATCCTGGAAATGCCGCCGCTCTCGAAACCGTCCGCAAATCCTACGGCCAGATCAGCAGCCGCCTCCTCGGCTCACGGACCGTCGAAAACCTCCCGCCGGCCATCAAATTTGCAGACTTCAGGAGTGACAACCCAGATGGGTCTCGAGCTCAGTTCGTTCGAAGCCCGCAATTCCGTTTGAGCGGAGTGGTGATCGACACCTCGCCGGTCGACGTGCATTTCAGGGGTCCCGCGGATCGTCAGATCGAGGGCAGCAGCACGAGCCAACCAATGGGTGAAATCTACATCACCGAGTTCGGTCTTGACGAAGAGCTGGCCGATGGTCCCTCGACCTATCAGCTGGTGGCGACCGACAACGCCGGCTTGACCACGAGCGCCGAATACACAGTCATCTACGTCGTCCCGTTTTTTCGCGCACTCTGGTTCCAGATGACGGTTGTTTTGCTGCCCATCGCAGTCCTCGCCGGGGTATGGGCGCATCGGGTACGGCGACGACGCCAACTGATGAAGCGCCGCTTCAACCCCTACATTGCCGGCGCCCCGGTTCTCAACACCGAGATGTTCTTCGGCCGGGAGCAGCTCATCGAGCGTATCCTGCAAACCATTCATAACAACAGCCTTCTGCTCTACGGAGAGCGGCGGATCGGAAAGACCTCGCTCCAGCACCATCTCAGGCGACGACTCCAGCAGCTCGACGATCCCGACTACGAGTTCTTCCCGGTTTACGTTGACCTCCAGGGGACCCCCGAATCGCAGTTCTTTGCCACCCTCGCCGAGGACGTTTTTCACGAACTCGAATCACTTCTTGGCGGAATGCGACCGGGAGAGGGCCTCGACCCAGATGTGGACTACGGTTATCGCGAATTGGTGGCTGACCTCCGCCGGGTCCTCAAAATCCTCGAGAAGAAGACCTCGAAACAGGTCAAGTTGGTGCTGTTGATCGACGAGGTCGATGAGCTCAATGCCTATGATCCGAGGGTCAACCAGAGGCTGCGGAGCCTCTTCATGAAAAGCTTTGCCGAAAACCTGGTGGCGGTGGTGTCGGGGGTCGAGATCCGCAAGCAATGGGACAAGGAAGGCAGCCCCTGGTACAACTTCTTCGAAGAGATCGAGGTCACACCGATCGGCCACGATGATGTGGTGAAGCTGATCACCAGACCCATCGGAGACGTGTTCAAGATCGACCAGGCGGTGATCGACCGCATCATCGAACTCACCGACCGCAAGCCATACCACGTCCAACGGCTCTGCATCGCGCTTGTCAACCGCATGTATGAACAGGGAACGCGGCAGATCACGACCGCCGATGTGGACGCCATCGCCGGAAACAAAGCGTGAGCATAGTGGGTGCCAATCCCTTCGTCGTCGGCCAGTGGGTCCGTGGTGAGCGATTTTACGGCCGGAGTGCCCTGATCGACGAGATCCTCAACGGTCCCCGCAACTCACTGTGGGTCCTCGGCACGCGCCGGATCGGCAAGACCTCGTTGCTCAAACAGCTCGAGCACTTCAGCGCATCGAATGGCTCTGGGTACGTGCCGATCTTCTGGGACTTTCAGGGGGCCGACGATCCCAACGAGCTCAAACTCACCTTCACCGACGCCTTGCTCGATGCCGAGGATCGCCTCGAGGAGATCGGCATCGAGGTTTCCAGCCTCGAAGGCGAGGATCTCTTCACCTCGATGGCCAGTCTCCGCCGTACGGTCCGCGGCCAGGGCCGATCGCTCCTGCTGCTGTGTGACGAGGTCGAGGAGCTGCTCAACCTCCACCGCCAGGATCCGGCACTGCTTCGCAAGCTCCGCCGCGCCATGCAATCGCAGGACGGTGTCCGTTCGGTGCTCACCTCTTCGGTCCGCTTGTGCGACCTGGCCGAGGAGCGCGGGGACACCTCGCCATTCCTTCACGGATTCAGCCCGCCGCTCTATATCAGCGGCCTCTCACCCGAAGAGTCCCTCGCACTGGTTCGACAGGACAGGTCGCCAGCGGAGACCCGCCCGGAGATCGAGAGTGGCGATGCGATCGAGATCTGCCATCGTTGCGACCACCATCCCTATCTGATCCAGCTTGTCTGCAAGCGCTTCCTCGAGACCGGCGATCTCGAGGAGGCCTGCCGGCAGGTGGTCAGCGATCGCATGATCAACTACTTTTTCTCGGTTGACTTCGAGATGTTATCAAGCACCGAAAAATCGGTCCTCCGCCTGATCGCCGACCAGGGCACGGCTACAGACGAGTCGATCCACGCAATCATGAAGGGCGACACAGCCGACCGCGACGACGCCCTACAACGACTCGAAAACCTCGGATTCATCGGCCGCGACGAATCTCGCAACTACGATCTGCCGAGCTACTTCCTCCGTCGCTGGCTCGAAGATCTCCAAATCACACAACCGCCACCTCAGCCGCTACCCGCCTCATTGCATGAAGACCCGACAATCTCCATCCGGACCATCGACAGCCGTTACACCCTGCACGAGGAGATAGGCTCGGGAGCCACCGGCAGCGTCTTCAAGGCCCGCGACGCACTCCTCGACACCTGGGTTGCCGTCAAGCTGCTGAAACCGGAGTACACCGCCAACCGCAACGCTCTCGAGAGGGTGCGGCAGGAAATCGTCCTGTCCCGCGACATCGCCCACCCAAATATTCTCCGGGTCTATCACCTGGCCTCGTTCGAAGGCGGAACCTATATCACCATGCAGTGGATCAGGGGAGGGACATTGGCAGACGTCATCGCTGAGCGCGGGGCGCTTCCGACACCTGAGGCCCTGGCCATGGCGACCAAGCTCTCGTCAGCCCTGGCGGTCGCCCATAGTCACAATATCCTCCACCGCGACATCAAACCCGGCAACATTTTGGTCGACGAACACGGGGAGCCGTTCCTCGCCGACTTCGGGCTCGCACGCCTGATAGGAGGGCACGCGCTGACCCAACACGGTGTTTTTGTCGGCACCCCCCACTACTGTTCCCCGGAGCAGGTGGCTCTTGAAGATCTCGACGAACGATCCGACATCTACACCCTGGGGTTGGTGATCTTTGAGATGGCTACGGGCCGCCGCCCATTCGAAGCCGAGGCCGTGGCTGAGATCCTTGCCATGCAGCGTGCCGCACCGCCACCCGATCCAAAAAAGATTTCGCCTGGGATCCCCGGCGAACTGGCGGCGATTATTTTGCGCTGCCTCGCCAAAGATCCCGCAGACCGGATCGCCAACGCGAATGAGCTGGAGGAGGCGCTTCTTCGGGTCGCAGGCGACCTTTGACTCTCAGAAACTGTAGATCGCTGACAGCGAGAATACGTCGGCAAGATCCGAGAGGTCGGCACCCAAGTCGATCTGGAGGCTCTTGAATGCGATTCCAGCGCCGACAGTGAGGTGCAACGAGTCCTTCCCGGGCTGATACAGGGCTCTTGCGAACGGATCGTCACCCTCATATCGAATTCGGTGGTCCGGATCCCGCCACAGACCGGTTCGAACCGCGACCAGAGGTTTCGATTTCAGAAACACATACTCGAGCCCGAGGTGCAGCTCATTCGCGTCGTCCATACCGACATCGGTGGTGTCGACCACCTCTGATTCAAGCGTCTTCATGATCACTGAATACTCGACCCGGTCCCACTCAAAACCGACGGTGAGGCTCCCATTCGGCGATCTGTAGGCAACGCCCAATCCCCACACATCCGGGAAGGCAATGGAGCGGTCGGTCACGGCATCGAGGACGGTCCCTTCGGGCTCCTCGTTGAGGGGTCCGGCGCGATTGAAGATCTCGTAATCGAAACGAGGTCCTTTCCGATATGCGCCCCCAAGACGCCAGCTCTCGGCGAACTTCCACAGGACGCCGACATTCAACCCGATATCTGTATCGTCAACGACAAAGCTGCTGGTGACGATTTGCCTTTCGTGAAGGAACGAATTCTCATCCCATAAGGTCTCCGGGAAACGGTCGACGGAGTAGGTCGCCCCTTGATTTTCGACCTTGCCGGTGAAGTACGTCAGCCCGAACCCCAGGCTGAGGCGATCACTCAACTGGTAGGCGCCGGAGAGACCGGTTCCGACGATTTCGAGATCGGTGACCGTCGGCTGGTCTGGGTAGCGCCTGGTCCCACCCTCCGGCGGAACGCCAAAAAGACCGTTGATTTCCGTCCTCACCGAGAAATCGGCGAGCTGATGCCGGTACAGGGCCAGCGACCATTTTGTGCCTGGGTAGACCAATGAGAGATAGGACACTCCAGACGTTGTCTCATTCGAGCGATTGGTTCGAATACCGTCTGCGGTGTCGATGCCCAATCCGGTTGGCGAGCCCGAGGCCCGCCCTCCCTCGGTGTAGGGGGTCGAGTATTTCCGTTTCCTGAGCTCGAGTGACACCTCGGACCGCAGCAACTGGACGAGACCGGCCGGGTTGGCGAAGGCCGCGGTCGCGTCATCGGCGAGGGCAACGAAGGCGCCTCCCAATGCCATGCTCCGCGCCCCAGGGTTGGAGAAGCTGAACTCGAGGGCCGGCGGTGCCTCCTGCGCCGCCAGGATTCCGGACGAGAAGAGGAACACAGCGGCAACCATGACGAGCGCGAAATGCTTCAACGCCAAAGCTTTGCCCGGATCATCTGTGGTCGGCCTCATTGCTCAAATCGTAACATGGGGAAATCCTCAACAGACCCTCATCTGACCCTCAAAATTCCATCAAGCGGTGTCCTGGTCGATGTCCCACATTGATGGAGACGAGGAGGTTCGCCATGAAACACATGAAAAAAACCGCCACCGTTTTCTGCACGCTGATGATGGTGGTCGCCGTCGCGGCCGCCCAACGACAGTGGACCGTCACCGGCCAGGAGGTTTCCGGGTTCGCCGCCATCGACGAGATGATCCGTGAGCAGATGACGTTGCACGACATCAGCGCGTCCTCGGCGGCGATCACCAAGGACGGTCGCCTGGTCTACACCCGCGGTTACACCTGGGACGAAGCCAATGTCGAGCCGGTGCAGCCGACCTCGCTCTTCCGCACCGGCAGTATCGCCAAATCGATCACATCGATCGCCATCCACCAGCTCATCGAGCAGGGTCTCCTCAGCTATGACTCCAGGGTCGCGGATGCGCTCGGGTTAACACCCCCGCCCGGGCGGTCCGCCGACCCATGGCTGGACCTGGTGACGGTCGACCATCTGCTCACACACACCGTCGGTTGGGACAAGTACAACGGCGGAATCGACCCGATGGTCTTCCGGGACTGGTGGGTGGCTCTGTCGCTCGGGGTGTTGCCGCCGCCGACACGGCATCAGATTGCCACCTTCATGACTGGCGAAGAGTTCCAGTTCTATCCCGGCACCCGCTGGGCCTACTGCAACTTCGGATACCTGCTCTTACAGATGCTGGCCGAAAAGGTCACCGGTGTTGATTTCCCGGAGTACGTTCATGACAACATCTTCCGCCCAGTTGGCGTTGGACGCGCACGGATGGCCCACACGCTGCGCTGGGACCTCGCTCCCACCGAACGCTACTACCTTGGCGACTACGAGGGCGATCCGTATGCGCTGACCTGGGAAAACGTCTATGCCGGCGGCGGCATGGTAATGTCGGCGCCCGATCTGGCGCGACTGTACACCGCGCTTTTTGACGACCGGCATGCATCTGGGTTGCTGAGCGACGCCAGCATGGATGCAATGCTCTCCCTCCCCTTCAGCGCTTCCCGGAATGAGGGCTACGGCCGCGGGTGGATCCACGAGAAGTTCTTCGACGACATGGGCAAAAACCTCGGCTGGGTCATCGATCTCGACGACAACGTTCATGTTTACGGTCACGGTGGTGGCGGCCCGGGCGTTCACGCCATTGCTCTGTGGCGTACGGACGGCATCGGCTTCTTTTGGTGCAGCAACAAGGACCCTCTGGTCGACGACTTCGACGATTTCCCGGAAATCCAGACCTGGCCCGAGCACGATCTCTGGCAGTCGGTCGGGATCTCGCGCGAGGCGGTCGGTTCAGCGCCGGTCGAGTCATGGATCCCCGCCGTGGCCCACACCAACGGCGTCGGTGCCAGCACCTGGCGAACCGATGTCGGTCTGCTCAACCGTTCGTCGCAGACCAACGCCCTCCGTCTCAGGTATTACAACGGATGGGATGTTGTCGAACGCGAGCTCGAGCTGGCGCCCGGTGAATCGCGGGTGATTCCCGATGCCGTTGCGTGGTTCGGTCGCAGCGGGTCAGGACCCCTTCAAGTCTTTTCGTCGGAGGCCCTGACCACAACTTCGAGGACCTTCAATCAGTCTTCCGAAGGCACGTTTGGACAGTCCCTCGACGGCGTGACCGCCACCGGAGGTCTCGAGTCCGGTGAGTCGGTGGTACTGATGCAGCTTCGTGAAGACGAAACCGCACGGACCAACATCGGCATCCACAACCAATGGCGGGGGTTTGCCCGGGTCGAAGTCGAGTTGTATGACGACGACGGATCGCTCGTACACGCCGACACATGGACTATTCCTCCCCTCCACACGGTGCAGTTCAACCGTCCCTTCCGGACATTCGGCGGACCCGTCGATATCGAGTCGGGGTATGCGGTCATCACCGTGCGTTCCGGTCAGGACATCTATGTCTACGGGTCGGTGATCGACAACGGCACCGACGACCCCACGGCTATTCCTATGAAGAGTGGCGACGGCTCCTTTCGGCAGTGGATCGCTGCCGCCGCCCACAGCGGTGGCGTCCACGGCAGCGTGTGGCGAACCGATGTCTGTCTGCTCAACCGATCCAGCGGAACCGCCACAGCGGAACTCCGATTTCGCCGCAGTGACGGAGATGCCGCAACGCTCGTCATCAGAGTATCGGAGGGTGCGCAGGTCGTGGTCAGCGACGTCGTGGCGCAGATGGGAATGACCGGCTCGGGCTCGATCGAAGTCTTCTCCGACCAACCTCTGTTGGCGAGCTCCCGCACCTACAACGAAAGCCCGGAGGGTACGTTTGGGCTCTTCCTCGACGGGATCCCGACGCGAGGATCGGCGACAACCGGGGATACCGTCTGGTTATCCCAGCTCCGGCAAAACCCGGCTTTTCGCACCAACATTGGGCTCGTCAACTCGGGCGATATCGAGGCCCGCGTCCGGATCGTCCTCTTCGACGCCTCCGGCGACGAGCTCACTTCAAGCTGGAGAACGCTCGAACCGGGCGTCTGGATGCAGCTCCAGGAGCCGTTCTTCCGCCTCGCCGGACGTACCGACATCGACGTCGGCTCCGCCAAGGTCGAGGTCGAGTCGGGTGACGGTGTGATCACCTACGCATCGGTCATCGACAACGCGACCAACGATGGCACGGCCATCACGATGAAGAGGTAGATCGACGTGCACCGAGAGGAGAAACACGAAAGGAGGCCTGCGATGGATACGCGGCAACAGGTCAGGATGTCACGATTCTCAGGCACCGGCGAACCACGTTCCGGCGACATCGCCATCACGGTATTGACCGCGCTGATTCTCCTCGTCGTTTTGATCGTCGTGGCCGTGCTGTGATGGACCGCTCAGAAACTGTAGATCGCCGACAACGAAAAAGTGTCGACGAGATCCGAAAAATCGGCCGCGAGATCGATTTGGAACGACTTGAAGGCGAGGCCCAGACCTACCGCCACGTGGACCTCGTCCTCTCCAGGCTGAAACAGGGCGCGATGCTCGGGGTCGTCACTCTTGGTGCTGCGAAAGCGGTGGTCGGGGTCGAGCCAGACACCGGCACGAATCGCGATCGCGGGTTTGACGTCGAGAAAGGCATACTCGGCGCCGAACCGGAACTCGTTGCCGTCATCGGCTGCCAGCCCGACTCCTAGATCCGGGTCGTCTTCAACGGCCTCGATCACCACTGGATCGAAGCTGCCGAAGATCGACGAATACTCGACGCGGTCCCACTCGAAGCCGACCGCCACTCGGCCGTCGCTCGATCGGAAAGCCACACCAAGCCCATAAACATCCGGGAACTGAATCGGTGTCGCGATGAGGAGAGCTCTCTCTCCCGGTACAAGATTCGGATCGAATACCGGCGCAAGAGGTCCGGCTCGAATGTCAAACACCAATCTGAACTCAGGCGCCTGGCGGTAAAAGGCGCCAAGACTCCAACGCTCGGTGAAGCTCCAGAGAAGCCCTGCGCTCAGCCCCCAGTCCGCATCGTCGAACGCCATGTCTCCATTGGCCAGCTGCCGCTCCGTAAGGTACGAGTTCGGACCGAAGAAGCTGTCTTGCGATAAGTCGTCAAAGAAAACCCACTCGAACGGAGCTTCCAATCGACCGTCGAAGTAGACGAGACCAAGTCCGAGACTCAGACGATCATTGATTCGGTAGGCGGCGGCAGCACCGTAACTGACGATTTCGAGCTCGGTCGACCACCTGCGATCGAACGTACGGAAGGTGGTGGTACCGGTCCCGCCGGTGTGAAACAGGCCCTGAGTGTCGGTCTGGGCGCGGAAGTTCGCGAGCTGGTGCCGGTAGACGGCGAATGACCATTTCCCTTTCGGGTAAACAAAGGACAGGAACGACAGACCGGTGAGCTGTTCTTCCGACACAGCGGTCCTCAGGCCATCGACGGTATCGAGACCGATGCCGGTGGGCTCGCCCTCATACCGCCCTCCCTCGATGTAAGGCGTCGAGTAGCGCCAGTGACGCACCTCCGCCGAGACCTCGAGCGACACGAGCTGGACGAGGCCAGCGGGGTTGGCGAAGGCGGCGGTGGCGTCGTCGGCGAGTGCGGCAAAGGCGCCGCCGAGGCCGAGGCTCCGCGCTCCGGGGTTGGAAAAGCTGAACTCGAAGGTGGAGGGGGTCTCCTGTGCACCGGCATCCACGCCCATGATCGTTGCCGCAATCAGCAGCACGAGAGTAAGTCGATGAACCCTCATTCTTCGAACCGGGGCCCACGCATTTGAGGCGCGGGCGCGACTCCGAGATCGTAGCACGGGGAAAACCCTCATCAGATCCTCATCCCGCCCTCAAGTGTTGCTGAAAGCTACGCCATAGCTTTGAAGATGAAGGGAGGAGACTATGAAACACAAAATCTTCAATCAGGCCATGACGGCGGTGTTGATCACCCTCTTCGTCGCCCTCGCGACCCTGCCGGGTACCGCCTCCGCAGACGATGATCCGTGGAAATTCCGGTTTGCCGTTGTCTCGATGAATCCGAAAGGAGGCACGTTTGTCATTTCTGAAACCGATGAGACGTTCTCCTATCAGAGCGGAAGCGGGGTGGGTTTTGCGATCGATTTCGAGTACCGTGCGTCGCGGCGACTCGGTATCGATTTCGGTGTGATCTCTGCGTCGCCCGGTTTCACTGTCGATGTGGACGCCGAGCCGCTGAGCGTCAGCGCGAGTAGCGATATCCGGATCACTCCGATCTACGCCGCGCTCAACATCCATCTGACACCCGACAGCCGCTTCGATCTCTACATAGGACCCCTCTTGGCCTACGTGACCTACGACCGCTTCGAACTCGTCGCAGAACCAGATCTGCGCGAAGGATTCAGCGCCGAGGAAGGTTTTGGATGGGGCGCTGTCCTGGGTCTCGACATCGGGCTCGGGAGCGGCCGATGGTCCCTCGCCACGGCCGTCAGATACCTTGACACCACCCTCGAGGCATCGCCGTCGGACGGAGGCGTCGGAAAAACCGACCTCGATCCGACGATCTTCAGCGTCGGTTTCGGGTACCGGTTTTGACCACGTGGACCGAAGAATCGTCGGGGTCCGGCCGAACGCCGGGCCCCGCCCCCCTGCCGCTCGCGTCACCGCAAAGATGCGGGCTCGAGGTTCAGAGGTAATGAACATTTTCCGCACCTCGGTACGGGCCCTGACCCGCTTCGTGCGTGGTCTCGGCGGGCAGATCTCCCCGGAGGTCAGAACACACCGACCTTCGCCCGGTGACGTCAAAATGTCAGAAAACGAGCGGTTGATCCGACGTATCCTGAGCACGATCCACAACAACAGCATCTTGCTGTGCGGCAGAGCCGGGAGCGGGAAGACCTCGATTCTCCTCTACCTCAAGGGACGCCTCATGGCCGACGACGACCCGACCAAGGACTTCTACCCTGTCTACATCGACCTGCATGGGGTGCCTGAGCATCTGCTTTTCGCTACTGTTGCGGACTCCGTGTTGGGCCAGCTCTCATTCTCGCCGCCGAGCAAGGTCGCACGCTTCGGCTCCGACTACAGTCATCGGGACCTCGTCAATGACTTCCGCGGCGTGATCCTCGCGTTGCGGTCGCGCAGCTCCAAGCGAGCCAGACTGGTCTTGCTGGTCGACGGCATCGACGAGCTCAATCACTACGAACCGAGGACGACCCAGAGGGTCCGCAGCCTCTTCATGGCGAGTCTCGCCGAGAGCCTTGTGATGGTGGCATCGGCGGTGAAGATCAATAAGCACTGGGAGCAGGAGGGGAGTCCCTGGTACAACTTCTTCGAGGAAATCAATCTTTCTCCCATTCCCGTGGACGGCAATGCCCGGGATAGAATGCCTCCAGATGGATAGAGAAAAATCCGCGGCGACCGACTTTCGGATCGCTGGATGGCTTGTCCAACCGAGCCTCAACCGGCTGACGTTCGATGATCGGGTGGTCCAGCTCGAACCGAAGCTGATGGACGTCCTGGTCTATCTGGCGGAGAACGCCGGCCAGGTCATGTCGAAGATCGACATCACCGACGCGGTATGGTCCGAGGTCTTTATCACCGAGTCGGTCATCACCCGCTCGATCGCCGGTCTACGTCGCGCATTCGGAGACGACGTCAAGAACCCGAGATTCATCGAGACCATCTCAAAGCGCGGCTATCGACTGATCGCCGCGGTAGAACGAACGCCAGTCGGAGACAAACAGTCGTCTCCGCTTGAACCTCCAGAGCCGACGAAATCGGTCAGCGCTGCGAGGACAACCGTTCCGTTCGTCGTCGGACAATGGGTCCGCCGTGAGAATTTTTATGGCCGGTCGGCAATCCTCGACGAAGTACTCTGCGGCAACCGCAACTGGCTGTGGCTTCTTGGCACGAGGAGGATCGGCAAGACCTCGGTTCTCAAACAGCTCGAATACCTCGCCTTGAACTCTCCCGAACTCGGTTTCCTGCCGGTCTTCTGGGACCTTCAGGGTGCTGACCGGCCGCAGGAGCTCCACCTCGATTTCGCCGACGCTCTGCTCGATGCCGAGGAACGCCTCGAAGAGGTCAGCATCACACTGGCGGATGTCCGCGCCGATGATTGTTTCGAGTCGTTGGGACGCCTGCGGCGCACGCTGCTTTCGAAGGATCTCCGGCTGTTGCTCCTGTGTGACGAGGTCGAGGAGCTGATCCAGCTCAACCGACAGGACCCATCCATCCTCCGTAAGCTTCGCCGGGCACTCCATTCGAAGGACGGCATCCGATCGGTGTTGGCGTCGAGCAGCAGGCTCTGGCAGCTCGCCCAAACCGACGAGGACACCTCGCCGTTTCTCGATGGGTTCACGCCACCGCTCGCCATTGGTTCTCTCGACGAAGAAGCGGCTCGGCACCTCATCCGCCAGACCCAGCTTCCGGAGTCGGCACACCCGAGCTTCAGCGACGAAGAGGTCGAGCAAATTCGTCGCCAATGCGGCGACCACCCCTACCAGATCCAGCTTCTCTGTCGACGAGCCCTCGACCGGGGAGATCTCGACGACGCCATCGAAGAGGTGGCGCACGACCGGGCGGTTGGCTTCTTCTTCTCGGTCGACTACGAGCTGCGCAGCGACACGGAACGGACCATCCTTCGGTTCCTCGCCGATCAGCCTCGAGCCTCGCTGGCTGAGATCGGTCGCGGCAGTCAGGACTCTTCCGACGCCCTCACGGTCAGCCTTTCGGCTCTCAACGGGTTGGGCCTCGTCAACAAGGATCCCGACGGACGGTATGACATCGCCAGTCAATTCCTGAAGCGATGGCTGGCAGAGGGTGCCACAGCGCCGATAGACGACTCCAGGGGACCGTCATAGCCGGAAAGCAGGCCGTCCCGAAAAGCCCTCGGTCACTTCGTTCCCGTTCCCGTTTGTGCTACGGATTTGAAAACCGCTTCAGGCAGCTTCCAAAAATCGTTTGTCCACAGGTATTGAACGCGCAATTCGGGTACGGGCACGGGTACGGGGACGGATGAACCCACCGGCACCCAATTCGCACCAGCGTGAGTACGACGAAATCCGTAACGCTCGATATTGCGGCCGGAGTGCTGGGCATCGCCACCCACCGCTTCGCCCGTTGAGGTCGCGCAGGTTTGACGGTGGGGAACGGTGCCGTCAGCTGCCCCTGTTCATCCTCACCATCCGGTCGGTAATGTCGTCCCTCAGGTTGCGCAAAAGGCTGAGCGTGTAGTCGGCAACACTGAGGGAGGTGTTTTCTATCAACGGAGTCAGATCCATGGCAAAGCTCAGCCGCTCGTACTTGTCGACCTCGTGGGACTCGTAGAATGTCGCGTTGGCGACCTGCCGACCCTGGACCGCGAGATCGTAGCGTTTGCCACCGGAAATCTGCGAGTCGAAAACGCCGCACAGCGCCTCCGCAATATTTGCGCGATCATAGAGTCGAAGGATCTCCTTGTCGGAATCGAGCAGCCAGTCGAGATCGCGCCAAACCTCGCACCCATAGACCTTTTTGGGACGTTTGTCCTCCGGCAGGCTTTTCAGCGCGGCGATCGAACGGAGGCAGCAGGCGACGTGGGTATCGTGCTTGTCGGCTGGATTGTGGAGATAGACCACTTCGGGGGTTGCCCCCTCGAAGATCGCCTTCAGGTACGCCACGACGTCCTCGTTAGCCGCATCCTTGACCACCGCGCTCGGAAAGCCGAGCTGGATCTGGCAGGCGTAGTCGCCAACCAATGCCGCCTTGCGCTGCTCCGCAACCCGGATCTTCCGTATTTCATCATCCGAGTATTTTTCGTAGAGGCCGCTTCTGGGGCCGCCAGCACCATCGGTTACTGTGACACCGCTGAACCAACGATCGGCCTGTCCGAAACACTCGAGAACACCGTGCATCGCCATGAACTCAATATCGTCCTGGTGCGCGCCCACAGCCAGATGGGTGGTCTTGACGAGGGCCTCCGCAACACTCGAGCCGTCGGGGGCGTAGACATCAGCGTTTGGATTTTTAAGCTGCATCGTCGAGTCCCATCACCGCCCTCACGGTCCTCCGTATCCTCCAGGACGGAATCCATCACTCCATCATAACTTGCGTTCAACAAATTCTCCGGTAGCCGCTGCGCCAATCTCGGGTCTTCAATCGTTCTCCCTCCAGATCTTCGGCACCACCCAGGCCAGTCCAAAGCCGGCGCCGAGGGTAACGGTCAGACAGACCGTGCCCTGAAGAGGCTGTCCGTAGAGCAGCGCCCCGGTTCCGAAGAGGCCGGAGTAAACAAAGGCACAGCCGAAGACCCAGCCCAGGAAAGCCAGCGACAAATTGTCCCGTGGACCGTCCGCCTCTCCGGGTCCTACGACCTTCGCCCAACCTCGACCGGCGGGGCGAACCTTGCGGTAAAAGCGGCGCAGGGTCTCGGTGTCGGTTGGCTTGGTCAGGAAGGTCACTACCACCCAAACGACGGTGGTCAGAGCCACTGACCACACGAGAGCGGCATGGGACGAGAGGTCGAGACCGGACTTTCGGGCCACAAATAGCGACAGCGCGATGATGAACGAGGAGGCCATGGCGGAAATCTCGGACCAGGCATTGATCCGCCACCAGAACCAGCGCAGCAAGTAGATCAGACCGGTGCCGGCACCGATCGAGAGCAAAAGATGGAAGGCTTCGCCCGCGGTCGAGAGCAGGAAAACCGTCGCGCCGGATACGATCATCAGCACCGCGGTCATCACTCTCGAGAGCCACACCAGGTGATGCTCGGAGGCATCCGGTTTGAGGAAGCGGCGGTAGAGATCGTGCACGAGATATGAGCAGCCCCAGTTGAGGTGAGTCGACATGGTCGAGACGTAGGCTGACAGCAGCGACGCTATCAGAAGGCCGAGAAGACCCGCCGGCAGCAGGGTCAGCATCGCCGGATAGGCGAGATCGTTGCCGATCAAATCGTCCGAGACGTGCGGCAGGGCGGTCTGGATATCGGCGAGGCTCGGGAAGACAAGAATCGAGCACAGCGCGACGATGATCCACGGCCATGGCCGCAGGGCATAGTGGGCGATGTTGAACCAGAGGGTGGCGGCCATCGCGTTCCTCTCGTCCTTGGCGGCCAGCATGCGCTGAGCGATGTAACTGCCGCCACCCGGCTCTGCTCCCGGATACCAAACCGACCACCACTGAATGGTGAGCGGGATGATCAGCACTGATAGCGTCAGACCCCAGTCCGAGAAGTCGGGCAGCAAGCTCAGGGTCGAGGGGTCGATCTTGGCGACCAGTCCGGCCAGGCCTCCCACCTCGGGTTGGGACAATGCCACGTACGCGGCCGCGACAACCCCGACCATGGCGATCGCGAATTGGATGAGATCCGATGCCATCACTCCCCACAGGCCGGCCATCGCCGAGAAAACGATGCAGATCAGACCGCAGATGATCACCGTCTGGAGCCGGCTCCATCCGAGCATCACGTTGGCGATTTTGACCGCCGCCAGAGTCACCGAGGCCATGATGGCGCAGTTGAAGAAGAGCCCGAGATAAACCGCGCGGAAACCACGGACAAAGGCCGCCGACCGGCCCGAGTAGCGGAGCTCGTAGAACTCGAGATCGGTCAGCACACCAGACCTCCGCCACATCCGCGCATAAAAAAAGACCGTCATCATGCCGGTCAGCAGAAATGCCCACCACTCCCAGTTCTGGGAAACCCCATTGGTGCGAACAAAATCGGTGACCAGGTTGGGGGTGTCGGTGGAGAAGGTTGTGGCCACCATCGAGGTGCCGATCAGCCACCACGGCGCTGCGCGGCCGGATGCGAAGAACTCATCGGTCCCCCTGCTTGCCCTGCGGGCGAAAAACACTGCCGGCGCAAACGCCGCCGTAAGGCAGATGGCGATCACGACCCAATCGATGGAGGCAAGCTGCATATGACGACACCTCTTCCGTTCGATGGATCTTAGCCGATCAATCGCACCTTCCGTCCGAGAGTCCTTGCGTCTTCACCCTCCACCGGATTTTGAGGGCATTC
>Ga0316197_10000411_pt1 | contig 29710 bp, 21 predicted proteins | sample OudBiesiAoxic_MG_FD_204939 | JGI IMG/M metagenome (GOLD analysis project Ga0316197, IMG submission 204939) | Coastal sediment microbial communities from Oude Bieten Haven, Netherlands - site A oxic | ecosystem: Environmental > Aquatic > Marine > Coastal > Sediment | place: Netherlands... | reverse complement strand
CACAAGCTGTTAATGTTAATAAGACAACCAATGACGAAATCAATAGTAAAACTTTTTTCATATTTTCCTCCCTATTTATTCTTATTTTTATAAGCTATTTCTAAGATAATATTACCCCATTCTTTTTCATTTGTCAACAAAATAATTTTTTTACTGTTTCATTTTCTTACTTTTTTGTATAATTACCGAATATTCATAACTAACTAAACGTAAATACTAAAAAAATAACACTCAAAGTTTATTGATATATAAAATTATTTTTTTTAAAATATCATTTTTTTCTAAAAAAAAATTTTATAATAAAGTCTACCTCTAAATAAACCAAATTCAAAATTTTATTTTAGTTTTTTATTCTATTCCTTAAAAATTCATAAGAAATATTAAAATAAAACCTTAATATTCTTTTTATTTTCCAAAATATACTTAGTTTATAGGTTCCTATATTTTATTATAAAAAGGAAAAAGAATATATATATGTATAAGTAATCATTAGAGTTATTTTAAGAAATTTCAATTTTAGATAAAAAATGAAAAAATCAAGGTTCTTATATCTCTGATTTTGAGGAGAGTTCTTATGAAATTAAAAAAAATAAAAATAAATACTATCTATGTTTTTATTATTTTATTAGTTGGAGTATTACTAAATATATACTATGAAACCAACAGCCTATACCGTGAAGAACTTCAAAGAATAGATACAAATCTTTATAAAACAGTTAAAAACATACCTTTTTATCTAGGAAAAAATTACAATTTCCAAGGTATGAATCAAAATTCATATAATGAAAATCAAATTTTAGAAACTTCGAAAAAACTTATAGATATAGCCCATATAAATGAAGTTGATTATCTCTATACCATTATAATAGAAAATAATATGCCTACATATACTTCTATTGGGGGGGCTAGCGAAGAATATCTTGAATATTTTAAAAATAAGGATCTCTCTCAATTTTATTGGTTTACTTTTGAAGATGTCGAAGATGATTCTATTGAAAAAACTATTAATATGTTTAATAATGAAGATATAGTCTATCTCAATAGTTCTGATAATCTTGATAAATATAGATCGATATACCTTATATCCTCATCTGAAGACGGTAGAAAGTATATATCTGGTGCTGATATGACTATTACCAATCTAAATAAACTCATCTTTAAAAAGATATCTTATCAAATATTACATACATTGCTATTGTTACTATTATTATTATTATTTATATTGATAATCTCTAAAAATATGAAAGAACAAAAAAAAATTCGAGAAAATTTTATCAAAAGTATTAGCTATGACGCTCTTACTGGTGTTTTAAAAAGAAAAGAAGGTATAGAAAGGTTAAATAAAATAATAAAACCTCTTCCATTTGAAAAAAAACAAATATTTCTAGGATTGTTTGACATAATGGATATGACCTATATCAATGAAGAATTTGGTACAAAAATAGGTGACGATATGATAAAAAAACTTGCTGATGTATTAAAAATGACCTTTAGAGAAACAGATGAAATAATAAGACTAAGTGGTGATCAATTCTTAGTTACTCTCAAAGAACCTTCAACCAATCAAACAATAAAACAATTAGAAGAAAGATTTGAATCATCTTTAAAAAAATACGATTTCTCAAATAAAAGGGAGTTACATATTACTGTTCGTAAAGTCTTTTTAAAATGGGATGATAAAACAGATTTAAATACTATGCTCCGAGTTTTATTTGAAAAACTAAGAATTATAAAAGGTAATACTGAAAAAGAAATTGCTTTAATGGAATTCGATATTCAAAGAGGTCTTCACAATAATGAATTCGTAGTTTACTATCAACCAAAGGTAAATATCACAACCAAAAATATAGAATTTGAAGCTCTTATGAGATGGAACCACAAAAAAGAAGGTTTGATTTCTCCTACAAAATTCATATCTATAGCTGAAAAATCATCTTTAATAATTTCACTTACAGAGTTTTTAATAAAACAAGTAAAAAAAGATATTAAATTTTTAAAAACAAAGGTATCTGTAAACATATCTCCTACTCATTTTAATAGAGAATTTTTTCTAGAGGAAATGCTTGAAAAATATGACAATTTAGATGGAATAGAATTTGAGTTAACAGAAGATAACTTTATAGATGAGGTCGATAATTCTATAAAAAAAATTGAGATTTTGAAAAGTAAAGGGGTAAATTTTCTAATCGATGATTTTGGAACTGGGTATTCTTCATTATCTTCACTGGCTAAACTGCCTATAACAACTTTAAAAATTGATCGATCTTTTGTAGTAAATATGTTTAAAACTCATAGAGATATGAATGTTATAAAAACAATTATCCAGTTAGGTCAAAATCTAGATCTCAAAATTGTAGTCGAAGGTGTAGAAGAAATAAAAGAAATTAATTTATTGGCAGATTTGGGTGTTTCTATCTTTCAAGGATATTATTTTGGTAAACCTGAAAAACTAGAAATTGTTTTAGAAAAATTAAAAGATAAAACTTATCTGACAAAATTAAAAAATGAAGCGCTATAATTTTTTAAAAAATCCCTGTGAAAACACTTTTTTAGTGTAATCTCACAGGGATTTTTAGTTTTTTTCATTCTATTCTTTATTTTGTAAAATTACTTTTTCACTAATTTTTTCTGGTAATTCCTCAAAGCTTTTAAATTTTAAAGTAAACTCTCCCTTTGCCTGAGTAATAGCTCTCAGATCTGTAGTATATTTTAACATCTCCCTTTGGGGAACTTCTACACTTACCTCCTGTTGGTCTCCAAGGGATACTATCCCCAATATTTTTCCCCTTCTTTTATTTAAGTCACCTATTACATCTCCTAAATAATCATTGGGTACCAATACCTCCACCTGCATTATTGGTTCTAAAATAACAGGCTTGGCTTTGGGTACTCCCAGTCTATAAGCGAGCATGGCTGCCATTTTAAAAGAAAGTTCATTTGAGTCTACAGAGTGATAAGAGCCATCCAAAAGAGTTGCCTTAAAATTAATTAGTGGATATCCTGCTAAAATTCCTTTTTGACTTGCTTCAACAATTCCTTTTTCTACTGCTGGTATATATTGTTTCGGAACCGTCCCACCTTTTACCTTATCTACAAATTCAAATTTTTGATTACTTGGTTCAAACCTTATGTGTACGTCACCATATTGACCTGATCCACCAGTTTGTTTTTTATGTTTCCCATGAACCTCTATCACATCTTTAATAGTCTCCCTATAGCTTATCTTAGGTTCAGATGTGATACTGTTTACTCCAAATTTATTTTGTAATTTATGAGTTATAACTTGTAGATGTTTCTCTCCCTGTCCTCCTATTAGTAATTCTTTAGTTTCATAATTTCTTTCAACTTTGAAAGTTGGATCTTCATCAGTCAATTTTTGTAGGAGGGTACTTATCTTCTCGTCATCACTTTCATTCATGGGTTCTACAGCTAGATAAAGACATGGTTCAGGAAATACAATAGTAGGATAAAGTATAGGATCTTTTAGGTCACAAAGTGTATCTCCTGTTTGAGTATATTGTAACTTAGTAGTCCCACCTATATCTCCAGCTCTTATTTCATCACTATTTATTTGCGTTATCCCCCTAAGAAAAAATAAATTAGATATTTTTTCTTTTTTATTCTTATTTGTGTTAAGAATTTCCATATCTGTTTTTAAAATTCCAGAATTAACCTTGAATAATGATATCCTTCCTACAAATGGATCTACTATTGTCTTAAATACAATGGCAGAAAAAGCCTCATCAATATCTACCTTTTTAATTTTAAGCTCAGATGTTTTGGGATCTTCTCCTATTCTCTCACCATCCTGCATCTCATTTGGAGTAGGCATATAATTTAAGAAGGTCTCAAAGAGTGTGTGAATTCCAATAGAGTTAATGGCTGATCCCACTAATACTGGTATTATATCACCATTTACTATCCCTTTATGAAGTCCATTATGGATCTCTTCCTCTGTAAACTCCTCTCCGTTAAAGAATTTTTCCATCAACTCTTCATTAGATTCAGCTACTGCTTCTAATAACATATCCCTAATGGCAGAAAATTGCATTCCCTCAGGAATTTCTGAATCCACACAAATTTTACCATCAAATTTTCTTCCCTTGAGGTCCACTACATTTACAAATCCTTCAAATTTTTCCTTCTCTCCTATGGGAACACAAAATGGTGCTATTTTCTTTCCAAAAGTCTCTTTTAATTCCTCCAATATCTTAGTATATTGAATAAATCCCTTATCCATCTTATTTATAAAGATAACCCTTGGAATTTTTTTCTCTTCCAATATTTTATTAGCTTTTTCTGTTCCTACCTCAATTCCAGAAGTGGCATCCACCACAAGAACTGCTCCCCCAGCTACTCTAAGTGCAGCACTAACTTCCCCTTTAAAGTCAAAATGTCCAGGTGTATCCAAGATATTATACTTATTTCCACAATACTCTATTGGAATAACAGAAGTATTTATAGAAAATCCTCTATGGATCTCCTCCTTTTCAAAGTCTGAAACCGTATTTCCCATCTCAACATTTCCCTTTCTGTTGGTAACTCCAGCTACATTTAAAAGCGCTTCGGTAATAGTAGTTTTACCACTCCCTCCATGTCCTAAAAATATAATATTTCTTATTTGATCAATATCATAATTTTTCATCCTATCCCCCCTATATCTCAATAATTAGCGATATTTTGTAGACATTTTAAAATCTATAATTTTAACCTTTAAAATACAATAACTGCCACATTCTGTCTAGGGACTCTCCACCATTTCCCTTCATATTTAGGATCATAACCTACAAAATCATGGTATAAATAACTTTCATGTTCCTCTGGACTTCTAATACATTTATGTGATCTTTTATATGTTCCCAATGTGATTATTGCCCTTTCTTTTCTTGCTTTTACTGCCTCTTCATCTCCAAGTTCCTTCACTGTATCATCCTTTAATGGAATACCGTGAATGTAACCACCTCCACTGAATCTTATCCCATAATTAGCTCTCGAATATTTTTTAACTATCTCATAATCTTCCTCATTTAATCCTTTTTCTGTTATATTTTCTTCAACTTCCTCTCCAAGATTTTCTTTTTTCACTTTTTCTTCATAGGGGAAAATAACTTGTCTTACTGTATTTCCTACTAAAAAATAACCTTTTGGAGTTTCGTAGGAGTCACGATTATTATTCACACCACTTGTAATTAAAGAATAGGATATCAACTGCCATACATCCTTTTTTTTCAAAAATACACCTTGATTTTGATTTTTTAAATCAATTACTATTACTCTATCTATCCCATCACTTACATCAATTTTTTTTGTTTTTCCTTGTTCTATTTCATATTCTCTCATTGAATCTGGGATTGTTACAATATATTTGCCTTGATCTTTTTCTTTTACGGCAACTATTCTTCCATCTGAAAGATACCTCAAATAACTTTTCCCACTGGGATTGATATAGGTCCCAACAATACTCTGCTCTCCTCTATTTCCATACATATCTACTGGGATTCCTTCTTCCTCACTAGAACCAGGTTTATATTGAATTATCCGTTGAATACTCCAATTATTTTTCTGGGATTCTGTAATAAAAAGATCTAAATTCCTTGCTCTTTTTGCCATTTCTTCAAAATCAAATTCTCTTTTTATTATTACAGAGGAGTGAAGATACCCAATAAAACTCTTATATTTGATCTTATACCACACTCTATTATTTTTAATCCTACCTCCTTCTACCCTTCCTAAAACCTCTATTTTTTCTTTTACCCTTGTCCTACCTAAAATCTTACTATTTATCGATGGTTTACTTCGTATATTGGCTCTGGAGTTAGTGAATAAATAATTTATTAGTGGTAACTCTCCACTGTATTCAATATTTCTTTCATATAATGGCACTGTTTTCAAATTTATAGGTGTACTACTCACAGCTTCTTTATTTTCAACTATTGTTAACTTTATCTCTACAGGAAGGACTACCTCTTTAGCACTACAACCATAGAGAGATGCTATTATAATTAATAATATATATAATTTTTTCATATTTTTCCTCCAATTTTAAATCTCATTTATAATTCTAGTTGACATAATACTGTAATTGGGGTAAACTAAGCCTACTTGGTTTGCATCTATAGCTCAATTGGATAGAGCATCTGACTTCGGATCAGAGGGTTATGGGTTCGATTCCTATTAGGTGCGCCACTTCAAATAAATTCATTGCTGCTTTTAATAGCAGCTTTTTTTATTACCTAGATGCAACGTTACGTTGCTTTTTTATTTTCCTATAATAATTTTTACGGTATAATCAACAAAATCCTTTTTAAAAAACAAAATTATCAACAAAATCAGTAAAAGAGGGAGGTTAGATATACTCTAAACCTTCCTCTTTTTAATCATTTTTATATCTTTTTTAATAAATTATGTATTCTGCTTCTTTTTAAAGTGTGGAGAATCTCCCCAATTATTGTAAATAATTTCGTCTCCGACACTTTCGACTCTTTTCCCTAGACAATTTTTACATTGATCGGCATTATCATCTATACACGGTTTATTATTATAAAGTTGATATTTAGCCTTATGTTCTTTTAAAGTTGTAATAGGCATTAAGATATTAGCTCCTGCTTTTAATCCCTTTTCTCTTCCCAACGGATCTAATCCTTGAAGGGCAGTAGTAGCTGCTATATTAACATCTTTTAAATAGATTCTTGTCAAAGCTATCATCTTTAATCCTAATTCAACTCTTTTTTTCTTATCTAAAATATTATTTTTTTCTTTTTTCCCCATGGGGGTATCATCATGAAGGATATAAGGCCCCATACCTATCATATCAATATCCATATTTTCATAGAACAATATATCATCTACTAGATCTTCTGTAGTCTGACCTGGTAACCCTATCATTACTCCTGTTCCCACTTGATATCCAGCCTTTCTCAAGTCCCTTAGACACTCTATTCTAGTCTCATGATTATGAAGAGGATCTTTTGGATGAAGAGATTCATAGATGTCTTTATTAGAACTCTCTATTCTAAGTAAATATCTATGTGCTCCAGCATCATACCATCTTTTATATGTTTCATAGGTCTGTTCCCCGAGAGATAGAGTGATTCCTAATTCATTGTTTGAAACCTCTTTTATTCCAATTACAACTTCCTCAATAAAGTTAACGAATTCCTCATCACATCTTTCTCCAGCCTGAATAGCTATAGAAGCATAATTATTGTCATAGATCCATTTAGCCCCTTCTAAAATTTGTTCTTTAGTCATCCTAAATTTTTCGATTTTACTATTATCTCTTCTTATTCCACAATAAAGACAATTTTTAATACACTCATTACTAATTTCTATAAGTCCACGATAATAAACTTTATTTCCAATATTTTCTAACTTAATTTCATAAGCTTTCTTAAATATTTTTTCTATGTCATCTGCTGAACTTGTATTCATTAAGTAGATCAAATCACTTCGATCTAATTTTTCTTTATTCAATATTTTTTCTATATCCAAAACAAATCCCCCTATAAATCTTTATTCAATAGATAAATAATACCATTAATTAATTATATTTTCCACAAAAAAACTCCTAAAATTAATTAAGAGTTCCCTCAATTTTATAATGTAAAACAAAAAATCCCAAATTAAATTTAACTTTATGATGTTTCTCTCAAAATATATCCCCTTCCTTGAAGAGATTCAATGTGGTTATCAAAGGTAGAGAGTTTGTTCTTGAGTTTTCTTATATACACATCTATAATCCTATTCCCTTGAATGAATTCATCTTCCCATACCCTTTCATAGATATTTCTCCTGGCAAGAGCCACTCCTTTATTTTTGGCTAAAAAAACAAGGAGGTTATATTCTGTTTTAGAGAGTTTTATATCCTGCCCATCCTCTCTCACACTATTAGCTGAAAGGTTAATAAGTATACCACCTATCTGTATAACTTCTACCGTAGTAGTGTTTTTTCGTTCTACTGCTCTTATCCTGAGGATTACTTCGTGAATATTAAATGGCTTTTTTACATAATCATCTGCTCCCTTAGTAAAACCATCTACTATATCTTGCTCCTCAGTCTTTCCTGTAAGCATTATTATATGAGGAGTTCCATAAACTTTTGGATGATTTCTTATCTTTTCACAGACCTCTAGTCCATCTATTCCTGGTAAATATAGATCTAAAAGTATGATCTCTGGGCTAGTATTTACTATTATTTGTAAGGCAGCTTCCCCAGTAGAAGCTGTACTTATATCAAAACCTTCTTTCTTTAAAGTTATTTCCAAATGATTTCTCGTTATCAGACTATCTTCTACAATTAATATCTTCATATACTATCCCCTTTTTCAATTATCTCCCTTAGACTCTTCCATCTAATTTCTATACTCTCTAAATATTTAACTTTTTGTTCAAATTCTTCTGAATCTCTCTCAATCTCTTCCAAAAGTACTCTTATTTTATCTTCTTTTAGATATGAAAAATCACCTTTGAGTTTATGGGCATAATATTTTATTTTACCATGAGATTTTTCTTCTAGTGCCCCTTTAAGAAATAAAATCCCTTCTGGTATCTCCTTTAAACAATCAGATATTATCCCTTCATTACCCAATTCATCCACTAACCTTTCAATCTTTAGATGAGGTATGAGGTTTTCAATAGCCTCTATAAGATCATCTTTTTGAAAAGGTTTAGTCACATATGCATCTAAAGATCCCTTTAGAGCTTTTATTCTATCTTCTAAAAATGTATTTGCAGTTATCGCCACAATTGGTAGCTTCATATCTATCTTTTTTATCTTCTCAGCTAGTTCATATCCATCCATCTCAGGCATCTGTATATCTGTAAATACAATATCAATATCGTCTGTCAATAACTTTAGTGCCTCTTCACCTCTAGAAGCAGAAATGACCACTATTCCAATCCTTTCTAAAAGGTCTTTTAAAACATTTAAATTTAAATTACTATCATCTACAATTAATGCTTTTATATCTCTTGTTTTAACCTCTACCTCTTCCATGAGTACCCTCTCCATACTCCTATAGATCTTCCAGTTAAACAGTGGATTCATGCAAATAACAGATACTTTTTTTAATTCTACAGGAGAAGTAGATACCACTGTATAATTTAAACTATGTTCTTCCGATACATAGAGATCTTCTCCTACAAAAATATGAGGGTAGTCTCGAATTACTTCCTCATCTTCAGAGAGATCCATAAATGCCTCTTTATCAGATATTATTATATAAGGGCAGTTGTAATCATCTCCAAATTGCTGAAAGATTTCTTTTATCTCTTTAGAAGCAGTATATAAAATAAATCCTTTGTTATTTGTCTCTAACTTATCTTTTCCTTTGGGAAGGGACAAGTTAAAATGAAAACTACTTCCCATACCAACAGTACTTTCAACCATAAGTTTCGATCCCATTAAAGATAAAAATCTTGATGTTATAGCTAATCCAAGTCCTGTTCCTTCATATTCTCTTGAGTTTCCTTGTTGTCCCTGAATAAAATCCTCGGTTATCTTCTCTACCATCTCTGCTGGGATACCTATTCCTGTATCTGTTATCCTAAAGTGAATATCTTTAGATCCATCCATTTTAACACAAATTGTTATTTTCCCCTCATGGGTAAATTTGACTGCATTTCCAATAAGATTTATAAGAATTTTTCTCAAAGCTAATCGATCTCCTATGACAAAATGGGGTATATCCTTTGCACAGGTACAGATAAGTCTTAAATTTCTTTTATTTATTGTACTTTCAAATATCTGAAGTACCTCAGTTAGCGTTTCTCTCAAAGAAAACTCATTTCTATGAATTTCTACTTTATTTGCTTCGATCTTAGAAAAATCAAGGATATCATTTATAATTTCCAATAAATGATGGGAAGCTCCTCCTATAACTCCTATTTTTTCACTGATCTTCCTGTCCATAGGAAGATCTTTAAGAGTCTCGACCGTGCCTATTATCCCACTGAGAGGTGTCCTTATTTCATGGGACATATTTGCCAGAAAACGACCTTTTTCCAAACTGGCTTCCTCTGCTTTGAGTCTTGTTTCAGTCAGTTCCTTTACTAATTTTCTTCTACTTATTATGAGATAAAACATAATAAAAGAAACCATTATCGTCAGATGGAATGAAATTATTATCTTATTTAGGTTTCTTTTATCTATGACAAAAAAGTGTCCATCCATATTATAAAAGGAATATCCTCCCTCTAAAAGAAAATAGTTTAATTTATATTCTTTTACCTTGGGATAATTAAAAAATAATCTCTCCCTTAGAGAATCACCATTATTTTTTTCCTTGGGGTATAGCACCATGACAAACTCATCTTTAGGAGTATATCTATATCCATAAACAGGATAATTAAGTCTCTCTAAATCTGAGGTTTCTATTTTATCTTTAACAACTAGTGCTAGGGCTGTCCCAACTTCTTCTTTGTTTTTTTCCATAGAAAAATTTGAAAACTCCACCCTTGAAAAATGTTTCTTCAAACTATTAACCTCTTCCACTTTAAAACCTATGAGATAGATCTTCTCTATTGTAGGCTGAAGATGTAATATTCTTTCAAAATAAGACTCCAATCCATGAGAGGTCAAAAGGATCTCCTCACTTTTTTCTATGTTTACTGCGTACTCTATTCCAAGTGTTGACATACATATTATTATATATAAAAACATAATTATTCTTTTCATTTATCTCCTCCTCAAAAGCATTATATCTTTTTTAAAAAATAAAATCAAAATTTAACAAAACGTTAACAAAACATTAACAATGAAATACTATACTTATTTTGAACTTAAAGTTCTCAAAAGAATCGTATTGATATAAAATTTATCAATAATTGAAAAAAATTATCACGTAATATATTAGGGAGGCAATTTATGAAAGGTAAATTAGGATTTTGGAGTATTGTACTTTTAGGTATCAATTGTATAATCGGTACAGGGATTTTTGGATTACCCAATAAAGCTTATGCTATGATTGGTGAAGCTAGTGTGGGAGTTATTATTTTTGACGCACTATTAGTTATTTCTATTGCTCTATGTTTTGCAGAAGCAGCTGGTCGTTTTAAAGTAAATGGAGGCCCTTATATCTATGCTAAGGAAGCTTTCGGAACATTTTTTGGTTATGAAGTGGGGCTTATGAAATGGCTTATGGGTATTATCGGATGGGCTACATTTGCAGTATTTTTAGCAAATAGAATTGTTCTAATTTTTCCAATGTTTGACACTTCTTTTGGTAAAATGGCTATTGCAATTTTCAGTATTCTTTTCTGGACTGTAGTTAATTTAATGGGTGTTAAGTCTTCTAAAATAGTTAATAATATAGTTACTCTTGGAAAATTAATCCCATTAGTTTTATTTATCTTTGCAGGGATCTTCATGTTTGGTAAGGTTGATACAACAACTTTAGCTGAAACTGTTACAGTAGCTGCACCTAATGGAAATACCTTAGTAGAAGCCGCTATATTATTTTTCTTTGCTTTTACAGGTTTTGAAGCTATAGGTATCGCAGCTGGAGATATGATTAATCCTCAAAAAAATCTTCCTAAGGCTATAGTTGTAGTAATGATAATTGTATCGACTGTTTATATTGCTATCCTATTGATCTGTATGAAAGTGCTAGGACCATCTCTTGCCCTTAGTAAGGCTCCTGTTGCAGATGCAGCTGGTGTTCTTTTAGGAAGTGCTGGAAAATCATTTATCATGGCAGGAATATTAGTATCAATAATAGGAATAAATATGGCTGGTTCTTATACTTCTACAAAATCTGGAGTAGCTTTGGCCGAAACTGGTCTTGTTCCTGAATTTTTCTTAAAAACTAATAGTAAAGGAGTTCATTATAATGCAGTTCTGGCATCTACTGTTGGAACTATAGTACTAGCAATGAGTGGAAGTTTTACTGTCCTTGCATCTATTGGTGTTATCGTTAGATTTATCCAATATATCCCTACTTGTGCAGCTATTTTAATCTTTAGAAAAAGAGATAAAGAAAATGGTATAAAGCATGATGGATTTACAATTCCATTTGGGCCAATTATTCCTGTTATTGCTCTAGTTGTAAGTGTAATACTATTAATCAAAGCAGGTATAGCTACTCCTCATAAAATTGTTTATGGTTTAGGAGGGTTAGTTGTTGTCGCTCCATTCTACAAATTCTCTAAAGAGAGAATGGAGAACGCAGATAAAAAAGAGGCATTGAGAGGTGCACAATAGATGAAAGTAATCGGTATTTCAGGAAATAAAAAACTTTTAGATGGTTTTAACAGAGATTATGTTTTTGATCACTATTCTACATGTATTGATAAAATCGGTGCTGTACCATTAATTTTACCAATAACTGATAAAAAAGAGGTTGCTAAAGTATATATTGATAAGATAGATGCCTTAATTATGACTGGAGGTATCGATGTAAATCCTTTTTTATATAATGAGGAGCCTACAAAGGAAACTGAGGTTCCTTTCACCAAAAGAGATACTTTTGATTTTATCCTTATAGAAGCAGCATTAGAGAAAAACATCCCTATTCTAGGAATATGTAGAGGAATGCAGATAATGAATGTATATTTTGGTGGTTCATTGCATCAAGATATCAAATATTACGGTGAAACTAATATACAACATGTACAAAGGTCAAATCACCATGAACCTATTCATTTCGTTGATATTGAGAAGGACTCTACTCTCTTTACTCTCATTGGAGAAAAACAAAAAGTCAACTCTGTACATCACCAATGTATCAACAAATTAGGAACGGGACTAATAGCTTCAGCAGTATCTTCTTCGGATAAAATAATTGAAGCCTATGAATCTAATGGAACAAATAAAATTTTAGGTATCCAATGGCATCCTGAGATGATGTTTGCCCAAGGGAATCATGAGATGGAAAATATCTTTAACTTTTTAGTTAAATAATAACAATAACTATAGATAATCATTGAAAATATTCAGATAGAGGGGTCTTCTAAAAGAGATCCCTCTTTAAAATTAAAGATACAGATGATATACTATTTAAAATATTATCAACATTAATTTTTATAAAAGGAGCATAGACTGTGACAAATAAATTTGGTTTTTGGAGTATTATCTTACTTGGAATAAATACTATTCTAGGATCTGGAATCTTCCTCCTTCCTGGGAGTTTTTATATAGCATTAAATGAAAAAGGTATTTTCCCTACACTTATTGTTATCGCCACTGTTCTTTCTATATCCCTTTGTTTTGCAGAAGCTTCAGGAATCTTTGAGGGCTATGGAGGCCCTTACATATACGTTAGGGAAGCCATGGGAGAATTCATGGGATTTCAGGTAGGATTTATGAAGTGGATCATCTCTTTACTTGCATGGGCAACTATGGCTGTTGCTTTTGCAGATCTTTTGGTGGCTTTTTTAGATATAGGTCATATCCCTTATATTGAAAAAATACTTGCTGGACTCCTCATCATAACCCTCTCCTACATCAATTTTTTAGGTGTGGAGTTAACAAAGAGTTTAAATAATATTGTTACTCTGGGAAAGATGGTTCCAATTTTATTATTTGTTTTTATAGGTATCAAATATATAGGTAAAAGTAATCTTACTTTTATTGCAAGAGAACCCAAAATACTAATAACAGGTTTTGTAGATCCTATCTTAATACTATTCTACGCATTTACAGGTTTTGAATCAATTGCAGTAGCAGCTAGAGATATGAAAGCTCCCCTTAAAAATTTACCCAAGGGAATCATCATTGTAATGATTGGTATAATAACACTTTATCTTATCCTAATTTTTTCTATCTTAGGAATTTTAGGAAGAAATATAGACCCAGACTCATATCCTATATTTAATGCTGCCTATCTTCTTTTAGGTCCTCTTGGAGGAAGTTTTTTCTCATCTGGGATAATAGTTTCTATTATTGGTATCAATATAGCCGCTTCATTTACAAGCCCAAGATCTATAGTAGCACTATCTCAAAAAAATACCATGCCGGAATTTCTTTCCATAAAAAATAAATATGGTACTCCTGGTGCTGCAATCCTCCTTACTGGGGGACTTTCATTACTTATAATCCTTATTGGAAATTTTAATACCTTAGCTTCATTTTCTGTATTTTCAAGAATTTCTCAATACTTACTTACATGTATAGCTGTCATAATATTTAAAAAGCGAGGTATTAAAGGTTCTTTAACCTTACCAGGGGGATATCTAGTTCCTATTATAGCCTTGATTACCACAGGTATCTTATTTTATAATTATTTGATTTACATAATTACTGTATTTTTGATATTTTTTTTCATTGGAAAATATTTTTATAGTTATGATAATAATAAATAAATATTTTAGTGATATGTATATATGTTAAACATAGTATTTTTCAATTATTGGACTGCCTTTTTAAGGTCGATCTATGATATAATAATAAGAAAAAAGGAGATTATACTAATGAAATATAAAGCAGTTATTTCTGATTTGGACGGTACACTTTTAAATTCAGAACATAAAATTTCAGATTATACTAAAACAATTATTAAATCTATTATCGATAGTGGGGTTAAATTTTTCATCGCAACTGGAAGACATCATACTGACGTTTTGGCTATAAAAAAAATATTAGATCTAGATAGTATTATGATTACCTCTAACGGTGCTAGAGTTCATGATGAACAAAATAAAGAGATCTTGGCTAGAGACCTCCCCCTATCTATATCAAGAAAAATAATAGATCTTAAACTTAATGAGGAAATTTATAGTAATTTATATGCTGGTGATCACTGGTATACAGAAAAAGAAGCTAAGTGGACCGAAGAATTTCATACTGAATCTGGATTCACTTATACTTTAGCTAATTTTGAAGATCTAAAAAATACTAAAATCACTAAATTCTTTTATCTCCATGAAGATCCAAAAGTAATGTCACAATTAGAGGCTAAATTCAAAGAACTTTATCCTGATCAACTTAATGTAACTATGTCACTCCCTGTCTGTTTGGAAGTAATGGCCAAAGATGTTTCTAAGGGAACTGCTATAGTTGAGCTTTTAAAATTAGAAAATCTCAAAATTGAAGAAACCATAGCTTTTGGTGATGGATTAAATGATCTAGAGATGTTAGATTTAGTCGGAAAAGGGTTTATCATGGAAAACGGTAATGATATCCTTAAACAAAAATTACCACATTTAGAAGTTATTGGAAATAATGCAGATGATGGAGTAGCTAAAAAATTAGAAGAAATTTTTAAAATAAAAAAATAATAGATTTTACTATAAATTTTTGAAAAATTACTAGGAGGAATATAGAATGAGAGTCGTTTTACAAAGAGTTTCAAGAGCTAGTGTAGAAGTAGAAGGAAATATAATTGGAAAAATAGACAATGGATTGTTATTATTATTAGGTATTCATGTAGATGACAATATGAAAGAATTAGAATGGATGGTTAACAAGGTTATAGGACTTAGAATTTTTGAAGATGAAGATGGAAAAATGAATAATTCTTTGACTGATGTAGACGGAAGCCTCTTAATCGTTTCACAATTTACCCTTTATGGTGACTGTGAAAAAGGAAGAAGGCCAGGGTTTACAGATGCTGCTAGACCAGAAAAAGCTGTTCCTATGTATGAAGAGTTTATAGATAGATGTAAAAAGTTAGGAGTCCACGTAGAAAGTGGTGAATTTGGTGCTGATATGAAGGTGGATCTTTTAAATGATGGTCCAGTTACATTGGTAATAGATTCTCCTACAAGACTTAGAGGGTAGAATATTTCAAAAAAGTTATCTTAGGATAGCTTTTTTTTATTATCTAGGAAATTATAAATTTCATGAAACAAATAAATCTGAAAATTTAAATCGTGTTTATTTGGATGCAACATCATGTTGTTTTTTACAATAACTTTACACTGTAGTTTTATTTTTACATGATCTTTACCCTATATAGATATTAATTTTACACACATATCGTAAACTTCTAAATATAAGAAATAAATAAATTAGGGAGGTTATGAAATGTTAAAGAAAATATTATTAGGTGCATCACTACTACTATTCGTAGCATGTGGAGAAGGTAAAACTAAATCAGAGGTAATCAAATTACAGGGTTCAGATACAATATTAAACACATCCCAAGCTATTGCAGAAGAATTTATGAAAGAAAATGAAGGAACAAGAATTGCAGTTACAGGAGGAGGTTCTGGGACTGGAATAGCAGCAAAATTAAATGGAACAGTTCATATTGCAATGGCCTCTAGATCTATAAAGGAAAAAGAATTACAAAAAGCTAAAGAGAGTGGTATCAACTTAGAGGAGATCGTACTTGGATTTGATGGAATAACTATTATTGTAAACCACGATAATAAACTTACAAACCTAGATGATAAAACACTAGGGAAAATTTTTGAAGGTAAAATTACTAACTGGAATGAATTAGGAGGAGAAGACGCTGAAATTGTAGTTCTATCCAGAGACTCTTCTTCAGGAACACATTCTTACTTCAAAGAGGCAATTGTCAGAAATGGTAAAAAAGAAAGTGATAAAGAATATGGAGTTAAAACATTATACATGCCTTCTAACCAAGCAATCCTCCAAGAAGTAAAATCTAATAAATATGCTATAGGGTATATCGGTATGGGGTACATGGAAGATTCTGTTAATGAAGTAGCTGTTGATGGGATAAAACCTACTTTCCAAAATGTAGCAGATAAAAGCTATCCTATTGCAAGGGAAGTATACTGGTATGTTGATGGAGATAGAAAAGGTGATGAAGCTAAATTAGTAGAATTTGCTCTTTCTCCAAAGGGACAAGCAATTGTAAAGTCAGAAGGATTTGTACCCGCTAAATAATTTAAATAAATAGATACATAAATAATTCAATAATCCCTGTCTAAATGCAGGGATTATTATAAAAAATTCTGTTATTTTAAATCTATAACTGAAAACAAATACCGGTTATAAATTTAAGATAATAATTATAAATAAGGAGACGAAATAATGAATATAAGAAAAACAAAAGATTTACTTATGAAGAATAGTATCTTCGGAATAGCAGGATTTAACATAATAATTGTATTTTTAATATTTTTCTTTGTTTTTACAAACAGCATAAAGTTTTTTACACATTTTCCAATAGGAGATTTCTTTTTAGGAAGGGAATGGATATCTCTTTCTGATAAATATGGATTATTACCATTATTTATGGGAAGTTTCTGGGTGACCTTGGTGGCACTAGGCATTTCTGTGCCTCTGAGTCTTATTACAGCCATATATATAGCCGAATATGCAACTCCTAAAACTAGAGAGAGACTCAAGGTTCTTATAGAAACTATGGCAGCTTTACCCTCAGTGGTATTAGGTTATATAGGTCTTTATGTTCTTTCTAACCCTATCAAAGAGTTCTTTGGATTAAATACTGGACTTACAGCACTTACAGGAGGGGTATTGTTAGCCTTTATGTCTATACCTACTATGGTGAGTATCTCAGATGATTCCATTAGAGCATTGGATAAATCTTATGAGGAAGCATCTTTAGCATTAGGAGCAAATAAATTAGAAACAATTATTAAAATAGTCTTACCAGCAGCTTTTCCTGGAATATTTGCAGGGATTATGCTGGGATTCGGAAGGATTATAGGGGAAACAATGACAGTGCTCATGGTAACAGGTAATGCACCTATCTTAAATTCCGGTATACTTTCACCAGTAAGAACTCTAACCGCAACTATTGCTGCTGAGATGGGAGAAGTAGTTCAGGGGAGTACTCATTATTACTCACTTTTCGCAGTAGCTCTTGTATTATTTGCTATCAGTTTTGCCACAAATACAATAGCCGACCACTTTATACATAAATCTAGAAAAATAATGGGAAAATAAAATATTAAAAGGAGATCAATAATGAGCATACTCAAGGGAAAAGGAGAAAAAATAATAGAGAGTTTTATAAAAACAGTAGGATTACTTTCTATCCTTCCTGTAGTTCTCATCTTAGGATACATAATCTTTACAGGAGTTCCTGCTCTTTCATGGGAATTTTTAAGTCAAGCTCCAAAAGATGGGATGAGAGGAGGAGGAATTTTACCAGCTATTATAGGAAGTCTCTACCTCACACTGGGAACTATAGTTGTCTCAGTACCATTTGGCATACTCACAGGAGTTTATCTTGTAGAATATTCCAAAGATAATTGGATTAGAAGAACTATAAACCTTACAATAGTCAATTTAGCTGGTATACCTAGTATCATATACGGACTTTTTGGAATGGCTTTCTTCGTAATATATATGGGGATGGGAGCTTCTATTTTAGCCGGTTCACTTACCTTAGGAATAATGTGCCTACCGGTAATCATTACAGCTACTAGAGAGTCTCTATTAGCGATTCCTATTCATTTGAGAGAAGCTTCTCTGGCATTAGGTGCTACCAAATGGGAAACTACATGGAAAGTAGTCCTCCCTGCAGGATCACCTGGGATACTTACAGGTGTTATCTTGAGCATATCTAGAGCCGCAGGAGAAACAGCTCCTATAATGTTTACTGTAGCAGCATTCTATCTACCATTTTTACCTGAAAGCATATGGGATCAAGCTATGACACTACCCTATCACCTCTATGTAATATCTACCCAAGTTCCTAATATGCCAAAAGCTAATATGGATGGAACATTATTTGTTTTAGTAGCTATCACAGTAGGATTTAATATGTTAGGAGCATATGTAAGAACAAAATTTAATAAACAGTGATAGATCTCATATAGTTAATATAGTTTAAATTTTAGGAGGAACAAAATGAATACAAATGAACTTAGATTAGAAGTAAAAAACTTTAATTTCTATTATGGCAAATTTCAGGCTTTAAAAAATATTAATATGGGTTTTTATAAAAATAAAGTAACTGCTCTCATAGGCCCTTCTGGATGTGGAAAATCTACATTTTTAAGGTCAGTAAATAGGATGAACGACCTCATAGATATATCTAAATATGAGGGAGAAATTAAGTTAGATGGCCATGATATTTTCAGCAAGAAATATGATATTGTTGAACTTAGAAAAAAAATTGGAATGGTTTTTCAAAAACCAAATCCATTCCCAAAAACTATATATGAAAATATTGTCTATGGTCCAAAACTTCATGGTGAAAAAAATAAAATAATCTTAGATGAAATTGTAGAAGAAAGTCTAAAAGAAGTAGCTCTATGGGACGAAGTAAAAGATAAACTTCATCAATCTGCTCTAGGACTTTCAGGTGGGCAGCAGCAGAGACTTTGTATAGCTAGAGCCATTGCAGTAAAACCAGAGATCCTTTTAATGGATGAACCTACCTCTGCACTAGATCCTATCTCCACAGCTAAGATAGAAGGACTAATAAGAAAACTCCAAAAAGATTATACAATAATTATAGTGACTCATAATATGCAGCAAGCAGCTAGAATTTCTGAATATACTGGATTTTTTTATCAAGGTATAGTAGAAGAATTTAATAAAACAGAGAAGATCTTTACTAATCCTGATAACAAAAAAACAGAGGATTATATAACAGGTAAATTTGGATAGAATAATATGAAAAATAAGGGGGATAAAATGAAAAATCTTCATGAAAGGATCGATGAATTAACAGAACAGTTTATTGAAATGTTTAAAAATGTAGATAGGCTTCTAAAAATCAACATGGATATGCTTGAAAAAAGAGTATTTATACAGTCACTCTATGGTGAGGCAAAGGTAGTCGAAGATAGGATAAATTCTTGCGAAGTAAAGATAAAAGAAGACTCTATTCAAGCTATAGCTAGATTTCAACCTGCAGCAAGAGATTTGAGAGCTCTCCTAACTTTCATAGACTGTGTTAAAATGCTAGAGAGGATGGGGGATCTTTTAAAAAACAACCTGAAACTCATGAGAAAACTTCATAAACATGGTAATGGTGCAAAGGAACACCTATACATAATTGAGGAGATGGCAAAAAAAGTTAACGATATATTTGAAACCTATATGCAAGCCTTTATGGAAAGGGATGAGGAAAAAATATATACTCTTTTGGCCTGTGATGAAGAGATCGATGAGATGAGGATAGAAGTAGTAAATAAAATAATAAACTTCATGAAAGAAAATCCTGAAAATATCGTAGGAGGTTCTATTATTTTACTTCTAAGTAAAAAATTTGAACGACTATCAGACAAGATTATGCAACTTGGAAAGGGCCTTATTTATACTATGAATGGAGAAAATTTAAGAAAGCAGGAGCTCAAAAAAAATTAAAACTTCTTCTAAAATCAAAAAACCTGATTAAAAATCAGGTTTTTTTTATCTAAGAAATATAAATTTTATAGATATAATATCACATCTCTTTCTTATATTTTCCAAATTTCTTCTGTATATTTTCTTATGGTATTATCACTAGAAAATTGACCAGATTTTGCAATATTTTTAACTACCATGGAATTCCATCTATTACGATCACGGTAAATATCATCTATTTTTTCATGTGTTTTCAAGTATGAGTTAAAATCTTTTAGAACAAAATATCTATCTCCATCTACTAGATGACTATATATGCTGGAGAAGTCTCCTCCAAAAGTTCCATCTCTAAGCATTTCTACAACTTTCTCTATTTTAGGATTTTCCTTTAAAAATTTTATTGGATTATAAGATTGTTTTTTCTCTATTGCTTTTAATTCCTTATAATTTAATCCAAAAATAAATATGTTTTCTTCTCCTACAGCTTCTTTTATCTCAACATTTGCACCATCTAAAGTCCCTATAGTTAAAGCTCCATTCATCATAAATTTCATATTTGATGTTCCACTAGCTTCCATTCCTACAGTGGATATCTGTTCACTTATGTCACTTCCAGGAATTATTATCTGAGCTTTACTTACACTATAATTTGGAATAAATACTACCTTTATAAATTTATTTATTCTCTCATCATTATTAATCAGTTCTCCTACAGAATTAATTAATTTTATAACTCTTTTTGCTAAATAATAACCAGGTGCTGCCTTAGCTGAAAAAATAAACGTCTTCGGATACATTTTAAAGTCAGGATTTTCAAGTATTTCTCTATATAAGTAGATTATATGTAAAATATTTAAAAGCTGCCTTTTATATCCATGAAGTCTTTTTACATGGGTATCAAAAATAGTATTAACATCTACCTCTATTCCTGTTTCTTTCCATATAAGTTCGGCTAATTTTTTTTTGTTTTCTAGTTTTATTCCCTCTATTTTTCCACAAAAATCTCTGTCTTCTGAAAATTTAGTTAATTGTTCTAAAAGATTCGGGTCAGTTTTCCAACTAGAACCAATGGTATCATCTATCAATGTTGTCAGTGCTTTATTTGATTTTAATAGCCATCTTCTGTGAGTTATTCCATTAGTTTTATTATTAAATCTCTCTGGATACAATTCATAAAAGTTTTTTAATACTTTTTTGGTTAAAATTTCTGTATGTAATTTTGATACTCCATTTATAGAATGACTTCCTACAATAGCTAAATGTGCCATATTTATTAGTCTATCTTTAATAATAGCAACTTCCATAACTCTGTCCCAATCATCATATTTTTGATAAACCTCATCACAAAATCTTCTATTAATCTCTTCAATAATCATATATACTCTAGGAATTAATTTTTGAACTTTATCTATCTCCCATTTTTCCATAGCTTCTGTCAAGATTGTATGATTAGTATAAGACATCACTTTCTTTGTTATTTCCCAAGCTTCATCCCAATATACTTTTTTTTCATCTATTAAAATTCTCATAAACTCTGCCACACAAAGGGCAGGATGAGTATCATTTATTTGTATACAAAAAGCATTAGGGAATTCATTTGGTTTAACACCTTTTTTAGAGTTATATTCTACTATACTCTGTAATCCAGCACTAACAAAAAAATACTCTTGTTTTAATCTGAGTAATCTACCACTCTCAGTGGTGTCATCTGGATATAGCAATTTTGAAATAGCCTCGGCTTTTCTTTTCTTTTCATCTAATTCTGAGAAAGTACCGTAACTAAAAGAATTAAAATCAAAATCGTTACCTTCTATTTGAGCTTTCCATAATCTCAAATTATTTACAACTTTATTCTTATAACCTACAATAGGTACGTCATAAGGAACAGCTAGGATTGTTTCATATCCAGTATGAACAGGGGTTAAACATCCACCTAATTCTTTTAAAGTTATATCTCCATAAAATTTTATTCTTTTAGACTGATGACTTTTTTTAGTCTCCCAAACAAATCCATTTTTCAACCAATTATCAGGCCCTTCTATCTGTTCTCCATTTACTATTTTTTGTTCGAATAAACCGTAATCATATCTTATACCGCATCCATGTCCTGGAATCCCAATAGACGCCATAGAGTCTAAGAAACAGGCAGCTAGTCTTCCTAGCCCTCCATTTCCAAGACCTGGTTCAGCATCATATTTATCAAATTCCTTGAAATCCAATCCTATTTCATCCATAACTTCTATACACAACTCTTCTAAACCTAAATTAATTATATTAGTAGATGTCATCTTCCCCAATAAAAATTCTAAAGAAAAATAATATACCTGTTTTTCCTTTCCAATCCTATAATTTTCATTTTTTTCCAACCAATTTTCTGAAAGATACCCCTTTATAACTGTGGCGAATATCTTATACTGATCTTCCTTAGATGTATCTACAAATTCCTTTGTAAACATTATCATAGCCACTTTTTTTAAATCAGATAGGATCCTTTCTTTTGTAATGTCCATCATATCACTCCTACCTTACCTCTATTTTTTATTTATTAGAGCTTTGTATATTTTCTTATATTCTTTAGCTGCATTTGCCCAGCTACTCTTTCTTTCCATGGCATTTTTAACCAATATGTCCCATTGATCTTTCTTTTCATAAACTTCTAAGGCATATTTTAAGGTATCTAGCAATTCATGGGCATTATAATTTTTAAATCCAAAACCAGTTCCTGTTTTTTCAAATTCATCATATGGAATAACAGTGTCTTTTAATCCACCTGTTTCCCTTACAATAGGTATAGTCCCATATCTCATAGAAATCAATTGAGATAATCCACATGGCTCAAATAGTGATGGCATTAAGAATATATCTGATCCAGCATATATTCTTTTAGCTAGTACACTATCAAAGGTAATATTTGCTGATAACTTAGATGGATATAAATGTGAATAATATCTAAATAGATCTTCAAATTGAATATCTCCTGTTCCTAATACAACTAACTGTATGTCTAAAACTAATAACTCTTCTAATATATGTGCTATTAGATCTAAACCTTTTTGTCCAGTAAGTCGTGTTATGATCCCTATAACTGGTATATCTTCACTCTCTAAAAGACCTAATTCTTTCTGTAAAGCCAATTTATTTTTTATTTTTTTAACCCTTGTAGAGATACCATATTTAGTATTAAGTTCCTTATCTTTTCTAGGATTAAAAGTTTCATAATCTATACCATTTACTATTCCTTTAACTTTATAATCTAGCTTCTGAAAAAGACCGTGAAGACCCTCTCCAAAAAAAGGATATTTTATCTCATTGGCATAGGTATCACTAACTGTAGTTATATAGTCGGAAAAATTAATTCCTCCTTTCATATAAGAGATAGCATCATTAAATTTCAACCTTTCTTCATCAAAATAATAATCACTTAAACCTAATATATCATAGAGTGTATTCTTACTATATACACCCTGAAACTTGAGATTATGTATAGTATATACTACTTTTATATCTTTATATTTCTCCCCGTAAAATTCTTTTAAAAATACAGGTATTAAAGATGATTGCCAATCATTGCAATGAATTATATCTGGTATAAAGTCCATGTGTTCAATGGAATCAATTACTGCTCTAGCAAAATAAGCAAATCGTTCTCCATCATCAAAATATCCATAGGCATTTGGACGATTAAAATAACCTTCGTTGTCTATAAAATAAAATGGAATATTATCGTATTTCATCTTATAAAGTCCTACATATTTTTCTCTCCAAGATACATTAGTTGTAAACTTAGATACCAATTTCATTCCACTACGGTATCTGTCATGGATACTTGTGTATTTAGGCATTATTACCCTAATATCTGTCGTTTTAACAAGTGCTTTAGGAAGAGAATATGCTACATCTCCTAACCCTCCACTCTTAGCAAAGGGGTGTGCCTCACTACTTACAAATAATATTTTCATAATGTTCTCCTTTTTTCTTAAAATGCTGGCTCATTAGAGCCAGCAAAAATTATGTTATCCATCTAAAAGTGATTTTTTTTCTATTATCAACGGAAACTCTTCCGATCCAATTACTTTTTGATATCTACTGATTGTTACGTTTTTATCTATAATGACATTTTTTATCTCTACGCCCTCTTCAATTACACAAGATTGTAAAATCACACTATTTTCTATAGTCGCTCCCTTTTTTATAACTACCCTTCTTCCTATGATACTATCTTTAACAGATCCCTTCACAATACAACCGTTGGCTATAAGGGAATTAGATACCTTAGATTCTGGTTTATATATAGCTGGAGGAGTGTCGTTGATCTTTGTAGATATCCCTCCATTACCTAGGAGGAGCTCCTCTCTAACCTCTTTTTTCAACATATCTTTATTTGCTCTAAAATAATTTTTTGTTGAATCAATGAATTTAGTATATCCAGTAAATTCATATAGATTAGTAGAAATTTTATAGACATTATGTTCAATAAATTTATTTAAATCTCCTACAAGCCCATTTTGTACTCCACTCATAAGTAAGTCTACTAGAAGATCCTTTCTTATAATTTTTATCTCTAGAGATATATTAGCTTTCTCTGGAGAATCTACAATTACTCCAAATTTTTCTATTTCTTTATTTTCATTTAACATTATACTTGTACAACCTCTATAACCTTTTAGATCTCCGCCTTCTTTTTTATAGACTATAGTAAGATCTCTTCCTGATTTTTCATGAGAATCTATAATAGATTGCAGATCTATATTAGCAATTAAATGAGATGAACATAATACAACATTTTTTTCCTTACTCTTATGTAAATATTCTAAATTTGATCTAAAGTTTTTTACGTTTGACTTTCCAATTTCACTATCAATGGTGGGATGCATTAAAAATATCCCTCCAGTTTTTCTATTGAGGTCCCAAAATTGACCTCCTCTTATATGATCTCGGAGTGATCCTACATAATTATGTGGAACTACTATTCCTACATTTGAAATTCCAGTCCTAGTTAAATTTGTTAATGAAAAATCTATTATTCTATATCTTCCTGCAAATGGAATAGATGCAATAGGTCTATATTTTGTAAGACCCATAATATCATTAGTATCCTGAGCTGCTAGTATTAATCCCATATATGATTTTGCCATAATTCCCCTCCAATTTATTTTATAGTTTTATTTTGCGGTATCACTTTTATTGTAGTATCCCCAACATGAGTTCCAGATAGAACATTGGTATTTTCTCCTACTATAACTCTATCTAAAATTACTCCCTTTCCTATTTTTACATTTGGAAATAATACTGAATTTTCAACTATAGCACCTTCCTCAACAATTACCCCAGGAAACAATACTGTATTCTTTATTGAACCATTTACTTCACATCCATCTACTACCATAGAATTTTCAACACTGGCCTTTTCTCCAAAATATGCAGCACCCTTTGGTTCTCCTGATGTATAAATTTTCCAATCATTTGTATGTAAGTTCAAATCATTGTTTTCATCTAATAGATCCATATTAGCTTCCCATAGACTATTTATTGTTCCCACATCTTTCCAATAACCTTTAAATGGATGGGTAATCATTTTTAATCCATCACCTAACATCTTCGGTAGTATATTCATACCAAAATCATTTTCTGATCCTTTATTTTTTTCATCTTCAATTAAATATTTTTTTAATTCCGACCATTTAAAAATATAGATCCCCATAGATGCTAAATTACTTTTTGGTTTTTCTGGTTTTTCCTCAAATTCATAAATTGTGTTATCATCTTTGACATTCATTATTCCAAATCTTTTTGCTTCTTCTAAGGTTACTGTTAAAGCTGCAATTGTTACATCTGCACCCTCTTTTTTATGCTCTCTTAACATCTTATTATAATCCATCTTATAGATGTGATCTCCAGATAATATAAGTACGTGATCCGGATCATATCTATCTATATATTGAATATTTTGATAGATAGCATTGGCCGTTCCTTTATACCAAGCTCCACCATCTTGAGTTGTATATGGTGGAAGTATTGCTGTTCCCCCATGCATACTATTCAAATCCCAAGCTGAACCCGTTCCTATGTGTGTATTCAATAAAAATGGTCTATATTGTGTAAGGATTCCCACAGTATCTATACCTGAATTTGTACAGTTACTCAATGGAAAATCTATAATTTTATATTTACCTCCAAAATCAACTGCTGGTTTTGCCACATCTGAAGTTAAAGGAACCAATCTACTCCCTTGTCCTCCCGCTAATAGCATAGCTATCATCTCTTTTTTTCTCATTTAAACTCCCTCCTATGAATGTTTAACATTTAAACATCTTATCATGATTTTCTTACGTTTGATCAATTAAATTGAGTGCTTTTTAATCGTTATATAACAAAAAATTGTTCATTTTAATTTTAAGCCCTGAAAAAATTATTAGAATTTTGGCTTTAAATAAATTACTGAAAGAGGTGCTATATTTATCTCTATATGGCAAAGTTCTTTATCTATAGTCCCCCATATAGGTTTTATTATTTCTGAATTTATCCTACCTTCTCCTCCATACTTATTTGTATCACTATTTAATACCTCTTCATAATCAACAAATCTAGGAACTCCCATCTTATGTTTAGAATAATGAACAGGTGTAAAATTATATATGGCTATTATAAATTCATCGTTATTTTCACTCTTTCTCACAAAAGAAACTATCCCACAATCACTATTATTCGCTTCTAACCAGTGAAATCCTTCATATGAATGATCAATTTCCCAAAAAGATTTTTCTTTTTTATAAAAAAAGTTTAAGTTTTTTACAAAATCTTGCATCTCTCTATGTTTTTGAAGTTCTAATAACTGCCATTCTATAGACTCATAAAATCTCCACTCTAAAAACTGACCAATCTCTCCACCCATGAAGAGAAGTTTTTTCCCAGGATGTGCCATCATATATCCCAAAAGAAGTCTCAAACTTGCAAATTTGTCTACATAGTAACCTGGAAATTTTTCTATAAGAGATTTTTTTCCATGTACTACTTCATCATGGGAAAAAGGTAAGATATAATTTTCTGAAAAAGCATAAACTATAGAAAACGTAATTAGGTTGTGATGAAATTTTCTGTTGATTGGATCAAGCTCCATATATTTCAAAATATCATTCATCCAACCCATATTCCATTTATAGTTAAAGCCTAATCCATCTACTTCCTTTCCCTTGGTTATATTTGGACGAGATGTAGATTCCTCTGCTATCATTAAAGTATTTGGAAACTCTTTATGCACAGCGGTATTTAATCTTTGCATAAAATCAATTGCCCATAAATTCTGATTTCCACCATCTTTATTTTTTAACTCTGGACTAGGTTCCTTGCAAAAATCTAAATACAACATATTAGATACTGCATCTACTCTAAGACCATCTATATGATACTCCTTTATCCAAAAAATAGCATTAGATATTAAAAAACTATGGATCTCTCGTTTAGATAAATCAAAGTTACAAGTTCCCCATTGTTCATTTTCTCCTAATATTGGATTGCTATATTCATATGTTGGAGTACCATCAAATCTATATAACCCATGAGCATCTTTACAAAAATGTCCTGGGACCCAATCTAAAATAACTCCTATCCCATATCTATGTAATTCATCTATTAGATACTTAAAATCTTCTGGTGTCCCATGCCTACTGGTTACAGAGAAATATCCTGTACCCTGATATCCCCAAGAATCATCCAATGGGTATTCCGATATAGGCATTAACTCTACATGGGTATAACCCATTTCAGAAACATATTTAGGTAACTCCTCTGCCAATGATCTATAGGTTTGAAAACTTTCCTTTCCCTGAGGTTTCTTCCAAGATCCCAAATGAACTTCATAAATATTCATTGGATTTTTATATGGCTCATAGGATTTATTGCTCTCTTGCCACTCACAATCATTCCAAGAATAATTTTCTAAATCCCATACTATTGAAGCTGTATTCGGCCTTAATTCTGAATACAATGCGTATGGATCTGATTTTACAAGTTTTTCTCCATTCCATGTTTCAATAACATATTTATATTTTTCCCCTTTTTTTATCCCATCAATTTGAAGAACCCAAAAATCATTAATTTTTATCATTCTATGACTATTTTGATTCCAATTATTAAAATCTCCTACCACAGAAAGGTCCTTAGCGTTGGGAGCCCAAACTCTAAAAGAAACTCCACAATCATTTATGTGTGCTCCTAACAGAGAATATGACTTAAAATGGTTTCCTTCGTGAAAAATATGAACATCAAATTCTATTTCATTCTTTTTTTCCTCATATTTCATAACTAACCCCTTTGTTTGTTAAGTTTGTTGTACATTACGAGTATACCCCAACTCTAGTATCTTTACAAAAAAATATTGCTTCTTTCCTAATATTTTGTTATAATCATCTAAATAGTTGGTACACATAAAAATATTGGAGGAAAGAAAATGATTTTAAAAAAGATTGATATATTAGACATTTTCAAATTTACCCCCACTTCAAAAATGGGCTCACTTCCTAAAAAAAACAAAATAGTTACTTACAGGGGATAGTGACTTCAGGTCACTGTCCCCCTTTTTTAAAATTAATACAAAACTTATATATCCCCATAATATGGTTGGGAGTTTCTATGGTTTACCACAAATTAACCACTATAAGTGAATTTATGCCACTAACGTCCGAGGCTTGTTTTTCACTTTACTTAAAACATGTCTTGTTTTTTTATAAATTAATCACAATGAACATTCAAACAACTTAGGAGGTCCAAATGGAAAAAATTATTAATGCAGCTAAAAGTATACCTGAAATTTATGGAGATTATTGTTTCGACAAAACTACCTTGAGACAACGCGTACCAAAAAGTGTATTCAAAGAATTTTTAGAGGTGCAAAATGGTAAAAAGGAATTAACTCTTTCCATTGCTGAGGTAATTGCCAATGCTATGAAGGACTGGGCAATAGCAAAAGGAGCAACTCATTTTACTCACTGGTTCCAACCATTAAACGGCCTTACAGCAGAAAAACATGATTCTTTTGTATCCCCTATTGGAGACGGACAAATAATCATGGAATTTTCTGGAAAAGAATTAATTAAAGGAGAACCTGATGCATCTTCATTCCCAAATGGAGGACTTAGATCTACATTTGAAGCCCGTGGATATACTGCTTGGGATACTACTTCTCCTGCTTTTTTAAAAGATGACAATACAGGGGTTACGTTATATATCCCTACTGCATTTGTTGCTTATACAGGAGAGGCATTAGATAAAAAAGTACCTTTACTTAGATCTATGAATGCTGTAGAAAATCAAGCTCTTCGAATTTTAAAGATTTTAGGAAATGACACTTCTAAGTATGTTACTACATGTTTAGGAGCAGAACAGGAATATTTCTTAGTTGAAAAAAGCTTATTCAACAAAAGATTGGATCTAGCTCATACAGGTAGAACATTATTTGGTGCAGACGCCGCTAAATCACAGGACCTTAGAAATCATTATTTTGGAACTATCGAGGAAAGAGTAGCTGCCTTCATGAGA
>Ga0316197_10000410_pt1 | contig 29806 bp, 32 predicted proteins | sample OudBiesiAoxic_MG_FD_204939 | JGI IMG/M metagenome (GOLD analysis project Ga0316197, IMG submission 204939) | Coastal sediment microbial communities from Oude Bieten Haven, Netherlands - site A oxic | ecosystem: Environmental > Aquatic > Marine > Coastal > Sediment | place: Netherlands... | reverse complement strand
GCCCTTGCTTGAGCACAGGTCGGGCGGAGGGATGGCGGCTTGCCAAGAAAAATCGCGGAGGGACCCGCCCCGCGGGATACCGCTATTTTTCTTGGGAAGACGACAGCGCTCTGCCAGGCAGGGGATCAATCAAGGGCGGCTCCAGACCTCTCTGGGATGGTGAGACCCGCAGCGCCAAATCAATAATGTCATGCGGCGCAGCCGCTCAATCAGGTCAACCCTCGCCTCTGGACGGCACGCTCACGGTTCCACCGCCCACCGCCGCCCGCACACCTGTTGTGCCCGGACATGACGTCGGCAGCCCTCGCGCCACACGCACTGCAAGATAACCGAATGCCTGCGCCTCAAGCATGTCGCCATCCAGACCGATCTCCTCGACCGGCCCCACGGGGCAATCAAGGCTCACCGCCAGCATCTGCATCAACACCGGATTGTTGCGCCCGCCCCCCGTCACCAGCACCTGCGACGGCAGGCTGGGACAATGCTGCATCGCCTCCGCCACGGCGGCGGCACACATGGCGGTGAGGGTCGCAGCGGCATCCGCGTCCGACAGCTCGCCAACCAGCGTGACCATCTCGGCAAAATCGTTCCGGTCCAGCGATTTGGGCGGGATCCGCGCAAAATAGGGTTCGGCCAGAAACAACTCCAGTGCGCCCTGCTCTACCTGTCCACTGGCGGCCAGCTTGCCACCTTCGTCGAAAGCCTGACCAAGGCGGGATTGCATCAGATCATTCAGGGGCGCGTTGGCAGGACCGGTGTCAAAGGCCAGCAAGGCACCTTCGTCCTGCGGCCTCGGCATCGCCGGATCAACCCAGGTCAGGTTGCCCACACCGCCAAGGTTCAAGAACGCCACCGGTCCGTCGATTCCTGCAAATCGGGCACAGGCGTGATGGAAGAACGGCGCAAGCGGCGCCCCCTCCCCGCCCAGTTCCACATCTGCCGTGCGAAAGTCCCACACCACCGGCACGCCCAACCGGTCTGCCAAGGCAGCGCCGTCACCCACCTGCAATGTCCCACGGGTGCGCGGCGCATGGGCGAGTGTCTGGCCGTGAAACCCGATCAGATCAATGTCCGTCATATCCGTCAGCAAGGCGATATGCGCGGCCTCCACCACTTCGGCCGCCGCCTGCACTTCGGGCCCCTGCCACTTGCCGAACCCAGCAGCAATCACGCGGCGTTCCGCAGTCGTGTAAGGCCGGTAGGCTGTCTGACCGAAGCGCAGGATATCATGGCCATCGGTCACCAGAACCGCCGCATCGACACCGTCCAGCGATGTCCCCGACATCGCCCCCAGCGCGCGCACCGGTCCGTCCTTGCTGATTGCCCTGCTCATTGACTGCCCACGTTGCCTCAAGGCCTTTCCCTTGGCCATCCTTGCGCCTATAGATGCCCCGCAAACACAAGCCGAGGCAAGAGACCATGACCTACCACCCCAAATCGGACTTCATGCGCGTCATGATGGAACGCGGCTTTCTGGCCGATTGCACCGATTATCAGGGGCTGGATGAGGCGCTGCTCAAGGGCGGTCAGCCCGGCTATATCGGCTTTGACGCCACGGCGAATTCCCTGCACGTGGGCAGCCTGATCCAGATCATGATGCTACGCTGGTTTCAGAAATGCGGTGGCAAGCCCATCACTCTGATGGGCGGCGGCACGACCAAGGTGGGCGATCCGTCCTTCCGTTCAGATGAACGCCCTCTGATGGGTCCTGAACAGATCGAAGAGAACATCGCCGGGATCAAGGAGGTCTTCAGCGCCTACCTGACCTATGGCGACGGGCCATCTGATGCGATGATGATCAACAACGCCGAATGGCTTGATGATCTCAACTACCTCGACTTCCTGCGCGACATCGGGCGGCATTTCTCGATCAACCGCATGCTCAGCTTCGAGAGCGTAAAATCCCGCCTCGACCGCGAGCAGTCGCTGTCGTTTCTCGAATTCAACTACATGATTCTGCAGGCATACGACTTCCTAGAGCTGCACCGCCGCTACGGCTGCATCCTGCAGATGGGCGGATCGGATCAATGGGGCAACATCGTCAACGGCATCGACCTCACGCGCCGCGTGATTGACGGTGAGGTTTACGGCCTGACATCGCCGCTGCTGACCACCTCGGACGGCAAGAAGATGGGCAAGTCGCAATCGGGCGCGATCTGGCTCAATGCCGATATGCTCAGCGCCTATGAGTTCTGGCAGTTCTGGCGCAACACCACCGATGCTGATGTGGGCCGCTTCCTGAAGCTCTACACGGAATTGCCGGTTGAGGAATGCGACCGACTGGGTGCGCTGGAAGGGTCCGAGATCAACGAGGCGAAAATTCGTCTGGCCAACGAGGTCACCACCTTGCTCCACGGTGCCGAGGCTGCGTCCGCTGCCGAGGCAACGGCGCGCGAAGTCTTTGAAAAGGGTGGCGTGGGTGACGATCTGCCCACCCTCACGCTGTCGGCTGAGGATGTGGGTGACGGTATCTCCATCGTGCAGCTGATCGTGAAATCGGGCCTTGCAGGCTCTGGCAAGGAAGCCAAGCGATTGATCGCGGAAAATGGCGCCAAGCTGGATGACGCGCCGCTCACCGATGCGGGGTTGATGTTGGACAAGGGCGCTTTGGCAAAGCCAATCAAGCTGAGTGCGGGCAAAAAGCGGCATGCGCTTGTGCAATTGGGCTGATGTGGGCTTAACCGCGACTTAACCCTGAACGGGCTTTATCGGACAATGTTCGATGAAGCCCTCGCGCCCCGCTCACATCCGTTGATGCAGGATCCGGCCTTTGCCGCCGCACTCAGGCTGTGCGGTCAGGCGCCGGTGCAATTGTCCGGCGGCCTGACTGTACTGCAAAGGCGTGTTGCGGGGGTGCCATTGGCAATGCTCCCGCGCGCCATCCCGCCGCCAGACCTCTCACGCCAATTAGAAGAGGTGGGGCTGCATCGCAGGCCGCTCATCCTGTCGCCGGAACGGCCCTGCCCGCTGCCCTTTGCCGTGCGCCTTGCCGGTTCCCGCGTGCGCGCGGTGCTGACCCTTGACGAAGATGCCGCAGCTTTGCGGGCGCGACTTCATCCTAAATGGCGCAATCAACTGGGTGCAGCGGAAGGACGATCTGTCAGGGTCATCCGCACCCGCTTGCCAGCCGATCCGGACAGCCCTGTTCTGGCAACGGAGACGGCGCAGTCCCGCGCGCGAGGCTATGCAAACTGGCCTGTCGCGCTGACCGCCGCTTTTGCTGCCGTGGCGCCCCGGCAAACGCATCTGTTTCAGGCTATCGCCAACGGGGACGTGGTGGCCCATATGCTGTTTCTGACCCATGGGTCGGGGGCTACCTATCACATCGGTCACATCACGCCGCGCGGCAAAGCGGTTTGCGCGCATAATCTGATCCTGTGGGAAGCTGCGCGGCACCTGGCGCGTCTGGGCTGTTGCCACCTTGATCTGGGCATACTGGACGACAGTACACCGGACCTAAATCGCTTCAAACTGCGTACAGGCGCCAGACAGCAGAAAACGGGCGGGACGCATTTGATCTGGCGGCCTTTGGCTGCGCTCTAGCTATCCGCTTTTTCTTCCAGCAAGAGCCATTCTTCTTCAGCCGCTGCCAGTTTTTCCTGACGCTCTACAAGGGCTTGCGTAGCTTTATTAAACTTCACCGGCTCTCGCGTGAAAAGCTCTGGATCGGCCAGCAATCCTTCCAGCTTGCCAATCTCGGCCTCCAACCGTTCCAGCTCTGCCGGAAGCGCCTCTAGGCGGTGTTTCTCGGTAAAGCTGAGGCCCTTCTTTTCAGCTACTTTTGGCACAGGCTTGGCAACTGCCGCCTTCTTGGTCTCGGCAACGCTTTCAGCAAAATCATCCTGCGCGCGCTGAGAGAGGTAGTCAGACCAGCCCCCGGCATAGACCGTCGCCTTGCCATCCCCTTCCATCGCGATCGTGGTCGCAGCGACCCGGTCCAGAAAATCACGGTCGTGGCTGACAAGGATCACGGTACCATCGTACTGGCCCAAGAGTTCCTGCAACAGGTCAAGCGTTTCGACATCCAGATCATTGGTCGGTTCGTCCAGCACCAACAGATTGCTTTCCCGCGCCATGATCTTGGCCAGCAGCAACCGCGCCTTTTCACCACCTGAAAGCGACCGAACGGGCGCGCGCGCCTGCCCCTCGTCAAATAGAAACTCCTTGAGGTATCCGACGACGTGTTTTGGCATCCCGCGCACCAGCACCTGATCTGCCTTGCCTGATACCCGCATGTCCGGATCACCGGTCAGCGAATCCCAAAGTGACATATCGCCGTCCAACTGCGCGCGCGCCTGATCGAACAGCGCCAGTTGCAGGTTCGTACCCAGTGTCACGCTGCCGGTATCAGGTTCTTCCTGCCCGATCAGCATATTCAGCAGGGTCGTTTTGCCCACACCATTTGGCCCGACAAGCGCGATGCGGTCACCACGCTGCACGGTTAAGGAGAAATCCTTGAGGATCACCTTGTCGCCGAACCGCTTGGAGATGTTTTTCGCCTCGATCACCTTGCGACCGGACTTTGGCCCGGCTTCCAGCGCCATGGCCGCCGCCCCTTGGCGGTTGATCTGCGCCGCCCGTTCCGCGCGCAGATCCTGCAGCGCACGCACGCGGCCCTGATTGCGCTTGCGGCGGGCGGATATCCCTTCGACCGCCCAACGCGCCTCGGCCTTGATCTTGCGGTTCAGCTTGTGGCGTTGCGTGTCTTCCTCATCCCAGACCTGATCGCGCCACGCCTCAAAGGCGGCAAACCCTTTTTCCTGCCGGCGCACCATTCCCCTGTCGATCCAGAGGGTTGCGCGCGTCAGTTCACGCAGGAAAGCGCGGTCGTGGCTGATGATGACAAAGGCGGTGCGCGTATTCTTCAGCTCATCTTCCAGCCAGCGGATCGCCTCGATGTCCAGATGGTTCGTAGGCTCGTCCAGCAGCATCAGTTCCGGTTCTTCGGCCATCAGCCGTGCCAGTGCCGCGCGTCTGCGCTCCCCCCCGCTGGCCGTGGCCACAGGACGCGCAGGATCGAACTTCAGGCCTTCGCCCGCCCGTTCCACCTTATAAAGCTCGCCCGGATCCAGCGCGGCAGAGGCAAAATCGCCCAAGGTCTCAAATCCCGACAAATCAGGGTCCTGCTCCATGTACCCGACAGAAACCCCCGGCCCCGCAACGACCTCGCCACGGTCCGGTTCAACCAGTCCTGCCATCACCTTCATCAATGTGGATTTGCCCGACCCATTGCGCCCCACCAGCGCGACGCGGTCGCCCGGCTGAACCACCAAGGACAGGCCTTCAAAGACGGGATCACCGCCGAAGGTCAGAGAGATATCGTTGAGCTGTAAAAGAGGTGCACGTGCCATGCCTGCCAGCTATGCCGAGCCTTTGCCCGCGTCAATGCCCGGCGGTCAAACCATCGCCCGCAGCAGGCGTTTTCGGCTGTCGGGAATGGCGCCGATCTCAAGCCCCGTGAAGACATGCAGCGTATTCATCTGGTGATCTACCACCGCATGATCGCTGACCCAGCCTCCCATCAGCAGGTAGGTGCGCAGCAAGGGCGGCATCCGCAGCATCGCCTTTTTGGCATCGGGCTTGCGCCGCAACCGGGCGGCAAACCGGAACACATCGGGCGCCTTCACCCGTGGCAACCACCGTTTCGGGGCCAGATGGCGCGCCCGCAACATCGCAAAGGCATCAAGGTAGTCCTCGGTTTTGACCCCGGCAAAAGACGAACACCCAAACAGCAGTCGCACTCCCTCGCGGTCCACATAATCCGTCATCGCCGCCCAGGCGAGGCGTAGAATATCCGGGTCACGATGTTCAGGGCTCACGCAAAAGCGCCCCAACTCCAGCATCAGGCCATCATAGCTTTCGAGCGCGCTCAGCTCGTAATACTGCGCGGCATAGCAATTCTTGAGGCTGGCCCCATCAAGAATAAGCAGACGGTAACAGCAAACCAAAACACCGCTGGCAATATCCTCAATCAGGATATGCGTGCTTTGCGCATCAAACGCATCTGCGTCTAGGGAAGTGTTCAAGCTGAAGCATCTTGCGCGAAGCAGTTGGGCTGCGCGTAAATCTGATGGAGTCTTCGCTTCTCTGGCTCTGTACTTGCCTTTGGTCAGGTAAATCATTGCCTTAGGTCCCATCCTTAAGCGACGCCATGATAGCGTCGAAAAGGTAACCGGGTCATGACATCAACTGCCAAATCCAGCCGGGTTAAAGCGGCCGATATTACCCAGCAGCTGACGCAGGAACGAATTATTGCTGACCGGCGATGACGTCACGCGGCGCGAAAGGGGCACAACCTGTCCCCGTTCAAGCCCAAAACGCTCGACGTTCTCAACCACACCACCCTCGGAAAAGCTGATCGCAACAACCTGTCGGTCAATCTCTTGCGGGGCCAACGGCCCGATGGCCCGAGTGCGCATCCGCACGTAATAATAGCCGCTGTCGTTCAAAACACCGGAAGAGACCGGCACACCCACCTTTTGCGCCACGGTTTCGCGCGTATCACTGCCGACCTCGATCAGATCAAGGTCTTCTTGCGGAGGGATATAGCCATGGTTGCTGAACTGCGGGGCACATCCTGCCACGCCAAGTCCGAGGACAAGGAGAGCGGCCTGAAAGGCCCGAAGGCCGGCTCGGCTTGTGGTGCGCATCGTATCTGCCCTCTTGCCCTTGGAACGTCTGGCTTTTATTCCGCATACACCATGCAGCACCTTGTATTCAAGAAACGAAAGTAGACCAGATATGGCCCGCACTGCCCCAAGTGATACTGCCCTGCGGGTCGCTGACCTGTCCCAGACGGCTGAAAACGGCTTTGCCTTGCGCCCCGGGCCGGACCGGCTGGTAGAAATTGCCAAGGAACTTGAGCTTTCCGCGCTGCGCAAGTTGAGCTTTGAAGGTCGCGTCAAACCGCTGGGGACCAGCGACTGGGTGCTGGAGGCGCGGCTGGGGGCGACGGTGGTTCAGCCCTGCGTTGTCACGCTGGAACCTGTGACCACCCGGATCGACGTTGATGTGACACGGCAGTACCTGCGGGATTACAAAGAACCCGAAGAACCTGAAGCAGAAATGCCCGAGGACGATACGACCGAAGCCCTTGGCGTTTGGATTGATCCCGGCGTGGTGATGCTTGAGGCGCTTGCCCTGGCCGTGCCGGATTATCCGCGCAAGGATGATGCCTCCCTTGGACAGATGGTTTATACAAAACCGGGCGAGGTCCCGATGACAGATGAAGACGCCCGTCCTTTTGCGGGTTTGGCCGATCTGAAAAGCAAGCTGGAAAAAGACGACGACTGAAACCGGCACAAAGGCTGAAATTACTGCTTGCACGCGATGGTTTTCGCAGTATTTTGCCGCCCTCATCCCAATTAAGGTTGGACAATACACGCGGCTTTGCCTAAAGCGGCGTCACGCCCGAACCGGGGTAGATTGAAACATGGGGTTTTGCGGCCTGACTGGCCCGACGCCCCCCGAACCACAAAGGCACCAGACATGGCTGTCCAGCAGAATAAAGTTTCCAAGTCGCGCCGCAACAACCGCCGTGCCCACGATTCGCTGAGCGCTGCGAACCCGAACGAGTGTTCGAACTGTGGTGAGCTGAAGCGCCCACACCACATTTGCGCGTCCTGCGGTCACTATGACGACAACGAAGTCGTTGCTCTGACAGAAGAGATCGACCTGGAAGACGACGCGGCCTAAGGTAGGCCATCGCTTGCGCAAAGATCATAAGAGGCATTCGCACCCATGACGGCTCAGACCGATCATAATCCAGCGAACGCCAACGCCCAAAGCACAGGGCGCACCCTGATATCCGTGGACGCCATGGGGGGTGATGAGGGCCCGGCAGCCGTGGTTGCCGGGTGTTCTTTGTCTGCCAAGATCAACCCTGACATAGCTTTCGTCCTGCACGGCGATGCCGCGGTGCTTGAGACCTTGGTCGCCAAGACCCCCGCTTTGGCTGGTATCTGCGAGATACGCCACGCCTCAGACATCGTCACCATGGATGATAAGCCCAGTCAGGTCGTGCGCACCGGCAAGGACACGTCGATGTGGTCCGCGATCGAATCCGTGCGCACGAGGGAAGCGGCCGTTGCTGTCTCCTGCGGCAACACCGGCGCACTGATGGCGCTCTCCATGATCCGTCTGCGCAAGCTCGAAGGCGTGAACCGTCCCGCAATCGCGGTGCTCTACCCGTCTGCCAACCCGCAGGGCTTCAATGTGATGCTGGATGTGGGCGCCGACATTCGCGCCGATGCGGATGACCTGATGCGCTTTGCCCTGATGGGAATCTCCTATGCCCGCAACGGCATGGACATCAAACGCCCCCGCGTCGGCTTGCTCAACGTTGGCACCGAGGAACACAAGGGCCGCACCGAATTGAAAGAAGCCTACGACCTGATTCGAGCGCAAGAGGCCGGCGCAGGCTTTGACTTCGTCGGCTTCGTCGAGGGCGGCGATATTTCCGGCGATGTCGCTGACGTAATCGTCACAGACGGTTTCACCGGAAATGTCGCGATCAAAACTGGCGAAGGGACCGCGAACCTTGTGGGCCGCCGCCTGCGAGAGGCTTTTGGCTATTCGCTCTGGTCGCGGATCGCATCCGCACTGGCCTACACGTCGCTGCAGCGGCTCAAGATGAAGATCGACCCGCGGCGCGTAAATGGCGGCGTTTTTCTGGGCCTGAACGGGACAGTCGTAAAGTCGCACGGCTCGGCCGATGCCACGGGCGTGTCCGCCGCCATCAAACTGGCCGCACAACTGTCGCAAAGCCAATTCAATGACAAACTGGCCGCCCGTGTCGCTGCCACACTGCCGGTAGAGGATAAATCAGAATGAGCACGCGCGCCGTTATCATAGGCTGCGGCCATTACTTGCCTTCCCGCGTGGTGGAGAATGCAGAATTCGAGCGCACGCTTGATACGAACGACGAATGGATTCGCTCTCGGTCCGGGATCGAACGCCGCCATTTCGCCAGCGAGGGAGAGACGACATCTTCGATGGCGACGGCCGCCGCCAATGCGGCCTTGAAGGATGCCGGGCTCACAGCCGATGATGTAGACGCGATCATACTCGCAACTTCGACGGCGGATTTCACCTTCCCCTCAGCGGCGACCATGGTGCAGGCCCAACTGGGCATGACACGTGGCTATGCCTTTGATGTACAAGCGGTTTGTGCAGGATTCATCTTTGCACTGAGCAACGCGAACGCCTTGATCGTGTCCGGTCAGGCCAAGCGCGTGCTGGTCATCGGCGCAGAGACCTTCAGCAGGATCATGGATTGGACTGACCGTTCGACCTGCGTGCTATTTGGGGACGGTGCCGGCGCTGTGCTTCTTGAAGCGCAGGACGGCAAGGGAAACTCGGCGGATCGCGGCATCCTCTCCACTGACCTGAACTCGGACGGACGCTACCGCGATCTGCTGTATGTCGATGGCGGGGTCAGCACCGGCACAACCGGATACCTGCGGATGCAGGGCAATCAGGTCTTCCGCCATGCGGTTGGCAAACTGGCCGCAACGGCCACCACGGCGATGGAACGCGCCGGTGTCAGCCCCGCGGACGTGGATTGGATCGTGCCGCATCAGGCCAACATCCGCATCATTCAAGGGACGGCAAAGAAGCTTGATCTGCCGATGGAGAACGTGGTGGTCACCGTGCAGGATCACGGCAATACCTCAGCCGCGTCGATACCGCTGGCACTGTCGGTGGGACGCGAGCGTGGACAGATCAAGAAAGGCGATCTGATCGTGACCGAAGCCATCGGTGGTGGCCTTGCCTGGGGCGCTGTGGTCCTGCGTTGGTAGGCACTTTGCCCTTTGCATAAAGACGCCGGCCCAAGTCATTGATATTGACTCTGAAAATCCCCCGCGTCTAAGGTAGCTGAAAGAAAATCGGGGGACGGGGATGGCTGACAAAACACTTACGCGTATGGACCTGAGTGAAGCGGTGTTCCGCGAGGTCGGTCTGTCGCGCAACGAAAGCGCACAACTGGTCGAATCCGTTCTGGACCATATGTCCGACGCGCTGGTCGCCGGTGAGCAGGTCAAAATCTCGTCCTTCGGCACCTTCTCGGTCCGGGACAAGACAGCCCGTGTTGGCCGCAACCCCAAGACTGGCGAAGAGGTCCCGATCAACCCGCGCCGGGTGCTGACCTTCCGTCCGTCGCACCTGATGAAAGACCGGGTCGCCGACGGCAACAAGTCCTGAGCATATGGCCAAGTCGCCAGACGCTTTTCGTACCATATCCGAAGTCGCAGACTGGCTGGGCATTCAGGCCCACGTGCTGCGATTCTGGGAAAGCAAATTCAGTCAGGTCAAACCAGTAAAGCGCGCTGGCGGACGTCGGTACTACCGGCCCAACGACATGTTGCTGCTGGGTGGCATCAAGCAATTGCTGCACGAGGACGGCCTGACGATCAAAGGCGTTCAAAAAATCCTGCGGGAAGAAGGGATTAGCCATGTGGCGTCCCTTTCCCCGCCGCTGGATGAGCTTACCCAGTCACAGATGGAAGACGCTGAGGAAACACCTTTTATCGAGGCTGTGCCAGACCCGTCAGAAGAAACCGGCGTCGTCCTGAACTTTGACAGCGGCGCTGCACAGGCGGCCGAGCCGGAACAATCGGTGACTGCGGCCAAGGCGGCGACGAAAGGCGAAGCGCAGGATGAAGCGCCTGCCCCCGCAGAGCTGGAAACAAGCGACGCGTCGCCTGAAACCGCAGAAGAGCCAGTCCTTGCAGCCGAAGCGCAAGCAGACGCCAGCCCTGCCCCGGCACCGAAATCAGAAACGGAAACCCAAGTCGCGCCTGAACCGGCACCCGAACCGGAAAATACCGCTTCTGGGACCGAGGAGCCTGCGACACCGGAGCCCGAAGCAACGCCAGCGCAAGAACCCGCCCAACAGCCAGCTGCTGCACTGCCTGCCTTTCTGCGCCGTCCAATGGCAGAACCGGCTGAACCCGCCAGCGATAATATCCCTGCTGAGGACACCGCGCCAGTTGAGGCGGCACCTTCTGAACCAGCCGTGCAAGAGGCCCCTCCTGCCCCGAAACCCCGCGTCATTGAGATGCCCGAGATCACCGCGATCAGTGACATCCCCGCAGCCCCTGCCGTGCTGTCTCATGCCTATCGCACGCGCCGCCTGAGCAAAGAACAGGCCCGACAGATCGCGCCGTTGCTGGAGCGGTTGACTGTGCTGCGCGATTCCATGGCCGCGCGCCGCCGTCCCGGCGCACATCCGGGACCAAACGACTAAACCCGTGCGCGCACTGGCACTTCCCTCTTGCACGCCTGCAAAGATCAGGTATGAACGCCCCCATGTCGGGCTATGGCGCAGCCTGGTAGCGCGTCCGTCTGGGGGACGGAAGGTCGCAGGTTCGAGTCCTGCTAGCCCGACCAACCGACATTTGACCAACGCCCGCCGCCCTTTGGGCCAGCGGGCGTTTGGCTTTTACGAAGGGCATGATGCATGCAGGGCGTGATCCCCAATCAGTTGATCTCTCAGATGATCGAGACGGGCGAGATCACCGCATCGCCTGCGGTCATTCCTGAACAAATACAGCCCGCCAGCCTTGATCTGCGCCTCGGGACGGTTGCTTACCGTGTACGGGCGTCCTTTCTGGCCGGTCACGGGGCAAAGGTGGCCGACAGGCTGGCCGAGTTTGAGATGCACCGCGTTGACCTCACCAATGGTGCAGTGCTGGAAAAGGGCTGCGTTTACGTCGTGCCCCTGATGGAGAACCTTGCGCTGCCGGATGATATCTCTGCCGTGGCCAACGCCAAAAGCTCGACCGGGCGGCTGGACCTTTTGACCCGCGCCATCACGGACGGGGGCACCGAATTTGACCGCATTGCGCCCGGCTATGTCGGTCCCCTTTATGCTGAGATTTGCCCGCGCTCCTTTTCTGTTCTTGTCCGACCCGGTATGCGGCTCAACCAGATCCGCTTTGGCCGGGGTGACGCAGTTTTGGACGACGCCGCCTTGCGCGCGCTTCATGCCGAAACGCCGCTGGTCGATGGCCCCGCTGTGATCGACGAAGGGTTGGGGTTCTCTGTCGATCTCAAGCTGCCCGATACAACGCTGGTCGGATACCGCGCCAAACCTCATACCGGTGTGATCGACCTTGATAACATCGGGTATTACGATCCGGCTGAATACTGGGAAGAAGTCCACAGCGCCAACGGCCAGATCATCCTTGACCCCGGAGCCTTCTACATCCTCGTCAGCCGCGAAGCAGTGACCATCCCGCCAGACTACGCCGCTGAAATGGCGCCCTACCTTGCCATGGTCGGGGAGTTCCGGGTGCATTACGCTGGTTTCTTCGATCCCGGCTTTGGCCATGCGTCTGCCGGGGGCGCAGGCTCTCGCGGTGTTCTTGAGGTGCGCTGTCACGAAGCGCCCTTCGTATTGGAGCACGGACAGGTGGTTGGAAGGCTGGTGTATGAGCGCATGTGCGAAGCGCCGACGCAGCTTTACGGTGCCGATCTGGCATCAAACTATCAGGGCCAAGGCCTGAAACTGTCCAAGCATTTCAAAAGCTGAAGCCGATCAGAAACGGTTCATCTTGCGCAGAGCCTTCATCTGCTGGCGTTGCTGGCGCGCCTGTTGACGTGCGTGGCGCTGCTGCCTGCGTTCCTCAGGCGTCAGCTGCGGCTGAACCGGATTGCCGTAATCGTCCAACGCATCGGGCGGCAGGTTCTGCTGCTGGCGGCGCTGGCCCATCTGTCCGGCCTTGTCAAAGCCTGCGTTGACGCCCCGGCGGATAAGCTGGTTCATCACCTGCCGGATAATCATGTTGATGATCTGGTTCATTGATCGATCCTTGTCTGCCTCATCGCGCAATATAGCATGGATTGAGGCGATTTTCAGGCTGATGCGGGTATTCTCCGCGTTAATCCTCGAAAAGCTCGGACTGCCCTTCGGTGCTCTCTTCCTCGTCTTCGCCGTCCCCCAGCACAGGCATGGTCCCCGGTGGAGGCCGGTTTTCCAGCAGACCGGCAGCGCGCAATTCCTTCAACCCAGGCAAATCGCGGGCGTTCTCAAGTCCGAAGTGATCGAGGAACCCCTGCGTCACCACAAAGGTCACCGGCCGGCCCGGTGTCATCTTGCGGCGACCGAAACGTATCCATTCCAGCTCAAGCAGCTGGTCTACGGTCCCGCGCGACACCGACACACCGCGAATTTCCTCGATCTCTGCACGGGTCACGGGCTGGTGATATGCGATGATCGCCAGTGTCTCGATCGCCGCCCGGCTCAGCTTGCGGACCTCGACGGTCTCTTTCTGCATCAAAAAACCCAGATCCGCAGCCGTCCGCATCGCATAGCCATCGCCAACGCGAACAACCTGCACGCCGCGCCCTTCGTAGCGTTTGCGCAGATGCACCATCGCCTCACCTGCATCGCAGCCGTGCGGCATACGGGATTCCAGTTCCTTCAACGTGATCGGCTCAGACGTGGCAAACAAAACCGCCTCGATCATGCGTTCCTGCTCGGCCATGGGCGGTGCCTCGAACAGGCTCTCTTCTTGTTCTTCGATGTCTTCAGCCACGCGGCACATCCCTTTTTCGCAACTGGATCGGGGCGAACGTATCGCTTTGCCTGATCTCCAGATGGCCCTCTTTAACCAGTTCAAGCGAGGCCGCAAAGGTGGAGGCCGTGGCCGAGCGCCGCTTGGCCGGGTCGCTTTCCCAGCCTTCCGGCAGAAAGCTCATCAGATCGCCCCAGTCGCCTGCGTATCCGATCAGGCCCCGCATCCGCTCCAGCGCCTGCTCCATCGTGAACACCGCATCGCGGTCCATCACGAAGGGACGGAATTCATCCCGCGTACGGATGCGTGCATAGCCCTGCATCAGGTCCAGCAGCGTCGCGGTATAGGTGACCCGACGCACCCGCTCGACCTCATTCGTTTGTCCACGGGCAAAGAAATCACGCCCAAGCTGATCCCGCGCCATCAGCCGTGCCGCAACATCGCGCATGGCCTGCAACCGCTCCAGCTGAAACGCCAGGTGCGCAGCCAGTTCCTCGCCGGATGGGCCTTCCTCTTCGGGGTCTGGCGGCAAAAGGAGACGCGATTTCAGAAACGCAAGCCATGCGGCCATCACCAGATAATCGGCGGCCAGTTCCAGACGCAAAGCCTTGGCCTTCTCCACGAAGGTCAGATATTGCCGTGCCAGTTGCAGCACGGAGATCTTGCGCAGATCGACCTTCTGCGTCCGGCTCAGTGTCAGCAGAAGGTCCAGCGGGCCCTCAAACCCGTCCACATCGACAATCAGCGCCTCGGCCGCCAACCTTTCGGCGACAGAAACCTTGTCTTCTTCGAATGTGGTGTCAGCCATGCCCCGCCCCGCCCAAAAGCGCTTCAAGTTCGCGCTCAAGGGCCGGAATGTCAACGTCATCGGGGATGTTGCGCATGGCCAGCGCACGTTCCGCGCGAGTCTGCGCTGCCGGTTTCATGCGACCTGCGGCATCAGCCACCGCACGCCGGTCTTCCAGCGGAGCATTGCAGTAAAGGACAACATCACAGCCAGCAGCGATTGCCGCGCTGGCATTCTCGTCAGGTGTCCCCGACAGGGCCTTCATCGAAATGTCATCCGTCATGATCAGGTTATCAAAACCGATGTCCTTGCGGATAAGCTGCATCATGGTCGAAGAAAGCGTCGCGGGGGCTTCATCAATCTGCGCATAAACCAGATGCGCAGTCATGCCCATAGGCAGATCGGTCAGCGCCCGGAACGGCAAGAAATCCGAAGCTTCAAGTTCAGCGCGGCTTGCATCGACGCGGGGCAGATCAAAGTGGCTGTCCATCGTGGCGCGGCCATGGCCGGGCATGTGTTTGACGACAGGCAACACACCACCCGCCAGCATCCCATCCGCCGCGGACCGGCCAAGGATCGCAACCCGCTCAGGATCACTGCTGTAGCATCTGTTGCGCAGAAACTGATGCGTTGCGGCCCCTGCCACATCAACCATCGGCGCGCAGTTGCTGTCTATGCCAACGCTGTGCAGCTCGTGCGCGATGACGCGGTACATCAGATACATCGCCCGCGGTGCATTTGGTCCTGCCAAAGCCACGAAATCAAGCGGTGGCAGCCATTCGCGCCATTGTGGGCTGCGCATGCGCTGCACGCGACCGCCTTCCTGATCTATAGTGATCACCGCCTCGCGCCCGACAGCCTCGCGCATCTCGGCACACAGGGCGCGGACCTGATCAGGGCTTTCGATGTTGCGCGCAAAGAGGATGAAACCAAAGGGATCAGCCTCGCGAAACAGCGCCTTTTCCTCTGCTGTCAGCCTCAGACCATCGGCATCGATGATCGTCGCCCCATAGGCCATCAGCGGGTGACCACCGGAATGCAATCCTGGTTCTCTGCCACCAGAGCCGAGCAAAAGCGACGGGCATCTGCGATATCTTCGAATCCCATCGCCCGCAGACGGTAGAATACCCGCCCACCGCTGCGCGCTTTTTGGACAATACGTTTCTTGTCAGCCAGATAGGCGTCAAATCGGGTCATCAACTGGTCCCACTGCTGACGCGCGACTTCAGGGCTGTCAAAGGCCCCCAGCTGGGCAAGACGTGTGCCGGCAGGCAGGCTTTCGGGATCGATATCTTCAATCACCGGGGCGTCAGTGGTCAGGGCTGCCGGCGTGACGACAGCGCGCACTGCCGGGCGAATTTTGGGACGGGCGGATTGACGCACACCCGGCGCGTCCCGCAGGGCCGCGACCTGTCGTTCGGCGGCGGTGACTTCGGCCACAACGGTTTCGGTCACGGTTGCAACAACCTTGTCGACGTCCTCGCTCAGGTCAGTGATTGGCGCGACCCCCGCCGTCAACTGCGCGACAAGGTCGTCCATATTCCCGCTTTCAAGTGCGGCAGTAACATCATCCGGGTTCAGAACCGGCGCGTCCGGCAAGAGCGTCGCAGAAGCGTCCTGTGTCCCTGCCGCAACCATCGCAGCGGGAACCACATGATCTTCGGCCTCTAGGTCAATGGGTTTCGGCGCCAAAATCAAACGATCTGCGGGTTTGGCAGCCGTCCCTTCGGCGGCCACAGCATTGACAGACAGCCCCTGATGGCGGGCCAATTGGCCGCCCGGTTCTTCTGGCCGCACGCGCATTTCACCACTGGCGGCACGGACCACGGGGATGCCGCTGACATCGCGAACCAGCAGCTTGTATCCCCAGACACCTATGCCCACAACCAAGGCAAGTGAGACCACGGCCCCAGCCACATTCGTCAGCGTTACCAATTGGTTAGAACCCGCAGGGGTCTGTTGTTGATATGCGGATGCATGTGCGTGGTTCCCCGCCATCGGGGAAGACGTGAAATCTGCCATCTCTGCCTCTTTGCCCGCCGGATACGTTGCCCGCCGGGTCTGGTCTTGGGGTTGCCTGTGCGTGGCGCGGGCGTGCGTTATCGCATCTCTTGCGCCGGAGTGACCCCAAGAATACCAAGCCCCGCCGCAATTACAATCGCCGTGGCCCGCGCAAGGGCAATTTTTGCCTGAGAGGTGGCCGCATTGTCTTCTTGGATGAAGCGCAAAGAGGTGACCTCGTTGCCCTTGTTCCAAAGACCGTGGAAATCCCCGGCAAGTTCATAAAGGAAAAATGCAACGCGGTGCGGTTCATTGGTGCGCGCAGCGGTCTCAACCAGCCGTGGCCATTCGGCCAGCTTGCGCAGCACACCCAATTCGCTTTCGTGATCCAGCAAGCTCAGGTCGGCTTTTGCCAGGGTTGCATCATCAACGGCGATCCCCGCTTCCACCGCCTTGCGCAGCACAGAGGACACCCGCGCGTGAGCATATTGCACGTAGAACACCGGGTTCTCGCGGCTTTGCTCCAACACCTTGTCGAAATCGAAATCCAGCATGGCGTCATTCTTGCGGGTCAGCATGACAAAGCGGGTCACATCCGGCCCGACCTGATCAACCACGTCGCGCAGGGTGACGAATGTCCCTGCCCGCTTGGACATTTTGAACGGCTCGCCATTCTTGAACAGCTTCACCAGCTGCGTCAGCTTGATATCCAGCGGCACCTTGCCGTCCGACAGCGCCGACACTGCCGCTTTCATCCGCTTGACGTAGCCGCCGTGATCCGCACCGAAAACGTCGATCAGCGCATCAAAGCCACGCTGCACCTTGTCATAATGATAGGCGATATCGGGGGCGAAATAGGTCCAGCTGCCGTCCGACTTCATCACCGGGCGATCCACGTCATCGCCGTGTTCGGTCGATTTGAACAGCGTCTGCTCGCGCGGCTCCCAGTCTTCGGGCTTCTTGCCCTTCGGCGGTTCCAGTACGCCCTCGTAGATCAGCCCCTTGCCCCGCAAATCATCCAGCGCCGCCTCAATCCGGCCAGTGCCGTAGAGCGATTTCTCCGAATAGAACACGTCCATTTCGACGCCCAGCGCCTTCAAGTCATCGCGGATCAAATCCATCATTTTCTCGGTGGCAAATTCGCGGATCTCTTCCAGCCAGAACTGCTCACCCTTATCAAGGTACGCCTCGCCCACCTTGTCCTTCAGCGCCTCGCCCACCGCGATCAGATAATCGCCGGGATAGGTCCCTTCCGGGAAGGCCACCTCCTGTCCATGCGCCTCGCAATACCGCAGGTAAACGGAGCGGGCCAGCACATCGACCTGTGCGCCACCGTCGTTGATATAGTATTCCCGGGTTACATCGTATCCTGCGAAATCCAACAGGCTGGCCAGCGCATCGCCAAACACAGCGCCACGCGTATGGCCCACATGCAGCGGGCCAGTGGGGTTGGCGGATACGTATTCAACGTTGACCTTTTTCCCCTGCCCCAATGTCCCGCGGCCAAAGCCGGTCCCTTCGGTCAGGATCGTCTTGGCCATGCCCTGCCAGACAACCGGCGCCAGACGCAGGTTCAGAAAGCCAGGCCCCGCCACTTCGGCAGAGGTGATGCGCGGATCGTCTGCCAGCTTGCCTGCCAGCGCGTCAGCAATGTCGCGTGGCTTCATCTGGGCGGGTTTCGCCAACACCATCGCCGCATTGGTTGCCATATCCCCATGGGCCGGATCGCGCGGTGGCTCTGTCGTGATGGGATCAAAGTTCAGACCCTTGGGCAGATCGCCCGCACGGACCATTTCGTCCAGCGTTGCAATGATATGGTCGCGGATTTCGGCAAAGATGTTCATGGGTTCATTCCTTCGTTCCCGCCCATGTATCACTTGAGTGGGGGCAGTCAATTGGATCACGGCCGCGCAGCTTGACGGAATGGACACCGATCAACGCAACGCCCTATCCGATCAAACGCGCGTGCTCCGAATAGGCGTAGCGGTCCGTCATCCCGGCAATGTAGTCGCACACCATCCGCGCCAGGGTCGTCCGGTCCTGCGCCGCTTGCTCGATCTGTCGTGCCCAGTGACGGGGCAACATGTCGGGATTCTCCAGAAACAGCGGGAACAGATCCTCGACAATCTTCGTCACCTCGGCGCGCTTCTCCATCACCGACGGCGCGCGGTACATCCGCTTGAACAGAAACGCGCGTATGGCGCGAATGTCCTGCCACATCTGGTCCGAGAACCGGATCACCGGCCGCCCCAGATGCCGGATATCTGCGGCTGATGCCGCACCGCAGGTGTCCAGCAATCCTCGCGAAGTCTCGATCACGTCGCTTACCATCATTCCGAACACCCGCCGCAAAGCCTCGTGCCTGCGGCGGTAGCTATCGGTGTCGGGATACAGACGATCAACCTCGGCGTAGGCCGGTGCCACCAAGGGCAAGTCGGCAATCTCGTCTTCAGAAAACAATCCTGCCCGCAATCCGTCATGCAGATCGTGGTTGTTGTACGCAATATCATCAGACAGCGCCGCGACCTGCGCCTCGGCACTCGCATGCGTGTGCAGCTCCAGATCATGCAGCGCGTTATACTCGGCCAAAGCATAGGGCAAATCGCCGACAACGGGCCCATTATGCTTGGCAATACCTTCCAGCGTGTCCCACGTCAGGTTCAATCCGTCAAATTCGGCGTAGTGCCGCTCCAATGACGTCACGATCTTGATCGCCTGCGCGTTGTGATCAAAGCCGCCGTAGGGCGCCATCAGCGCATGCAATGCATCCTCGCCCGTATGCCCGAACGGCGTGTGACCCAGATCATGGGCCAGCGCGACCGCCTCGGTCAGTTCCCCATTCAGACCCAAAGCACCGGCAATCGTCCGCGCCACTTGGGCCACCTCAATCGAATGGGTCAAACGCGTGCGATAATAATCGCCCTCGTGCTCCACGAAAACTTGCGTCTTGTGCTTCAACCGCCGAAAGGCGCTGGCATGAATGATCCGGTCCCGGTCCCGCTGATAGCAAGACCGGAACGTGCTTTCCTCTTCCCGCACCCGCCGTCCCCTGGCGGTAACCGAATCAGAGGCGAAAGGTGCGCGCATTGCCGCTGGTCCTTGTGGCCTGTCCCAACGCTTTCTATATTAGCAATGCAACGCGATGAAAACCGCAGCACCGGAGCCAAATGATGAACCTGCCACCCAAAGTCACGCCCCGCGCCTTTGAACGCCTCGCAGAGATTGGCGCGTCCGATCAGGGCAAGGCTCTGCGCGTGGCCGTCGAAGGCGGTGGATGTTCGGGCTTTCAATATGAAATCGACCTTGATGAGCCCAAGGAAGACGACCTCGTCTTGGAAGGTGCCGGGCAAAAGGTCGTCGTCGACAGTATCTCCCTGCCCTTCCTGACGAATGCTGTGATCGACTTTTCCGAGGAACTGATCGGCGCACGGTTCGTCATCGACAATCCAAACGCCACATCCGCCTGCGGCTGTGGGACGTCCTTTTCGATGTAAGTCGCCCCGCTTGTGGCTGCCCTTAGGGGATCAGCTGCCAGAGGCGCGTGCAAAACCCTCAAAAAAGTCGCCGAACCTGTCAGAGGACGCTTCGGCCCGCTGAACGATTGCGCGGCTATGTGCATCCAGAAACGGGATCATGCGCCCCCGCATTCCCGACCAATCCCCATGGCGCGCAGCACCCAGATCAAATAGGAATTCCGACAAGCCGCGCAATGCGCTCTTGGCCTGTAATTGGTCAACAAACTGAACGCCCCCTTGCGGCACCTCCGCCTCAAAGCATGGCGCACCGGCGACGGCCTGCCCCCATCCGGTGACCAGATAGGCATGAAAGGCATCCATGACCGGCATTTCTGTTTCCGCCGGTACAGGCAAGATACCTGCATGGGCTCTGGCGACGTCCTCGACCCAGATTTGGCTGGGTGTCCCGCCAGCAAACTGGATCGCTGTGCATACTTCTGCAAGAAGATCGTGGTTCTGATCCAGATACGCCACAAGACCTGTGTATTCGAGGCTCATCATCGCTTCAGGTCTCAGCTCAGGATCATATTTTCCGTACTCTGACAGATAATACACGATGTGGGTCAGCTCATAGGCGGCCTTTTTGTTGGGCAAGGCAAAGGTTTCGGGGCGTTCGACAAACCGGCGCAGCCGCGCTACAAGATCACCGCTGGATACCACATCTGCCGCACCGCGCCGCGCAAGCAGTCTGCGGGCTTCCGCCCTCTGCAAGTCGGACAGCTCCGCCTCCGCCAGTCCGACCGAAGCCACCCAGTCGCACAGCCTCTCTCCCTTGCACCCATCCAGCCCGAGGTCTTCCAGATCGAGACAGATCGACAGGAAAAACCGATAATACTGAGGGTAAAAACGCAATCGCTCTTCGATCTCATCGTAAAAAGCCTCGAAAGGGGCCAGGGCGCCAGGCATCAGCGGCTCTGACGTTGCCACAAGAAGATTCAAAAGCTCGGCATTCTCCTTGAGCCAGAACACATCGTCTGGTCGCCGTCTGTGTTGGGAAACGCCTTCCAGCAAGGCCGCGAGGTTCTGGGCCCTATCAGGCCGAAGCTTTGGTTGAAACGCAACAACATTGGACATGTCTGTTCCTCCTGAGCTGGTGTTGGATCAGACCCGGCAAAGTTGTGCCGGGTCTGACCGCGCTGCGCTGGTTGCTCAGACGCTCTGCATGAAGAGCCCGGTCTTGTCGCCTTCTGACAAACGACAGCCCGTTTCCAGAACGCTTTGCATGAACATTCCGGCACCCTGACCGGCCATCATGTCATTGCTGTGCGGAGCAGAGCCCGAGACGTAGAGGTCAACGCCGTCGCCTGCCATCATATCGCAGCGTGTCGGCGCGGAGCCGGAGACGAACAGTTCAACTCCGGAACCTGCATCAATGCTGCTATGGTCCGCTGTTTCGGAAGCAATTGTGATGTCGGTGATACGTGCAAGTGCAGTCATGGATAGTCCTTTTCGGTTTGAATGGTTTGCAATCTAAAGTTGCAATACCTCAACGCTTGCTCGTTTGGCGTGCCATTCCAAGCAGGTTTTTCGACCTCACAGCTTATCACCAGATGCGCCCACAGCCGGGATGGGCGCCAGCAGGTTTACCTTGCGTCAATATTCATCTTATCCACACTTGAATACATTTCTTCTCCACAACCTTCATTGAACTCTCTTTCGTGATGCCGGCACCCCAGATCAACCAAAAGTGGCATTAGGTCTGACCGAATCGCCTTAAGCGGTAGTACCCGTCTCTTGCCCTGCTTCGCTTTTTCCGCGATAGGAAACGCAACCTCGCGGGAGATCGAAAATGAAAATTGCGACCTTCAACATCAACGGGATTAAGGCCCGCATCGAAAGCCTCCCGGCATGGCTGGACGACGCGCAGCCGGGTGTTGTCTTGCTGCAGGAAATCAAGTCAATCGACGAGAATTTTCCCAAGGAGATATTCGAGGATCGCGGCTACAACGTGGAAACCCACGGCCAGAAGTCTTTCAACGGTGTGGCGATCCTGTCCAAGCACCCGCTGGAAGACGTCAGCCGTGGCTTGCCAGGCGACGACGATGACGCGCAGGCCCGGTGGATCGAAGCCACGGTGATAGGACAGCGCGAGGCCCTGCGCATTTGCGGCCTTTATCTGCCCAACGGCAATCCGGCCCCCGGACCCAAGTTCGACTACAAACTGGCGTGGATGGCCCGGCTTGAGGCCCGTGCGCGCGCGCTTCTGGCAGAAGAAACGCCATTCCTCATGGCCGGGGACTATAACATCATTCCGCAAGCCGAAGATGCGGCAAACCCGGACAGCTGGCGCGAGGATGCCCTGTTTCGCATTGAATCGCGCACCGCATGGCGCCGTCTTCTCAACCTGGGCCTGACCGAAGCCTTCCGCGCCCGGACGCAGGGGCCGGGCCAATACAGCTTTTGGGACTATCAGGCTGGCGCATGGAACCGCAACAACGGCATCCGCATCGATCATTTCCTGCTCAGCCCGGCCTGCGCTGACATGCTGCGCGACTGCCAGATCGACCGCGACGTGCGCGGCCGCGACAAACCCTCTGACCATGTCCCGGTCTGGGTCGAACTGGATTTCTGACATTTCTGGTCTGGGATGTTGAGACCCGCAGCCAGCAACACCTCTGCAACAGGCAGCCGCCAGTGACCGCGCCGCGCCCAAGCGAAGAGGTGCATATGGATGAACGCCAGCAAGCGCCCAGATCACGCCTCCAGTTCAGCATCCCAATACAGAAAATCCATCCAGCTTTCGTGCAGATGGTTCGGGGGAAACTTTCGCCCCATGTTCCGCAACTCCTCCGCCGCCGGCTGGCGCGGTGGTTTGCGCAGGTGCAGCCCGGTGCGGTGCAGCGGCTTCGATCCTTTCTTGAGGTTACAGGGGCTACAGGCCGCTACAACATTCTGCCACGACGTGACCCCTCCCGAAGCCCGTGGCACCACGTGGTCAAAGGTCAAATCACCCTTCGCGCCACAGTACTGACAGCGGAATTCGTCCCTCAGAAATAAGTTAAAGCGCGTGAAGGCCACGCGCTTTTGAGGTTTTACATAGTCTTTCAACACCACGACGGAGGGTATTTTCAGCGTCATGGTCGGGCTTCGCACCACATCGTCGTATTCGGCAACGATGTCCACCCGGTCCAGCCACTTGGCCTTGATCGCGTCCTGCCATGGCCATAGCGAAAGTGGATAATAACTGAGCGGTCTGTAGTCCGCATTCAGCACCAGCGCGGGCCTGTGTTTCAGCCCCGCTGGCTGCCTTGTAAACTCGGTTCTGAAATCGCCGTCCATCGCTCGCGTCCCTCACCTGTTATTCCGACTATATCTCGTGGTTTTCGGCTGGCAAGCCAAAGCTTTGCACAAGATGTCGCGGGGACGATTGCAGCAGTTCTGTAACGGTTTCGCGACGAAGTGCTTATAAACCAAGCTTATCGCGCATAAAGGCCAAGGCCACGCTTAACCCATCGGGCGCAATGCCGTGGCCCGTGCCCTTCATGACATGGGCATAGACGTCCTGCCACCCGGCTTCCTGCAGCGCCTCTGCTGCCTGCGGCAGCGACTGCGGCGGCACCACATCATCGGCATCGCCGTGCACCAGCAGGATCGGCGGTTTCACCACCGCTTCGTCGGCCAGCGCTTCAGGCGATAGCAACCGACCGGAAAACGCGACAATACCGGCCACCTCGTCCTCGCGGCGCGGGGCCACATGCAGCGCCATCATCGTGCCTTGGGAAAAACCGAACAAAACAACCTGTTCGGGCAGCACGTCTTCGTCCACCATCAACGCGTCCAGAAAGGCATTCAGGTCGGTGACCGCCTGATCCATGCCGCGCATGGATTCCTCTTCCGAGGAGCCATCAATCCAGGGGATCGGAAACCACTGGTAGCCGCCCATCATCCCCGGCACGTTTTCAGGCGCGTCCGGTGCGACGAACATCGTGTCCGGCAGATGCTCTCCCAAAGGATCGGCAAGCCCCAGCAAATCGGCCCCATTGGCGCCGTAACCATGCAGAAACACAACGATAGAGCGTGTCTCGCCCGATTTTGCCGCGCGGCGCTCTGCGTTCAGTACCCGTGTCATCCCAACCCTTCCCTGTTCTTCAAGATACGGTAGTAGGCAAAGAGCGCGCGGGCTGCAACAGACCGCCAAGGCGTCCAGTCCTGCGCCATCTCCGCCAGCGCCTCCGGCTTTGGCCTTTCGGGCAAGCCGAACAACGATTGCGCCGCGACCTGCAAGGCCAGATCACCGGGCGGAAACATGTCAGCCCGCCCCATGCAGAACATGCCGTAGATCTGCGCAGTCCACGGACCGATGCCCGTGATCTGGGTCAGACGGTCAAAGACGTCCGCATCGCTCAATCCATGCAGGCCCGCATAATCGATATCCTCATCCGCGAGGATCAGCGCGTAGCGGGCCTTGGGGCGGCTCAACCCTGCGGCGCGCAGCCCCGCATCCCCTGCCCCGCGCACCGCGTCTTCGGACATCAACCCGGCCGCCTGCATCCGCTCCCTGATCGCATTGGCCGACGCGACACTGACCTGCTGACTGATGATGATATCAAGAAGCCCGGCAAAGCCATCGGGCCGCAGCCGCAAGGGCAACGGCCCTGTCTGGCGCAGCGCCGACGCAAACCGGGGCTCACGGGCGCACAGCCACGCCGCACCTTCGGCCACATCGGCATCGGTTTCGATCCTGCGGGACGCGGACCTCATAAGCCTGCGACCCATGCCAACACGTCCTCGACAGAGGTGCACTCTGCCATGCCGCTCGGCTTGGCAGGCCTGTCGATGAGGATCACATCCAGATCCAGCGCCTTGGCCGCGTCCAGCTTGGGGCGGCTGGCCCGCCCGCCAAGGTTGCGACAGACCAGCGTGTCGACATTCAGATCCCTGAACAGCGCCGCCTCGCTTTGCGCAGTGAAGGGCGGATCACCGAAAACAAGCTCTACGAAATCATAGGGCGGCGGCCTGTCGTGCCGGACCGTCTGACGCAAGAGCAGCCGGCTGCCCGGAAAGCGGGCGCAATCGGGCAGGCTGGCCCATCCGGTCGCCGCAAAAACCCGTGCGCCGGAGCGTACCAGCGCCATCGCTGTGGCGACATCCTGTGCCGATCGCCAGCGGGGCTGCTCTGCCGTTGACCACGGCGGACGCGACAGGGTGACGATCGGCAGCCCCTGTGCAGACGCCGCTGCAAACCCGGCCTCGGTCATTACCCCGTCAAACCCGTGACTGGCGTCGATAACCGCATCAACCCCCCGCATCGCCTCACCCAGCTTTTCCTGCGAAATCTCCTCCCAGATCTCAAAAGGCATCGGCATCGGATCAGGCCCCCTCGGCGGCTCCGACTTGATCGCCTGCACGGAGGTCCCCTGCGCCTGCAAAGCCACGGCAATCTGGCGCGCCTCGGCGCTGCCTGCGAGCAAAAGTATGCGCTTTGCCTGTTCCATTACGGCGACATTATGCACGCCAGCCCCAAGCACAAGCCCAAGCTGTCAGGGGTTGCTCCTGTCCCGGCGGAACGGTACGGCTTGTCCAAGAAGGAATACACCATGATTGATGATACCCGCGCCAAGCGCAACGTAGCGGTTCTGGTTGCCGCGCAGGCTTTCCTAGGCAGCCAGATCACCATGATCTTCGTGATCGGTGGCTTGGCCGGGCAACAGCTTTCGCCGAACGTCTGTCTGGCGACACTGCCCATTTCGATGATCGTTTTCGGCTCCATGACAACGGCACCCTGGCTTTCCACTGTGATGCAGAACTATGGGCGTCGCGTGGGTTTCTTCGTGGGCGCTTTCGGCGGCCTGATCGGGGCGGCCATCTGTGCCTACGCGCTGACCATCAACAACTTCTGGGTTTTCCTGCTGGGCAGCTACATGACCGGTATCTACATGTCCTCGCAAGGTTTTTTCCGTTTTGCCGCGGCTGATACCGCCTCCGAAACCTTCCGCCCCAAGGCGATTTCCTACGTGATGGCGGGCGGTCTGATCTCTGCCGTGATCGGCCCGCAACTCGTCTCGATCCTGTCCAGCGGTCCCGATGCCACCGTGATGCGGTTCTTCCCCGTCTATCTGGCGGCGATGACCCTCAACGTGCTGGGCATGGCGCTGTTCTTCCTGCTGGACATCCCCAAGCCTCCGGTCCCGTCGGTTGACAGCCCCAAGGGCCGCACCCGCTGGGAGCTTTTGACGACCCCGCGCATCGCAGTCGCGGTGATCTGCGGTATGGTGTCCTACGCGCTGATGAACCTGGTGATGACCTCAACGCCGCTGGCGGTGGTCGGCTGCGGCTATGCCGTCGCGGATGCCTCCAACATCGTGACCAGCCACGTGCTGGCGATGTTTGCACCTTCGTTCTTTACCGGACACCTGATCGCACGCTTCGGCGTTGAGAAGATAATGGGATTGGGTATCGCGATCCTGGGTCTCGCAGGCGTTGTGGCGCTTCAGGGCGTGGAACTGACCAATTTCTACATCGCGCTTGTGCTGCTGGGTCTGGGCTGGAACTTTGGCTTCATCGGTGCCACCACGATGCTGGCCAGCAGCCATGCCCCCCACGAACGTGGCCGCATGCAGGGCCTGAACGACCTGTTGGTCTTTGGCGGCGTCACTTTTGCCTCGCTGGCATCCGGCGGTCTGATGAACTGTTCGGGTGGCGATGCCGTCACCGGATGGGCTGCCGTCAACATGGCGATGATCCCCTTCCTTGTGCTGGCCGGCGGATCGCTGATCTGGCTGGTCATGCGGCCCAAGACCAAGACCGCCTGAGCGATCCTTACCAGCGCCCGGTCGCGGCCCTGAATGCAAGCTTGAGCCGATCCGCCTCGACCGGGTCGGGCAAGCGCCCTTCGCCCACGCTGCGCGGATCGGCCACCGCCGCCTGCAAGATCGCATCCGCCTGCCCCATGTGCAACAGCCCGGGCCTTGACGCCTTCGACACTTTCGCACGCTTCTGCCGCGCACGCGCCAAGCGCTCCATCGCTCCACCGGCCAGTGCCGCGACACCCTCCGTAGTCCCGTCTAGCAGCGGCACCCGCCCCCGTGCCTCAAGCTCCGGAATTGCCCGCAACCACGCCGCCACCCCGGCGGCATAGGCCGCGTCCCGCACCACGCCCTCGTCAGCCTCACCAAGGGACCGCACCGCGACCCAGGTCAGATTCCCCGCCGTCTGATCCATGTAGCGATCGAAATGCGCCTGATCCTCAAAGGCTTCCTTGTAGATGTCCCACCGCCGCGCGGCGACCAACTCATCCAGCAACCGCGCCTCATCGGCCCCGATCACGCCGCTCAGTGGCGTCGCCACCTCATGCCGCCGAACCTCCCGACCTTCGGCAATCTCCTCGCACACATCGCGCCACCACTGCAGCCGCATCTCCGCGATCATCGGCTCCTGCGTGACCCAAGGCGCGCGGGCCACCTCGACGTTGAAAGCGTAAAGCGGAAACAGCACGCGCCGCGCCGCCACCGGGGCCGCCATCGCCGCGCGAAAGCGGCCCGGATCGGCCCGCTCAACCAGCGCGGCACAGGCATTCAAATCCGCGTCGAAACTCATGCGGGACGTGCGACGGTCAACAGGTAGCCGAAGGCATCGCGGTGATTGCGCCAGACGGCGATTTCCTCCTCGGCGTCGTCCAGCACCTCTGTCAGGGCGGCATCAGCGCCATCGCGCAGCGTCGCGATCCGCGCCTCGATCGGGGTGAAATACGCCTCCCATGCTGCGTCCTGCAACTGCCGCGTGCCCAACACCTCGTACCCAGCGGCCCGGACCTGCTCCAAAACGCCCGCCTTGTCGGTCATCGTGGGATACTCCGCCGCAAAGAAGGCCTTCGCCCTGTCGGGGGGCGCATCCGTGAACCAGCAGGCTTCAGAAAAGGCGACCACGCCGCCCGGCAGGATCGACTTGCGCCAGCGGGTCAGCGCCTCGGTCACGCCCAGGAAATACACAGCACCCGCGCACCAGATCATGTCGTAGTGGTTCATGATCCGCCCCATGTCGGCACGCAGGATCGTCACACGTTCGTCATCGGCAAACCGCTCCCGCGCGGCTTCGACGAAATGCGGTGTCTTATCGAGTGCTGTTACGTGCCCCTCCGGTGCAACGCCCAAAAGCGCACCGATGTCCGCACCGGGGCCGCAGCCCACGTCTGCCATCTGGGCATCGCGCGGTGTTCCCGCCACGCCTGCCGCCCAGGTAACATCCGCAGGCTCCCCCGGCCCCTCACGCGGCAAATCTCGGTGCAGTTTGAAAAACGCTGTCCTGTCCAGGCGGTCTATCTCGTCGCTCATGACGCCGCCCCCTTCAGATCGCGCACCAGTTTCCAGCGGATGGCATCCAGCAAGGCCTCAAAACTCGCGTCGACTATGTTGGCTGACACACCAACGGTAGACCAACGCTGCCCCGCGCCGTCCTCGCTGTCGATGATGACACGGGTCACGGCCTCGGTCCCGCCCTGGGTGATGCGGACCTTGAAATCCACCAGCCGCATGTCCTCAAGCATCCCTGAATACTGCCCAAGATCCTTGGAAAGCGCTTTGGCCAAGGCGTTCACCGGCCCCCGGTCGCCCCCGGCCTCGTCCATGGATTCGCTGACAGACAGGCGCTTCTCGCCGTCCACTTTCACCACGACCACAGCTTCGGAGACGCTGACCATCTTGTTGTATTTGTTCTTGCGCCGCTCCACCGTCACCCGGTAGCGCTTGACCTCGAAATACTCTGGCATCTGGCCCAGCGCGTCCCGCGCCAGCAACTCGAAACTGGCTTGCGCGGTGTCATAGGCATAGCCCTCAGCCTCGCGCGCCTTGACCTCTTCAAGGATGCGGCCCAGCGCCGGATCGCCCTTTTCCACCTTCAGTCCGGCCTCGGACAGGCGCTTGCGCAGGTTCGACTGGCCCGCCTGATTGGACATAGGGATGATGCGCGCATTGCCCACCAGCGCCGGATCGATATGTTCATAAGTGCTGGGGTCTTTCAGGATCGCACTCGCATGCAGCCCCGCCTTATGGGCAAAGGCCGAAGCCCCCACGAACGCCGCCTGCTTGCGCGGCACCCGGTTGAGGATTTCATCCAACATCCGGCTGGTCCGCACCAGCCCCTTCAGCGCCTTCAGACTGACACCTGTCTCGAAGCGACTGGCATAGGGTTCCTTGAGCATCAGGATTGGGATCAGTGCCGTCAGGTTGGCGTTGCCGCAGCGCTCGCCCAGCCCGTTCAGTGTGCCTTGTATCTGCCGCGCCCCCGCATCCACGGCGGCCAGTGAACAGGCCACTGCGTTCTCTGTGTCATCATGGGTGTGAATGCCCAGCTGGTCGCCGGGAATGCCTGCCGCGATCACCGCGCGGGTGATCTCATGGACCTCCGCTGGCAGCGTGCCGCCATTGGTGTCACACAGAACAATCCAGCGCGCCCCCGCCTCAAGCGCGGTTTTCAGACAATCAAGCGCATAGCCGGGGTTCGCCTTGTAACCATCAAAGAAATGCTCCGCATCAAACAGCGCCTCACGGCCTGATGCCACGATATGCGCAATGCTTTCTTTCAACAGGACAAGGTTTTCCTCCAGCGTGATGCCCAGCGCGGTCTCAACATGAAAATCATGGGTCTTGCCCACGATACAGACCGATCCCGTGCCCGCGTTCAGCACAGCCGCCAGCACATCGTCATTCTGCGCCGACATGCCGGGGCGCTTGGTCATGCCAAAGGCGGTCATCTTTGCCGTAGTCTTTGGTGCGGCGTCAAAAAAGGCGTTGTCGGTGGGGTTTGCCCCCGGCCAGCCGCCCTCGATATAGTCGACCCCCAGCGCGTCAAGCGCACGGGCGATCTGCTGCTTTTCCTCAGTGGAGAACTGCACGTCCTGCGTCTGCTGCCCGTCGCGGAGCGTGGTGTCGTAAAGACACAGGCGTTCCTTACTCATCGACACGCCCTCGCGTTAACCATTTGTTTACAAACAAAGTTTCGCCGCGAAACCCGAAGGTGCGCAGAATGGGATTCACCCCACCATCCCC
>Ga0316197_10000409_pt1 | contig 29814 bp, 20 predicted proteins | sample OudBiesiAoxic_MG_FD_204939 | JGI IMG/M metagenome (GOLD analysis project Ga0316197, IMG submission 204939) | Coastal sediment microbial communities from Oude Bieten Haven, Netherlands - site A oxic | ecosystem: Environmental > Aquatic > Marine > Coastal > Sediment | place: Netherlands... | reverse complement strand
TCTCATTTGTCCCCTGACTCTCAGCTCATCGGCTTCCTTGTGTAGATCTACGCAAAAGTTGTCGGGCAACAGGTTGCCCTCAACGATCAGCTCGATCCAGAACCCAGCTTCGACTGCCTCCACGAGTACTATCCCCACTTGGCGACAAACTCAGCCGTAGAGCGCTCACGACAAGCGGACCGATCGTTCGCACCGACTGAGGTTCCGCAACGCAACAGCTGCTTGCCCAGCACTTTACCCTTGTCCGTCTTCGGCAAGCCATCCACGAGATTCATCACACGAAGCGCAAACTGTTTAGTCCGAGCTTTCATCTGCTCCTTGTCCCTCAGGCAAATGCTAGATGAGAAATCCTAAATACTAAATGTAAATGTTTCCGGGTCGTCTAACAGTAGGATACTTGGCTTTGACCCAAGAGATCATGGTGCGAGTCCATGCCCGGAAGCCAATTCAAATCTGCATGATCTCATCAAGAATCTAAGCAAAATGATCTGGCAGCGAGGCTAGGAGTTCCTTCGTTCATCACGACGTTGTCGCTGGTTCGAGTCCAGCCCGCGGAGCTTTCATTCCGCGGTAGCTCAGTGGTAGAGCACGTAATCACTCCCACCAACTATTCTCCAGATCACCTTTCCCAACAAGAACCCGGGTCGTCCAGCAGCCAGGATGCCTGACTCTGAATCAGGAGACGGCGGTGCAATTCCGTCCCCGGGCACCAATTCTCCAAACGCCACTTTTGGGGCAGTAAGGACAGGGGTACTTCGCCCGCGATAAGGGTAGCGAGACGCCATCAAACCCGATACTGCTGGCAAGGCATCAAAGTGAGGAACCCAGCGCAAGCTGAGGAGCGGATTCGACTTCCGCCGCACACCCAGTCCGCCGTTCGACCCAAAACAATTTCCGGGCAGTGAGGCCGGAGCTACTTCGCTATGAACGAAATCCATGCTCTCCAGCCGCTATTTCTCCCGGATCCATCTATACTAACATAACCATAAATACAACAGAAAGGAGGCATCACCGATGATGAAGTTTAACACCCAACTGAAGCAGAAGCTCCAACGCAAGACGCGGAACCTAGCAGGCGGGCAGGCATATGGCGAAAGTCAGAAGCTCGAGCTTGTGTCGATCTTGCTCACGAGTTTCCTCGAGGACAATTACTACCGCTCGGGTGATGCCACCGTGAAGCGCCTGCGCGACCTCGTCAGCCAGATCGGCGACAAGCAGTTCGTGGCCAAGGCCGCGCTCTACGCCCGCAACCACGCCGGCATGCGTTCGGTTTCCCACCTCGTGGCTGGCGATCTCGCCTGCCAGGTAAAGGGGGTCGAGTGGACGAAGCGCTTCTTCGATCGTGTCGCCCGTCGCCCGGATGATGTGCTCGAGGTCCTGGCCTGCTACATGGCGCTGCACGGCAAGCCGCTGCCGAACTCCCTCAAGAAGGGGCTCGGTTCCGCGCTCGCCCGTTTCGATGCCTACCAGCTGGCGAAGTACCGTCGCGGCGGTGCCGAGGTCAAGCTGGTCGACGCGGTGAACCTCGTTCACCCGCCGCACAGCGAAGCGCTCGGCGCTCTCGTCAAGGGGACGCTCGCGCCGGCTGAAACCTGGGAGACGAAACTCACTCTGGCTGGCCAGTCGGCAGGGTCGGATGAGCAGAAGGAACGCCAGAAGGGAGAAGTCTGGGCCGGACTCGTGCGCTCGCGCAAGATCGGCTACTTCGCGCTGCTGCGTAACCTTCGCAACATCCTCGAGCAGGCACCGGAGGTCATCGACGAGGCGCGTGAGATGCTGGTAGACGAACGGCTCATCAAAAAGTCGCTCGTCATGCCGTTCCGGTTCCGCACTGCGATCGATGCCATGGCACAGTCGCAGCTGCGCGGTCGTCACGAGATGATCCACGCGCTCAGCAAGGCGGTCGACACGGCACTGGCAAACGTGCCACGATTCGGTGGCCGCACGCTCGTCGCCATGGACTGCTCTGGATCGATGATCGGTCGCCCGATGAAGGTCGGCTCGCTGTTCGCGGCCGTCCTCTACAAGGCGAACGACGCCGACCTGATGCTGTTCAGCGCTGGCGCCAGATACGTGACGCTCGACAAGGGCGACGCGACACTGACGGTCGCGAGCCGCATCGAGGAGAAGGCGGAGTGGAGCGGGACTAACTTCCATGCCATCTTCCAGCGTGCCCACGGATCCTACGACCGCGTGGTGATCCTCTCGGACATGCAGGCGTGGATGGGCCGCGGGACGCCGGAGAAGGAGTTCGCGAAGTTCGTGAAGCGCAGTGGCAAACGCCCGCGTGTCTACAGCTTCGACCTCGCCGGCAACGGGACGCTCCAGTTCCCACAGCGCGATGTCTACTGTCTCGCCGGATTCTCCGACAAGACGATGGGGATCATGCGGTTCCTCGAAGAGGACAAGCAGGCCCTCCTGCGTCAGATCGATGCCGTCGAGCTGTAGGGGGTGACCTGCACAAGATCCAGACAAGGAAACCAGAACCGAAAGGAGGTGGTGTCGGGGCGGAGGGGCAACTCCACCGCCCCGGCTAGCCACCCACCCGATCGAAACACTTTCTAGTGAGTGAGCGAGACACGTGGCGGCCGGCAACTGGGCCGGTCGCCACACGAATCCGTTTCGGTTTCTCGTAGTGGTTACTTTCAGTCGCCGCCTGCTCCGGATGCCGTGGCGACCGAAAGTCACCACTACGTCGATGCGGACAATTACCTGCCGCGGCAGAAACCGCCCTGGCTAGCGAATTCCAGCCCCCCCTCCACCTTTCCCATAGAGAACGAACACCACCCAGAATATCGACAATTTTACCCTCACCCACAAACCACCATGACCACACTGCACAAGAACATCGTCCTCGTCCTGAACCGTAACTGGCAGGCGATCAACATCACCACGCCCGCGATGGCCTACTGTCAGATGTCCACCGACGTCGCGACAGGCCTCGATATCCAGGGCAACGACCACATGGTTCCGACCAAGTGGGAGGACTGGCTAAAGCTGCCCGTCCGTGATGAGGACGAGTCGATCGGGACCGCTGGTGGCGCCCTGCGCGTCCCGACGGTCATCGTTCTGGCGAGATTCTCTCGAGTGCCTATGACGCGACCGTCCTTCAACGCGAGCAACCTCTACGCGCGCGATGGCGGACGATGCCAGTACACGGGCGAATCGCTCGCCCCAGGTGAAGGCAACGTCGACCACGTCGTCCCGCGATCCCGGGGTGGCGCGACCAGCTGGGAGAACTGCGTGCTCGCTTCCCGGAACGTCAACAGCCGCAAGGCTGACAAGACGCCAAAGGAAGCCGGCCTGAAGCTCATCAGCGAGCCCAAGGAGCCGCGCCAGATGCCTGTCACGTTCTTCCTTAAGAACACCCACGGCATCGACGACTGGAACATTTTCCTCACCCACCTCGGCAAGAGCTGAAGTGACAGATGGAGAACCATTTCGAGAACCAAGCAGCCTCAAAGGCATCCCGGAGAGGTCCTGCATGTCGGCTCGAAACCCTGAGTAGCTCAGAGGTAGAGCAACTGATTGACTAATCAGTGGTCGCCGGTTCGATTCCGGCCATTCCCTTGGAAAGGAACAAAAAACGGTCCCCCTCCGGCAGCCGGTCCGCCTCGGCGGATAGCCGCAAAAGGGCTCTGTGAACTCCATCGTCCCCACGGGGACAACCCGGAACTTCCCGCCCCGGAATGGTGGCGGCCAGAGGGGGGCCATCCAACTCTCAGAATCCCCGAACTAAATTCCCGAACTAAAAACGGAACCACTTTCATGACTACAACCACCGCTATCATTATCGCCCTCGCTGTCATTCTCGGCATCGCGAGCATCGCCGGCATCAAGAAGCTCATCGACTTGTACCGCACCGAAAACATCGTCTGGGAGAACCAGCTCGCCCTACACTTCAAAGATGGCTGCATCGCGGGTCCACTCGCCCCTGGGAAGCACGTCTTCTTTGGCAAGGGGAACAGCTTTCTCTCGTACGATCGCCGCCAGCAGGAGATCGTCGTCCAGAGCCAGGAGTTGATCACCGCCGATAAGGCGACGCTCAAGGTCAGTGCGGTGATCCTCTTCAACATTGAGGATGCCGCGAAGATGTTCACCTGCGCAGGATCACCGAACCAGGTGCTCTACACCTCGGTTCAGTTGGCCCTTCGTGAGATTGTTGGTGGGCAGTCGATCGACCAATTCCTCGAGAGTAAGAGCTCGTTCGGCAAGGCTCTTGCCGGGCATGCCGCCGCGGCAGGGAACCCGGTCGGACTCAAGGTCGAGCGGGTTGAGATCCGCGACGTCATCCTCGGCAGCGATCTGAAAGCCGTCTACACCGGCGTGCTTCGCGCTCGCAATCAGGCGCTGGCGGAGATCGAGCGGGCGCGCGGCGAGGCGGCAGCCCTACGCACGCTCGCTAACGCATCCCGCGTGTTCGAGAAGAACCCGACCCTGCTCCAGCTCCGCTACATGCAGTCGCTGGAGCAGATGGCCGGCGCAAGCGGTGCCAGCACCTTCATCCTGGGTCGACCGGAAGATCTACCGAATCAGAAGGTAGCCCATCCATAGACGGTCTCGGCCGGGCTCGTAATGAGCCCGGCCGAGCCTTTCCACCGAAAGACAATGCAAGAATCCAATTTCCAACGCCGGGCTAGACTCCGGTCTAATCTCCCCAAGCTCCACCTCTTCTCGATCCTCGGGGGAGCTCTGTTGCTCGCACCGGTTCTGGTTCCGTTCTTCCAAGATTACGGGCTGAGTCTCAGCGAGATCCTCTGGCTGCAGGCCTGTTTCGGCCTCGCCGTCGCCGCCCTCGAGGTCCCGTCCGGGTATTTCTCTGATACCGTCGGCCGCAAACCTGCCCTCGTGATCGGCTCGTTCGGGCTCACGATCGGCTTTGGCTTCTTTGCCATCGCGGAAGGGTTCTGGACACTCTTGGTCGGGGAGCTAGTGCTCGCCATCGGTTGGAGCTTCATCTCAGGGACGAGTTCGGCGCTGCTCTACGACACGCTCGCCGAACTTGGAGAGGAGGAATGTTTCGCGGGCATCTTCGGGCGCCAGCGCAGCTATGCGAACTTTGCCGAGGCACTCGCCAGCATCATCGGCGCGGCGATCGCCGTCCTCAGCATCCGGCTTCCAGCACTCGTGCAGATCGGGGTCTACGCCTTCGCGATCCCGCTGGCGCTGAGCCTGGTCGAGCCAGCTCGGAAACGGTTCTCCAGCCCGGCCGGACCGGCTGCCGGCATCCGGCAGATCGCGTCAGAGGCTCTCGCACTGCGGGGTGAAGTCCGGGTGCTGATCGTTCTCTCTGCGATCATCGCCACCTCGTCCCTCACCATGGCGTGGCTCAGTCAGCCATGGCTCCGTGCGGCAGAGGTTCCGCTGGTCGCATTCGGTGTGATCTGGGCTGGCCTGCGGATCACGGTCGGTGTCAGCGCACTCTTCGCGTCGCAGCTGGAAGCCAGGATCGGCTTCAACCGGAGTGTCGCTGTCGTCATCGCCGTCCTCATCGGGGGATTCGCGCTCTGTGCGTGGCAGCAGGCGCCATGGTTGATCCCGGCCCTCGCGAGCTTCAGCTTCGTGCGCGGGATCTCGATGGTTCTGTTCTCCGAGGCGATCAACCGGCGGACCGGATCCGATCGGAGGGCGACTGTGCTCTCCATCGAGAGCCTGCTGTGCCGCTTGCTGTTCGCACCGCTGGCTCCGCTCGTCGGCTGGACTGCTGACGCCTACAGCCTGAGCACCGCGATCACGCTTTCCGGCGCCCTCTTCGCCACCGGCACGATCTTCGTCTACCGGCGCCTGGGGGTGCCGGCCAAGCACCCAACACTAACAGAACTAGCAACCACACCCTAGCCTGAGATATGAACATGAAGACAGAAATCAGAAGCCGACTGAAACAGTTGGAGCAAGAACGCGGGATCCGCATGCTCTACGCCTGCGAATCTGGCAGTCGCGCCTGGGGCTTCGCATCGCCTGACAGCGACTATGACGTGCGATTCATCTATGCGCACGAGCCCGATTGGTACCTCAGCATCGACAGGCGCGACGAGACGATCGAGCTCCCCCTCGACGGGGAGCTCGATCTGGCCGGCTGGGATCTGCGCAAGGCCTTGCGGCTATTCGCGAAATCGAATGGCGCGCTGATCGAGTGGCTGCACTCGCCGATCGTCTACCTCGACGCGCCCGAGATCACGGGGGTATGGCGGTCGCTGATCCCAGATGCCGTCAGCCCGAAGGCACTCGCCAGCCACTATCTTGGCCAGTGCCGCCGGATCTGGCTCGGACTGCTCCAGTCGGATCAGATCAGAGCGAAGCACTACCTCTACGCACTGCGTTCGCTGCTGGCGGCACGACTCATCCTGCGCAAGCGCACGGTCGCACCTGTCCGTTTCGCCGCGCTGCTCGCCGCGTCGGATCTCCCAGGCTCGATCGAGCAAGCGATCACCCGCCTTCTCGAATCGAAGACCGTCGCACCTGAGAGCCTCGTCCTCGCAACGGATCCGCTGCTGCACCGGTTTATCGGATTCGAGCTCAGCAAGCATGAACGGGTAGCGAGAGAGTTGCGCAGAGCTATCGTGGATCGAGGGCTCATCGATGCCTTCCTGCGGGATGCCATCGCCTCGCCGTTTGAACGTGAACAAGAGAGTGGGCTTGTTGCGGCAGCCTATCAGTAAACTGGGGCTGGCCAGCTCACTTGCGGGCTGCCCGCTCCAAGGCTTCTTCGGCTGCTTTCTTGGCGTTGAGCGCGGCCTCGAGGGCAGCCTCAGCCTGCTTCAATGCCTGATCGGCCTCCGCCACCGCACCTCTCAGGTAGACGAGGTCGGTGATGGTAAATTGACCTGAGCGCAGGTCTCCAAGGAGCGGGCGCAACTTGTTTACCGGGACGGCGTAGCTCTTCACCCGGCCACCACGCGCGATGTTGATCCCGACCGCCTTGCCATCGAGATCGACGACCGGGCCGCCGCACTCTGAGGGCTCCAAGGTCAGGTCTGTCTGCAGCACCGAGGTGTAGCCTTCACGATTGTCGCTGAGCGGACCACCCATCAAGTTCATGCGCTCGATTCTCGGGTTGGTTGGAATGCGTCCCCCACTCAATTCTACCAGTGCCTCACGGCTGACCAGCTCGGCGGTCAACGACTTCTCCTCATCCCCGCGCCTAATTCTAAATTCCAGCTTCTCACCCGGACTCCGGCCACCGATCATCCTGTGGAATTCGGCCCGGTTCGCCACCGTGCTCCCATCGACCGATAGGACGATGTCGCCGACCTCCAGGCCCGCCTTCTGTGCAGGCATTCCATCAATCACCCGAGCCAGACGGATCTCGCCCGCAATTCCTTCAGGCGTCACACCGAGGAACCCCTTGGTCTTCTCCGACAGATTGCGCGGTGCCACACTCGCAACCCCGATCGCAATCGGATCCTGGCCCATGCCTGGCACGGCGAGGAAGCTGCCGACCTCGACCGGCTCGTCACCCGCCCATTCCACTGGCTCAAGCCCCTCTGCTCCGACACGGATCAGAGCGAGGTCGAGAGCATCGTAGGTATCCAGCAGTTCCGCCGAGACACGCACCCCACCTGGAAGGAGACAGCGCAGGTCCTCCTTCCCATCGATCTCGCTCGCCTTGGTCAAAACGTAACCGGCGGAATCGACGACCGTCCCGAGCGCAATCTGCGACCGCCCCGAGAGCAGGGAGACCGTGCTATTACGGGCCTGGCTGATTACGGGCCTGTAGTCCTCGAGGATGCTACCGTGCTCGCGCTCGTTGGCCCCGATCCTGCGCCCCTTCATCTGGCGCCCTAACATCTCCACGAATTTCTTGAACGCATCACTACTGCCCTCAGCTTCAGCTTCCTGCCTCGATTTCTCTTGGAGGCGCTCCATCCGCTCCTGCCCCAAAAGCTTCAGGGTCTCCTCCTTCGTCAAGACCCGGCTCTTGCCGCCCTCGCCGTGCATCTCCCGCAGGAATTCCTCCATCTCTGGGCTCATGCCACCAGCACCATCCCCCTGCCTCCGCATGAGCTTCTCGAATTCCTCCATGTCCAACTCGAGATTCCCGCCATTCTGCTTCGCGCGCTCGATCAGATCCGCAAAGGCGCCGGAATTCTGTTCGAGGTTTTCGCGGAGCTGCTTCGCAATGTCTCCCGCGCTCTTCTCATCATTCTTCGGTTCCGCCATGAGCAGGGCAGAACCCGATACAACTCCCCCCAATAGGGCTAGTCGCATGAGACCCTTCATCTGGATCCTCGGAGCTTTGGTCTGGGTCTTCATAATTTTGATGTTTGCGTGTGATCGTCTGATGCAGGTGCCGTTTGGCGGCAGTCACCTCCCTACGCCGTCGAGGGTCACCTCTAGTTGTTTCTCCTCCTCGCCACTCTGAAGGGTGATCGAAATCCGATCTCCAGCCGTGCGCCCGCTGATGTTCTCAGCCATCTCGGCTGCACTCCCGACCGCCTCGTCGTCTACTTTCAAAATCACATCGCCAGCCTGGATCCCTGCCTTCTCAGCAGCAGAGCCAGGGACGACCTCAAAAACTTTCGCCCCTTCAGCATCACGCTCGAGTTGGACTCCGAGCGAGGCGCGCCCCCGCACCGGCGCATCGCCTCCTGGCTGCTCAGCCTCCTCAGGCTCGTCATCCAACTCCCACAGCTTGCCGAGCCGGCCGAGCTTGATCTCAAACTCTAGGCGCTCCTGGCCACGAGCGACCCCGACCTTAACGCGATCGCCAGCCTTCAGTCTCTCGAGTGCGCCCACCATGTCATTGAAATCCCCGACCTCACGATCGCCGATCCGAAGGATGACGTCCCCCACCTCGATCCCTGCCCTTCCCGCCGGAGACGAATCGCTCAAGCCGGCTACCTTCACACCGCCCTCAAACTCGTCATCGAGTCGCACACCCATGGCCGGGCGATCTGGGTCGAGCCCCCCCATCATCGTGCTCTGGCTCCCCCACAGCTTCCCACCAAGGAGATCATCCCAGTCCTCGAGGAAGGCGTCCATCGGCACGTGGCGGTTCTGGCTGAGCTGTCCGCCGATCGAAGAGTGGATGCCGATCAGCCTTCCCTCGAGATCGAATAGTGGCCCGCCAGAGTCGCCGCCCACCAGAGTGCAATCGGTACCCAACATTCCCATGAACTGTTTTGTCCAGACCCGCCCGAGACGCACTGGCGGCGTCCGGTTGGGGTCGTAACCTCCCGGGTGGCCGAGCGCCACGCACCACTCACCAAGCTCCACATCCTCCGGGGCGCCGATCTCGACGAACGGCCAGCTGCCGCCTTCCTCGATGATCTTTGCCATCCCGGCGTCGCGGGAGCTGTTCGCACCGAGCGACCTCGCCCTAACCGTGCGCCCGTCTGGAAACGTGACCGTCAGATCCTGACCAGCGGCTGCGGTGACATGGGCTGCTGTCAGGATCAGACCGTCACTGCTAACGATGACACCACTTCCAGAAGCGAAATTTGAGCCCTCGATGGCGATCGTCGCCCCCATCGTTTCGGACACGACTGCCTTCACTCTTTTCTCCCGTTCCTTGAGGGCAGCGACACCGGAAAGTTTCGCGTGGACCGGGACGGCGCCGAATGAGACGGCGACCGCCAGAAGCAGTAGGCTTTGGGATTTTCGGATCATCTTAGACAGGGTGCTCTTGAGTTCGGGATGCGCACAGCGGGCAGACATCCACTCCCCAACTTACGATCAATAGCGTCGCCTAGCCGCCAATTTGTTCAAGTGCCGTTCGGGAGCCCGCTAGCCACCGGAATCCTTGGATTCCCAGTGCATCAGGCGCCTGGCCGCAATCCAGAGCACGGGAGGGATGGCGAGGCTGAGGAAAATCGCGAGCCCGGGGCGCTCCTCCCCCAAGCTACCGATCCCGGCGAAGACAAACCCGACCGGCAGCGCCCCGCACGCCAGCGAAACCACGAAGCGGCCGAGCGACATCCTGGCGAGCCCGGCGAGGCAGGCGACGACTTCCGGGAGCAGCGGGAGACAGCGTGACAAAGCGACGATCCAAACGCCCGACCTGGCAAACAGGCGCTCCCCCTTCTCCAGGTCGGCCTGCCCGGCTAGCTTGAGCGCGATGCCGTGGCCGAGCCCGCGGCAGAGTCCGTAGGCGAGCATCCCGGCGAGGAATGAGCCCGAAGCACTAACAAAACCTCCAACTACCGGGCCATAGACGAACCCTAGCGCAGCCATCACCGCCGTGCCTGGAATCGGGAGGAAGACGTCCGCGATCAGGAGCAGGATGCCCACGACCCAGCCGAGGGCGCCCTGGGCTCGCAATGCAGCCACCATCTCATCGCCGCTAAACATGCGGGTGAAGGTCTCGTCCCAGAGGAGGAATGGGATCATGAGTAGAACAGCGAGCCCCAGTGAGATCCAGATAAACCTCATCGATAACAGGCGATTCGCTGCTTGAAACTGTGAGATCGATCCGACATGCTGCCCAACAAATAACCAACCATCTACCCCGACGCAATGGCAAAGCCTTCCCCAAAACCCATCGATCCCAAACAGCTTGTAGAACTGGCCGAGGCGACCATGCGCGAAGCGAAATTCCCGATGTTGGCAAGTGTGGATGGGGACAGGCCACGGGTGCGCCCGATCTCGCCGGTCCGCACCGATGGTTTCATCGTCTACATCGCGAACATGCGGGCATACAAGAAGACGAAACAGATTGCCCTCAACCCGAATGTCGAGCTCTGCTACTTCGCGCCGAGCCACGACCAGGTGCGCATCTCAGGGACGGCTGAGATTGTCACTGACCCCGGGCTAGTTGCGGAGCTGTGGCAATCGACTCCGCTGCTCCAACAATACCTCGGTGCCTCAGACAACCCAGAGCTCATCATCTACAAAGTGGTGCCTGAGCACGTCCAGTTCATGCGCGAGTGGGCGACCGAGTACCACGAAGTACCGGTCGCGTAAGCTTGGAGCTTCCCGCAGCGAGATCGATGGGCCGCATCAATCTCCTGCTAGAATCACAGATTCCCAGCCAATTCCCCCTGATCCCGCGCAGCGGGGATCAAATAATTTAGGCAAGTCGGCTCTCCGCAGGCGTTACGATCGTAACCGATTCTTGCTGGCCTCCCCGCCAGCCCCACGCTAGATTGACCAACTATGAATCCACCATCCAAGTCTCCCTCGAAGCCGGCCGTTGATAGCCGGCGCGATTTTTTGAAGAAGTCTTCCGCAGCCACGATTGCGGGGGCAGCCGCCTCTTCGCTCGTTTTCCCCACTATTTCCCGGGCCGAACCGTTCCAGGGAACGATCCGCGTTGGACTGATCGGATGTGGCGGTCGGGGGAGCGGTGCCGCCGCCCAGGCGCTCAGCGCGGACGACAACGTGCAATTGGCCGCTGTCGCCGATGTCTTTGAGGGGCAGCTGGAGGGTTCGCTCGCCAACCTGCGCAAGAAATTTGGAGAGAAGGTGACAGTGGGCGATGGCGAGAAATTCCTCGGCCTCGATGCCTACCAGAAAGTGCTCGATTCCAATGTCGACATGGTCATCCTCACCACGCCTCCAGGCTTTCGCCCGATGATGCTCGAGGCTGCGATCAAGGCGGGTAAGCACGTCTTCTGCGAGAAGCCGGTTGCGGTCGACGCCCCCGGCGTGCGCTCGGTGCTCCAATCCGCCCAGTCAGCGAAGAGCAAAGGCCTGTCGCTGGTGTGCGGCTTCTGCTGGCGCTACCACGACGCACGGAGAGAGTTCTTCAACCGCATCCACGCTGGCGAGATCGGCGAGATCCAGAGCATGTTCTCGACCTACTACACCGGCCCAGTCAAACCGATGCCGCCGGCGTCCCGCCGACCGGAAGGCATGGCGGACGTCGCCTGGCAGATCAAGAACTGGTACAACTTCGGCTGGCTTTCGGGTGACAGCCTCGCCGAGCAGGCTGTGCATAGTGTCGATAAGATCGCCTGGGCGATGAAGGACATCGATCCGGTGAGTGCGGTCGCCACCGGCGGACGCCAGATCCCAGCCAATGGTGGCAATATCTACGACCATTTCCACGTCATCTACGAATTTCCGAACAAGGTCCTCTGCCACCTAGGTTCGCGCCAGCAGCGCGGGACCTACGGCGAGAATAATGACTACATCCACGGGACCAAGGGGACCGGCACGATCGCCAACGGATGTGTCATCAAAAGCGAGAGCGGGAACTGGGTCGATGGCCCAGAGCTACAGACCGACATGTACCAGGCCGAGCACAACCACCTGTTCAAATCGATCCGCGAAGGCGGGGCCGTCAACGATGGTGAATGGATGGCGCACAGCACGATGCTGGCGATCATGGGCAGGATGGCCGCATACACAGGCCAGAAAATCACCTGGGAAGAGGCGTTGAATTCGACACACGACCTGGCTCCCGATGACCTCAAGTGGGACTCCGAGTTTACCCCGGACGAGATGGCACTTCCGGGCCGGACCAAATTTGTCTAGTCGCGATGCCCCGTCTCCAAGTTCCTCCGGTATCCTCCGTCTCGCTTGCCTGCACGCTCGCGTTCGCGCTCGCAGCGGGGATCGCCAGCGCTGCGGGCGACGGCGCCATCGACTTCGAGAAGCAGATTGCGCCGATCTTCGAGGACAAGTGCCTGAACTGCCACAGTGGCGAGAAGCCCAAGGGCAAGTATTCGATGGTGACGAGAGAGGCCACCTTCGGCGATGGTCTCATCGTCCCAGGGGATCCAGACGATGGAGACTTCTACTGGCTGCTCATCACGGAAGACGAAGACGAGATGATGCCACCGCCGGACAATGGCGGTCCGCTTCCCGACGAGCAGAGGGAACTCGTGCGCCGCTGGATCGAGGAGGGTGCGAATTGGCCTGATGGCCTCGAGCTTGGCAAGGCAAAGGGTCCCGACTTCTCGACCGAGATCCAGCCTATCCTCGACAAGCTCAGTGTGGAGGATCGCGAGAAGCTGAAAGCGTGGATCGATGCAGGAGCACTCTGGCCGGTCGACAACCCGGACACCGTCGAGCTCGCAGAGAAGATCCGCGAGCTGATCGTCGCGACATCCGTGGAGAAAGTGGCCGAAGAGATGGCCGCCTACACGGAGACGATTTCCACCACCGGGGTGAACTTCGACCTCGTCCCGATCCCTGGTGGAGAGTTCGTGATGGGTTCGCCAGAGAGCGAGCCGGGCAGGCAGCCCAACGAGGGTCCCCAGCACCCGGTCAAGATCTCACCATTCTGGATGGGCAAGTGCGAGGTCACCTGGGACGAGTATGGCCCGTTCATGGTCTCCGACGATAGACGCTCGAAACCCGGCGCCAAGATCTACCCAGATCCAGACGACACCATCGTCGACATGGTGAGCCGCCCGACGAAACCCTTTATGCCGATGAACTTTGGGATGCCCGAGAAGGGACACCCGGCGATCGCCATGACCCAGCACGCCGCGAGCAAGTACTGCGAATGGCTCAGCGCGCAGACCGGCCACTACTACCGCCTCCCGACCGAGGCCGAGTGGGAATACGCGTGCCGCGCCGGGACGTCGACCGCGTGGTCGTGGGGTGATGACCCTGCGCAGGCCGGCGAGTATGCGTGGTTCCTCGACAACGCGAATTTCCAATACCAGAAGGTCGGTGTGAAAATGCCCAACCAGTGGGGGCTGCACGACATGCACGGTAACGTCGGCGAGTGGGTGCTCGATTTCCATCGCTCTGATGGATACGCCAGCCTCCTCGACTCTGGCAAAGTGCGCGAGAACCCTTGGGTGATGACCGACAAGCTCTACCCGCGCAGCGTCCGGGGCGGTTCATGGAAAGATTCTCCCGTCGGCCTCCGCAGTTCCGCGCGGCTCGGCTCAGATACGAAGTGGAAAATGCAGGACCCGCAGTTGCCGAAGAGCATCTGGTACCACACTGAGCCAAGGACGCTCGGCTTCCGCGTCGTCCGCCCGCTGGAAATCCCAGATGCTGCCACCATGTTCAAGATGTGGAACAGTGGCGTGGAACACGACGGCACCCAAGAATAGTCGCCCGTCGCCAGGGCGATTACCGAATGCCATGCACCTCAGACTCCTTGCAGCCGCAGCCCTGCTGGCGACACAGGCGACACAGGCGGACGAGCTCGGGCGCTACGAGTTCGAAGCGCCCCACATGGGCACGCGCTTCAAGATCATCCTCTACGCCCCAGAGGAGGCTACCGCAAAACGGGCGGCCGACTCCGCGTTCGCTCTAGCGGCGAAACTCGATCGCGCATTCTCTGACTATGATGCCGATAGCGAATTGATGCAGCTCGTCGAGAGTGGACACGCCACCGTGAGCGCCGAGCTCTTCGAAATCCTAAGCATCGCACTGAAGATCTCAGAGGACACCGGCGGCGCATTTGATGTGACCACCGCCGCACATACGCGTAACTGGCGGCGCGCGAGGATCACCGGCACGCTGCCTACCAAAGCGCAGATCGAAGTCGCCAAAGCATCCTCTGGCTTTAGAAAGCTGGCGCTCGAGAAGGACGGCCGGGAGGTCACTCTAGGCGCCCCGGGCATGAGGCTCGACCTCGGCGGCATCGCCAAGGGCTACACTGCCGACGCCATGCTCGCACAGCTCAAGCACGACGGCTTCCCGATCGCCTCGGTTGCAGCGGGCGGCGACATCGCGGTCGGCGATCCCCCACCGGGCCAGAGCGGCTGGAAGATCGCGATCGCCCCAGACGGGGAGCGGACGGCACAGACACTGACACTCGCCAACCGTGCGGTTTCGACCTCTGGCAATGCCGAACAGAAGATCCGCATCGACGGCAACATCTACAGCCACATCGTCGACCCGAAAACTGGGCTCGGCCTGACGGCGAGCTCTCCAGTCTCGGTGATCGGCGACCGCGCCACCGATACTGACGCCTTTGCGACCGCCTTCAGCATCCTCGGCAAAGAGCGATCCGTATCGATCGCCAAAATGCGCTCGCTCGAGATCATCTGGGGGCAACCCTGATCAGCCAGGCTCAATCGGGCGCCCGAATGGCATCGCCCTTCCGTGGTCCAAAGAACATCAGCCCGCCAAGATCCGCACCCGCCACTGTCTTCGCCGATCCGCGCACCTGACCTTCCCGACCCTTGAACGAGTTCAGAAAACCGCTCCCCCCCAAGGCCAGGCCCTCGGTAAAATAGGCGACCCGGCAGCGCAGCACCTGCGCAAGGGTCAACCTGCCGCCCGCTTCCCACACCGCCTCGATCTCCGCCTGCGTGAAACCGCGCCGCGACCGCGTCCGCCCATCTGCGCTCACCCCACCGATCTTCTCCGCCCCCGCACCGAACAACACTTTGCGGTAGCCAGCCCCCACTGAGCGCCACTTCGCCTTCCTCGCCGCCCCGTAACACTTACCGAGCCCGCGCCGCGCCGCCGCATCACCGGCCACCGCCGCCGCGTAGCCACACCAGCGATAGTCTTTCGGGTCGTCGGCGATCCCCGCACGCACCGGATTCAAGTCGATGTAGGCCGCAACCGCCAGCAGCCCGCTCAGCCCGTCCGCCGAATACCCGCCAGCCCCCTCCACCAACACACTGCGAAACCGGTCCTCCCACAACGTCCCCTTACGCCCGCGTGTAAGATTAAACCAGGCAGAGAACTTCTGCTTCACTTCCTTCATGAACGAAGATAGATCAAACAGCCGCGCCCGCACCCGCGCCGCCAGCTCCGAGATCAGCACCCCGCAGCCATTGCCGCGCCACATCTCCACCTTTCGCAGCAGCTCGTGCGTGTAGCGCTCCTCAGAGAGCACACCCAGCCGCCCAATGAAATCCTCCTCCGTCCATCCCTCCAGCGCCGACTCCTTGTCCGGCACCCGCAGCAGCAGGTGGAAATGGTTCCCCATCACACACCACGCAAGCAGCTCCAGCCCACTGAACGCCAGCTGCCGCCGCACAATCATCAGGAACCGTTCCTTCTCGGGATCCCCAAAAACCAGATCCCGATTCACTACTCGGGAGACCACGTGGTAGCAGTTCCCCTCCCGCGAATCGCCAAGCAATGAAGATCGAAGCCGCCTCATCCCTCCACCCTAGCAAGCAAATCTTTCCTGTCAATAGTGTCTGACACTAAATTCAATAGTGTCTCTAAATTCAGCTTCGTGCTCGTTTCCGCCGCCAGGCCGGAGTTCGGCGAGCGCGAGGTGGCGCAGGTGGTGGCTGCGCATATCAAGGATGTAGAAGTGCCCGGTCTGGAGCTTCTTGGCCTGCTTCTGCCGGTCGCCGTTGGCCTTCTTCTTGGGCTGCGCCGGCTTCTTCGCCTTGTGCGGGTCGTGGCAGGCGGCCTCGTGGAAGTGGCCGTCGCCGCCGTAGATGTCGAAGCCCGCCAGCTCCCCGATCTCGGCGAAAGGATCGGCGAGTTGCGAGCCCATGGGGCGGGCGAGGTTGAGGTTGACCGACACGAGGTTGTCGAGGCGGCGCCCGCTCTGGAGCGCCTTTGAAGAACAGCGTGCGCTCGATCTCCTTGCGCCCGGCATCGCCGTGCTGCTGGAGGAAAGCGCGCCCGCTCGCGGCGCTGCTGATGCAGCGCGAGACTCCGGACTCGAGGAAATCGAGATCGCCCAAGCTCTTACATTCGTACTGGTGCTGGGAGCCTGAGTAGGCATCAGTGAGGGGCGCGATGAGGCGCGTGAGGACGGGCGAAGTTGGTGATTGGTAGGTGGCCATAAAAAAATTTCCGGGCTCAACCACAAGTCAAACGTTAAAGCTGCCCACGCGAATAAAGTGGCGCTGCGAGGTTGGTCGAGGGTGATTTCGACCCTGGCGGATCGGGGCTCACACGCGAGCGGCACGTCGCACTAACATATCAACAAGGTGAATCTTTTTTTGCCGAGTTTTCCACACCGTTGTCTATATTATAATTGATTAAGAATGTGGGATTGAGCCAGCACGATCGTCCGCGCCTACGCCTCCAGCTTCTCGGCCGTGCGAGATTTCGATTTTGACTTTGGCTTACCGGTGTTCGCCTCGAGGCGTGCCTGCTGCGCCGCACGCTCCATCAACCAGACGACGCCCCCCAGCAGGATTACGCCCCCCCCGATCAGGTAGACCGTCATCAGAACCTTGGCCACCCCGGTCGTCCGTCCGTACGAGTGCAGACCGACATCCAGCTCGTTCACGCCCCACCAAGAAAACACCGTGATGATCCCGAGCATGATCGAGGCTGCGTGGATCCCTACACCCTTGATATAGCCCCCCATCCGGGCATGCAGAATCACCAGGCTCCAGAGGACGATCATCAGCGCGCCATTCTCCTTCGGATCCCACCCCCAGAACCGTCCCCACGAATCGTTCGCCCAGATCCCCCCTAGGACCGTGCCGACCAGGCTGAAAAGCAGCGTGAAGCAGACGATCCCATAGACCATCCGCGTCATGCCACGCTCCCGATCGTCGTCGGGCGCGCCCCCATGGATCAGCCGCGATCCGATGTAGGCCATCGAGAGCACCGCGGCCAGCAGCGCGGATGCGTAGCCGAGATTGATCACGATCACGTGTGTCCCGAGCCAGAAGTTCGAGCGCAACACCGCCTGGAGCGTTACCATCGTGTCCCCCCTGCCCTCGAGCGCCTCTTTCATTTCGTAGCGCAGCGCGAGGAACATACCGGCCGCACCTAGCACTGCGGCCACAGCCAGAGCCACCTTCTTGCGGTCGAAATACTCCAAGATCAAGCATAGCAGCACTGCGGACGCCGTGATGAAGAGGATCGTCTCATAGAGCGTCGAGATCGGTGGCCGCCCCATGATCAGGCAACGCATGATGATCGCCCCGGTGACATAGCCCAGTCCGAGGATGCAAGTCGCCACCGAAGCCCAGCCGAGATATCTCCCAACCGCACTACCGGGGGTCAGCCAGCTCAGGGCGACGAAGACGAAGCCAAAAACGAACCAGGGCATGGCGTTGGCAATGAAGTGTGCCTTGTAGTAGCTAAGCTCCATCGGCACCTTCGAATATTCGCCGCGGGTTTCAGCCTCGGCGATGCGCTGCGCCACGAATGGTTCGAGCACGTTCTTGAAGGCCTGCTGATCACCAGCATTGGCGACAAGATCTTCAAAGACTTTCACCCGCTGGATTCCTGCTTGGTAGGGCTCCTCCGCACTGACCGCCTTGACCATCTCCTCGCCGACCGTCCGCCAGTCGTCATCCTTTGAGGTTTCTGGTGCGAACATCGCCACGCCGGCGATCGGGTGCTGCGGATCCGCACCCGCGATATTCGCAAGCCGCTCCAGCTCGATCGCCAGCTGTTGCATCATATTGCGCACCGCGGTCTCATCATAGGTCCCCTCCGCCAGGGCAGCCGCGGGTATCTTTTGCCAGTTCTCCAACCACCCGCTGAGTGGAGTCGTCTCGGCGTCCGGATCGCCCAGGCTTGCGGAAATCTTGCCGATCGGCACGCCTGGGATCAGCCCGCCGCGGGCGAAGTCGTTCATGTGCAACAAGTAGTTCAGAACCGCGACACGGTCGTGGAGATCCAGGAGTTGCTGCTTGTGCAGATCCCTAGAGAAAGCCTCTGGATTCTCCTGCTTGGCAGCGATGTATTCGTCGCGCTTCTCCGACAGCTTGCCACGGTTCTCCGGGTTCCCTGGCTGGGGCATCGCCGGCTGGAGTTCGTCATAGCTGTAGCGCGAACGGAGCACGACATTTCCCGATCCGCCGATATGCGGCTCTAGGCCGATGTCGCTGATGACATCGACGTTGTCGACGAGAATGAACGGGATCTTGGTAGCGATCTCAGGGCGGAACAGGCAGTCGAGGTACCACTCGACGGCATCCAACTTCACCTTGCGGATCTCTCCGCCCTCCTCGACACCGAAAGTCAGGGAGCGTTTGCCATTGATCCTGTAGAGACGGAAACGCGCCACGGTCTCGAGCGGCTTGATCCGCCCGTCGTCCTGCACAGGGATCTTGCGGAACAGGTCGACGATCTCCTCGTCCCAGGGATCGTACTGGCTGAGCCCTTCAGCAACAGGGATCTGGCGGGCGCCAGCACGTTGGATCGAGGCCACCGAGAGAAGACCTGCAATCAGGCAGAGCAAAAGGCCGCGGATAGAGACAGGGTTTTTCATCAGATCGGATCAGTTGTTGGAGGCGGTAGCGACGGCGGCTGCCTCGCGCTTATGCTTGCGCTGGGTGCGGCTCAGGTATTTGAATAGCTTCTGGAAAAAGTGGATCAGTAGCCCAATCGAGACGATGTAACACGAATACTTCGGCCACTGGTCAGCCGGGTTGCGCGAGACTGCCAGGCTGGTGAAAAGCGGCTGCCCCTCACCCGCCCCTTCGGGCCCCCAACTCGCCTGGTAGACGGTGAAACCATCCGATCGTAGCGGCTTATTCATCTCGATTAGTGAGGTCTCGCTGGTGCCGTCCCGGTTCAATTTGGTGACGTCGCTCATGTATTCCTTCGCCTTCATCGTGCCCGGGTGCTCCAGTTTGGTAAAGTCCTCGAGGCGGATTCTAAATGGCAGGCTCATCCGCTGCTTGGTAAGGTTCACCGCCCAGCGCTTCCCGTCGAGTTCCACGGTCAGCGGCGCCGTCCAGCCCCGGTCTGGGTAGTCACCGAATAACAAGCTCTCCTCGATCGGTTCACCACCGCCCTTCGGCAGGATGCGGACGTTCGCGCCGTGCACGTTTCGCTCCTCCTCGGGATCAACTTCCAACTCCCTGAGATAGAACCCTCCAACCGCCATCCTACCCGGATCCGACTCGCTCACCGGCTGCGGCATGCAGTTCTGCAGGTAGCGGCTGATCTCGATCTCAAATGGCAGAGACTCGCTAAAGAACACACGCTTCGAGCCTTTCTTCAGCAACGGTGTGAGTGCCGCTGGAGGAATCACCAACACTTGCTCTGGCAATACATCACCCGTGTATTCACCGACTTCGATCGACCAGTCCATCAGGTTGAAGGCCTCGTTCCCAGCGCGTCCGCTATAGGTCAACTCGATCTCCTTCTCCTCCCCACCGCGCCGAACGCTCAACTTCACTTTCTCCCCAGCGAGCCCGGACGTAAATTGTTCGGCTGCCTGCACCGCCCGCTCCGGCCCGTAGTCGGCGATCACCAGGCGCTCGTCATCCTCACCACCAAACTCCCCGTCTTCCCCCGCTTCGGTCACCGCAACCAGCAGGTCATCGACCTGCAGACCGGCCTTCCCCGCAGCGAGTTCGGGGTCGACCTCGGTGATCCTAGCGCCGCCCTCGACCTGCTCGAACTCGGCACCAAATTCCGCATCCTCCCAGAGGATGAGACTGCCCTCACGGGTGAGCGTGAAAGAGACGAGCCCCGCTACTAGCATGAACATAATTCCACCGTGTGCGATGAGCATGCCAGGCGTGCGCCAGTTCTTCCGTGCGCGGATCAGGGCGCCGCACAGGAGGTTGAGGAACAGTAGGATCATCAGCAGCATCCCGCCCGGGTGCGGGATCTTCAAGGGTCCGAACTCCTGAAGAAAAAACATCGACTCGAAGTATTTGTTGCCGGTGCGGTAGAGCCCCAATTCGGGCATGTTGATCGTGCCGAGGAAGGTCAACCAGCACAGCAGGGTCAGGACAACGCAGGCGAGTCCGAAGGAGGCAAAAAAGCCGAACACCCGCTGGAGCAGGCTCTTCTGTGTGGCGGGATTGGCTGTGGTCACTTCGCTCATCGATCGCTTCTTTTGCAGTGGGTGGGGTCCGCTACTCGCCGCCTGACGGGGGCTGGGTTCCTGCGGCTATTTTAGGGGCTAGGCTCTGGCAGAACTGTTCAAACTTCTCGAGGTTCGCAGCGACCACATCTTTTGGACCGGTCATCTTGAGAAACATGCTGAACGTGCTGTCGCCGCTCTGCTGCTCCGGCAGGATCCTGCCGACCATGCGGTAGTCGGGCTTGGGTGCCGCGCCCATGCCAGTGAAGTTGCCTTCGATATCGATCACCACGGCCTCCCGGTTCAGCAGCCGCGCCCGCGGGAGCTTCCCGATCTCCTCCGCAGCCGGTGCGATCAGCCCCATCTGCCCGTACCAGCGCCCGACATTGGCCTGCAGGCCACCTCCACCACCGGTGAGGATGGTCAGATAACACTCGCCGACCTCGCCTTCCCCGAACCTCAGATTGACCAGCCGCATCGGCGTGGCAGCGGCCTCGCTCCATCCCTCTGGCGTCTCCCATCGGAACAGATCCGCGAGATCCGCGCCGCCCCCACCCCCGACATCGCCGGGCTGGGTCAGCTTCGGTTTCATCATCGCCTCCGGCGCCATCCTGTCGCTCAGGCTCTTGCCCAACGGCGGTGCCTCATGCCCGGCCGGCAGATCTCGCTGGTCGGAGATTTCCATCCGGTCGTCCACTGGACCGCACCCGACAAGGAAGAAGCTCAGTCCACACAGTGGAAAAACAGAAATTTTGAGAAGTTTTAGCATTGGGCTGGCAAGAGTGTAGGAAGCATTACGTCACGTGGGAGAATATGGCAACCGGCGGGGGATACAGAAATCTGTGTGTGCTTACTCCCAACGGATGGCCCCGCTGCCCCCCAGACTCCAATCGCCTCACTCCCTAACAAAGCTCAGCAAATAATTATTGAAGGGCATCTTTCCCCACAGCGGGCGGCACTGACCACGTAGCCCGCAGGCCTCCAGTGCCTGGCGGATCGATCGCTCGGTCGGGTAATGGGTCGGCGCCGCCTTCATCCAGGCGGTCGCGTTGGCAAAATGATCACCGAGCCGGGTAACACGGAAGCGCCAGTTCGCCTCACGGAGGGTCGAGCGAATCACGAGCTTCCCCCCCGGCGCGACGCAGGCAGCCGCATTGGCAAGGAGCAGCCCCTGCTCCTCCGGATTGAAAAATTGCAGGATGTCCAAGATCGTGACGTTCCCCTGGAAATCTGGAATTCCGTCGCGGGCATCGCCGACCCGGAATTCGAGCGGCTCTTTCCCCGGAGCCTGCTGCGCGTCGGCCAGGCGCGCGGCGTCGGCGATCTTGCGCTCGTCGTAGTCGATGCCCAAGATCGGGAACTCGAGTCCACGCTCGCGCAGGTAGAATGCCAGCAGGCCGAGGCCGCAGCCAAGGTCGAGCAGGGCTCGTGTCTCATCCCGCAGTTCGGCGAACACAGCCTCGTAGAGCGGATCGGTGCGCAGCTTCGACTTGACGTAATGCCGGTGCCAGCGTGAGCCAAACCGAGCGGCGAGCTTCGCGCGGTCAACCGCTTCCGACTTTGATCGTGCCATCACCTGCGCGGCTCAGATCATCTCAGCACGCGGCGTAGAGCCGGGTCGTCCAAGGCCTGATCGATCACATCTTGCAGAGCGGCCGAGGAGACGTCGGCGAGCTCGTCGACATTACTCCAGTAGGTGACTTTCGGCGTCCGCCGGTTGCGCTGCGCCCGGTAGGTCTTGGCGAACAATGGCTTCTTCTCCCCGCGGCGGAACACTTGAAAATTGATCGTGCAGCCAGATTCCTGGCTTGCCAGCTGGTGCGCGTAGAATTCGGTAATTGTGCCGCCGATCAGGTAGCGCCCCTTGCCCTTGTCCACCAGCATCCCGCGAACTTTGAGACCGTAGCCGACGGAGTTGTGCACCAGCTCGGCAACCGGCTTGCGGGTCGTCAGCTTCTTGATCGGGACGCCAAGCTCGTTCTTAATCGAACCGAGCACAACGCCGGTGCCATCGCGAGCGTCGACAAATCGGCCGAGATCCACCTGGCGTGGCCCGGGGATCACCGAGCTCGGTGCGGCGTAGGTAATCGGGACCTGGTAGGTGCTACATGAACTTAAAACGGCTGCCAGAGCCCCAATCAGGGTGCCCAGTGGCCAAATGCGACGACGTTGCTTCATAGATACTGACTATATTGACCCCCTAGGCTTTGTCAGCCGCAATTTTTGCCCGGCCGTGGGGAGCGCTCCCCCCCGATTATGGGAGATCGCGCACGATGAGGCGTAGGAAGCGCCGAGGTTCGCCGCCAGGCTCGGCGAAGCGGAGGGATTCGTTGTCTGGGGTGGCGCTGATGAAGGTGGCAGGTTCAGGATCCCAATTCATCAGGTCAAGCGAGCTCTGCACCTCGATCACGATGTCGCTTTTGCGTGTCAGGTGGGCATAGTCGAGAACATACTCGCCACCGACCAGGTCCGCCTCGGGGAACATGTCGGCATCGTGGACGAGCGGATCGAGCCCGAAGGCGTACTCGACCAGATTGGGGATACCGTCGCAATCGTCATCGTCCCCCTTTCCCCCACTCACCCCGAAGAGGCTCGCCCACGCAGCGTAGTGATCGTTCACCACGACCACCACATCGCTCTGGAGGCTGAATTGCGATTCGGTTCCCGTTAGGCGGAGCGTGTAGGTGCCAGGTCTGTCGAAGCTCACACCAGTCGTCAGGCTCGAGGCATCGCCGAAGCTTGCGACACCTTCACCGCCGATCTGGGTCCAAGCAAGGGTCGGTGACCAAGGGCCGATGACCGAGCCGGCAAGATTCACCGGATCTAGGATGTCGGTGATCTGCAAAGTTCCAGCGGACAGAGAGACCCCGCTACCCGGTGTCCCCTGCAGCGCTCCGATCCGCCACGACGATTGCTTGTCCCAGCCCGGCCGATCGCCAGCAGGGTCGACAATTTCGAGCGAATACCCGCCGCCATCGGCGAGCGGGAACCACTTGTCGCCATAGTCGAACTTCAACACATTCGCCCCGTAGGGCGCTGGTAGTTGCAAGACGAGATTCTCCCCACCGTTCGAGAGCTGGCCATCATATTCCCCTGCCACCGGCAAACCGGTGCCATACTTCGCCTCGAAGCCGATCTGATCGCTCACGATCAGGACGTAGGCACCCGGCGCGAGCTCCATCGGCGGGAAGACAAAGTCGATTCCATCAGTGAATCGGGCGCCCCCGAGCGGGATCGCCCCGCCGCTGATGTTCTTGAGTTCGACGAATTCGTAGGCAGATCCGTCGCTCGGATTGAACATCAGTTCGGTGATCCGCAGACCGTTGAAGGCCTTCAACGCCGCCGCAAATTCCGGGGTCGGCGCGCCTGGCATCGGCTCCTCCACATCGAGGCTGATCCCGAACACGATGTCGCTGCTGCCTCCCCCACTCTGGTGGACCTCCGCGGCCAACGCATTGGTGCCGGCGATGAGGAAGCTGCTGGGCACAAGAAATTCGCCCTCGACACTCGCGTTCCCAACCGGGCTACCCGAGGCATCGCTCAGGTGATCGTAGGGATCATCGATACGCAGCCTGTGTAGCTCCTGCCCATTCAGATAGAGGACGTAACCGTCGTCGATCACCGTGTTTAACCTAAGGACGGATGTTCCTGGATTACCGCTAAACTCAAAGCTGCTGCGAAAATAGTAGGTCTGCGCACCGATGTTCAGCTCCGTCGCCTTCGGCCCAGGTAGGGCGGAATCCTCAGCATAGAGCAGGCCGGCACCGGTCGGCCAGGCCGACGAATCGTATCCTGGAGCGAGCCAGGCGGTACCGAGATCGGTATCGCTCTGCTCGTACGACCACACATGATCCAGCTCGACTAGCCTGGTGGTCACCACGATCGGGCTGCCAGTCTGGTCGTTGCTGAGTCCTGCAGTCGGCAGACTGAACGTCATCATCACGCTACCGCCATCGGGGAATCGTCCCTGCGACACATCCTCCGCCTGCGAGTCGAAGGCGATGAGGTCGATCTGCTCGAGTCCGGCGCTGAAGAGCCCGATCCATTCGACGTTGCCGTCCAGTTTGAACGGCAGGTGATTCGCCCCCAAGCCGGCGTTCCCATCCGCCCACAGAATCCGGAACCCCGCGGCTGCGATGAAGCTCAGGGCGGGGACCTGGTGCTGGGACTTCAACACACCCGGATCATCACTAAGATACAATCCGGACAGCTCGACCGGCGAGACCGATGGATTGTAGAGCTCCACGAAGTCGTCGCAGAAGACGACCTGGGAGGTCGCCAACCACTCATTGATCGACAGATCACGCGGATCACCGGTCCCTTTGCGCAGGTTCGCAGCACCCGGCGTCGGGACATTCAACGACCAGGAGCCGATCGCACCACTGCGCCCGATCGAACAGTCGGGCACCTGCATCCCAAAGGTGATCGAATCGACGACGCCCAGACCGTCGCTCGAGGTGAGCGATAAGGTCTCGCCATCGGCGTCGAGCCCGAAACCGCTGTGCAAGCCCGGCAATCCGAATTCGAGGTCGGCAAAGACCACGAGATACCCTCCCGCATCGAGGGTCGTTCCGGCCGGGAAGACATATTTGAAAGGCAATGTCGGGTCATCGCTAAGCCCCATTCCGGCAAGATCGACCGCAGCGCCGCCTGCGTTATGGATCTCCACGAAGTCCGGCGCAGCGGAGGCGCTGTCAGCCTGCAGTTCGTTCAGAACCAGAGAGGGGTGCGAGGCATCGACCGTCCAACTCACAGCCGTAGCATCCGCCAGTGCCTGCCAGTTCCCGGCCGAGTCCTTTGCGATGACTTCGACCACATAGCTACCATCCGCCAAGCCACTGAGCGTGATTGGGACCGAGATCTCGGTCACCGGACTCAGCGCCCCGCCATTGAGCCGCCACTGGTATTCGCTCACGAAGCTGCCGCCCTCGATCCCAGAAATCCCAGGCATGTGCACGCTCAATTCCGCAGTGTCTATGTTCGTCACAGACGGGGGCTGCCCACTGATCTGGGCTCCATAGGGGATGTCTGCCCCCATGTCGATGCCATTGATTCCGGAGCCGATGGCCGCCGAACCGGGCAGCAAAGAATAGTCACGGCCATCCGCATCGGCGAAGGCTGGATCGGCATCAAGATTCCCGGCGCCATAGAAGTGCTCGGCCGCCGGCATGAGGTTCGAATCCGCAACAATCACCGGCGGATTGCCCCCAGGATCGAGGTGATCCGGGTAGCGAAAGATCACCGTATCCTCGGCGAAAATGTTGCCTCTCACCGTCACGCCGCTACCCGCATCAACATCCGGTCGCAGCGGTTCGCGAAAGTTGATCGCGCCGAGCGTCGCCCGTCGCACGACATTGTTCTCGAAGATCGCATCCGAGGCGTTCTTCAGCAGCAGCGCGTGATCGACGTTGTCGAAGATGTTGCGCACGACCGTGATGTGCGCGTCACCATCGGTCGCGATCGCGTTCGACGTGCTCGGGCGGCCCGGGTCGTCGGTGTGGATGTTGAAGAACAAGTTCCCCTCGATATGAGCATCGATGCCATCTAGGTCGAGGCAGTCGTCGGTGCCGCCGGTGAAGGTATTGCCGATCACGTAGATAATGGGACCCGGCCTGCGGCCACCAGAGAAGTCGATGATATCGTTGTAACCGGATGATGTCTGGAAGACGTTGCCGATCAGATTGAAGTAATCGCTGCCGGCCAGGTTCGCCCCGTGGATGACCTCGTTGCCGCTAGATGAGGGGAAATCACAGCCGATGATGTCGAGCTGCGGCCCGCTCACCTCGAGCACAGTCTCGGTCGTCCCCTCCCAGGCGACATGATCGAGCCGCAGGCGCGCCTCGGTGACCTCGGTAGAGTGAATGGCCGAGGTCGAGAACGACTGCACCACGTATGCCATGACGTTGTCCTCGAGGGTATTATTGAAATACGTGCCCGCCCACGCGTCGCTGCTCCCGGGCGAGTTCGAGAGCCAGATCCGGCTCGTCTGGGTGCCTTCGGCGACCAGTTTACCCTGCACCGTCAGGCGTGTTCCCGGCGCGAAGTAGAGGCTCGTCCCCGGCTCGATGGTGAGAGTGACGCCCGCCGGCACGATCAGGTTCGCTTCCACGAAATACGGTCCGGCAGCCGCCGTCAGCAGTGTATCGGATGCCAGCGCGCCGGAGATCGGCTGCGTATCGCCATCATCATACCAGACATCGATCGTCTCGCGCTCCAACTCCTTACCACCTGCATCCACTGCCTGCACGGTGATACGATTCACACCCGGATTGAGCGCTGCCCCCAGGTTGGGAACCAAGCCGCGCAATTCGAGATCGAAGCTGAGATCCGAGCTATTCGAATCGTTCTGGTGCACCTCGACCGCCACAGTGTTGCTGCCGCTCACCAGCAGGGATGCGCTCGCGGAGAACGAGAACCACGTGTCCTCGTCAGCTCCGCTCGCGGAGCTGAGAGCCAGATCTAGATACCCTGCGGGATCGGGCAGTTCGTCGCGTACGATCTCGACCCCATTCAAGTAAACCGCGGCCCCATCATCGCGCTTCAGCAAGACCTCCAGCCCAGAGAACTGCGCCGGGTCGGCAAGCTCGAATTCGTGGCGGAAGTATGTCGTGATAAACTTGTTCCGCGGGTTGTTGCCGAACTCGACAGCCGTGACCTCGTCACCGTCACCGTAGCCCAACTCCGCCGCCCCCTGCGCCCAAGCGCTGTCATCAAACCCCTGCCCCTGTGCACGCCAGGCGGCCCCCTGATCACTGCCGTCATCGAGGTAGCGCCAGATCGCACCGGCTGGGACGAGCGGCACCTCGATGACGGATCCGATTGACCATGTTCCTGCGGCTAGATCGATCTGAGCCGGCGAGCCGTTCACCAGGACATCGGCGATATCAGCGACGCCCACCTTCCCGCTCAGTTCCAGCGCACCTGTCGTCGTCTGCGGGAATCCCCCTACGATTGGGAGCGCCGACCCAATCGTGAGCGGCGGGTCGACAATCGAGCGAACGTAGGCGCGCCTCTGATCCATGAAGCTCTTCACAACCTGGCGCCGGGACGACGGGACACGGCTGAGGCACTGGTCGACCAGGGCGTCGAACTGCGCCTTGGAGAAGCTCGTATCGATCAGCTCGCGGAAGTGTTGATAATACTCGGCCACAATGCCTGGGTCGGTCATCATCGTCTCCAGCACGGGGATCGTAGATCCATCCTCGATCATGTCGAACAGCGTGTGTTGGGGATCGGGGTTGGCGTCGCCATCGCCGAAGCCGAGGATGGTATCGAGGTCGTGCGGGATCAGCTTGAAACGCGGGTCGAGAACCCCACGGTAGATGTAGTAGTCGTCGTCCGTGCCGGTGCTGATGTTAGTCTCCCCATTGTTCAACAGCGCCATGATGGCGAAATGCTGCAGCCACTGGTCGATATCGACCACCTGCGCCAGTTCGCTCAGGTAGTCAGGGTTGCTCGTATCGTTCAGCGCGAAGAGCCATCCGTCCAGGTCGGACCAATCCCAGTCCGCAGTATTCGATTGCTTTGCCCAGCCGTCGGCGAGGTAGGCATCGACATCGCCGCTGCGGTAGGCCAGGTCAGTGCTCGGCCGGCGCTTGCGGTAGAGGTTCCCGTTCGGGTCATCGGGGAACTGGCGCGCTGCCGACTCGCTCCCCTGCGGTTCCATGTGCGCGTGAAAGCCGTAGTTCAGATCCCCTTCCCCCACCAGAGATTCGTCCACACCATTGATCAACAATTTGACCTGGCGAGCCTGCTGTGCCGCCATGCAGGAGGCGGCGAAGAGCTTCTGTCCGAATACCTGCAGGTAGCTGTAGTTCGCGTTCAGGTTCATCGCGGTATTGCCATCCCAGTCGCGATCCCCGGGGATGCTGGCGCGCATGGTGCGCGGGTTGTCATTCCGGCTGCCGGCCCCGCGTCGGCGCAGGCCGATGTTGTAGCGGATGTCGGTGTCTGCTCCCCGCGTCGCGATGAAGGTCGCGTTCATCTGCGCATTGCTGTCGGTATCGAAATTGCCATGTGCAAACTCATCATCATCCTCCACGCTCAGCACCAGGCGGTAGGTGCTCGTGTCACTCTTATACGGGCTGTCCTCGACCTGGTACAGGGCGTCCGCCCCACGGGCTCCAGATTCATCGGTCGGCCCCGGCCAGGTGCGCGACTGGCTGCCATCGCTCGCACTCACGTAGAATTCGACCACCGTCCCGTCTGCGTGGGCTGGTAGGTACGCGCCAAACTCGAGATCCCCAGCCTCATCATCACCGTGCAGGCCATCGTCGAACATCGGGACTGCGGTGAAGCTGCGGGGATTCAATGACGAGATGCGGTAATGCAGCTGCGCCGATAGCCCGTTGACCGACTCGTCCGTCAGCCGTGCGCGCACCCGAACGAAATCGCTCGGGCCCGGCACCGCCGGCGAGTGTTTCACCTCGCGCACCATCGGCGGTATGTTGCCAGTCGCGACCGAATTGGTTCCCCCTGGCGTGCCGCCGGGGTCAGTGCTCGCTGACCAGTTCTGCCCTTGCTGATTGCTCAGCAAGGGATTCATCAGCTCCAATGAATGCCCCTCCCCATCGGCCGGGGTCTGCCAGACCCAACCGCGGTGACCGAGGTCGAGCTCCCCGCGCCTGCGCAGCGCCCAGTCACCGTCGTCGGTGTAGGCCACCTCGTCGATCGGATCGCCACCGGCATCAACCACCCGCACACGCTCACCGGAATTGCTCAGACGACCGCTCCACGGTCCCAACACAGGAACCGTCACCCCCGGGTACCTCGCAGCGAACACCAGTGGATCGGCCGCGACCACCACGTACCCACCCGCCGGAATCGCCAGCGTTGGAAAATCGAATCGGACACCGGCGTCCAAGCTCCATCCGATCAGGCTCACCGTGGATGCCCCGATGTTGTAGAATTCGATGAACTCCTCTGAGGTCGGTTCGACCGTCTGCTCCGCGTGTGGCGGATGGTACATGATCTCATTGATCACCACCTGGGCAGGTAGCGCAGTGATCATCTGGTGGACGAGAACAGGGTACAGGAAGACGCGGAAGAACGAGGAGGTCGTCATCAGGGGAGAGCGGGAGCAGGGAGAAAAATTGGCAAAGCGGCGAATCGGGAAGCCGTGGAAACCTAAGCTGAGCGACTAGGACGCGCAACTGGCAAAGATCTCGGAACCAGAACATGACGGTAACCTGATGGTAACATCCCGATGCGAGGCTGCTGTCATTCAAACCACAGAACAGCCAACAATCTCAAGC
>Ga0316197_10000408_pt1 | contig 29879 bp, 22 predicted proteins | sample OudBiesiAoxic_MG_FD_204939 | JGI IMG/M metagenome (GOLD analysis project Ga0316197, IMG submission 204939) | Coastal sediment microbial communities from Oude Bieten Haven, Netherlands - site A oxic | ecosystem: Environmental > Aquatic > Marine > Coastal > Sediment | place: Netherlands... | reverse complement strand
GCGAATCGAAGGCGCTGAGGGCCACTTACAGCTTCGCCTCGCACGACTTCTACTATGGCACCAACGCCACGACCGTCGCTGCTGGCGCCCTCGATATCCCAGCGCTCCAGACGGCAAGCGCGACCCATTGGATCTGGCGCGGATCAAATTTTCGCCGCGCCGAATCGCAGAGTCGGGTCAGTGTTTCTGTCAATACACCGTCAGGGAGGTCGGAAGATTCGCTGCGCGGGATCGACCGTGAATCTGGAGCCTCAATCGCGTTCTCCCGCGCGTTTTTGACCTCCAAGGATCTCGCTCCGGGAAGATCCGGCCACTTCGTCTACACGCCATCGGGAGTCGATGTCGCCATCCTCGACCCGCGGACTCTACCTCCTGATTGGCGTGCACTCTCGAGCCTGTATGCGCTCTACCTGACTCCCGCAGATTGGGACGACCTCCCGCCGGGTGTCCGGGATGCGATCCGCACCTGGATCGGCTTTGGCGGAACAGTCGGGATCGTCGGCCAAGATCGGGCTGCGGCACTGCGAGCAGCGGATGCGCTAGCGCCGTCCGATGTGGCCTTCGGAATCTTCGCGACCGCCGATCCGGTGAGCGCACTAGTGCCGAGTGAACTAATGGCACACGTCAAGGGCTTGCAGGAATTCGAGACGGCATTCGCGATCGGTGTACCTGCGACCGAACTCGACCTACGATCGAGGAACCGGCGGGGGAGCTTTCGCCAGCGGACAAACCGGACGGGCAGGAACCAGAGTTTCCCACTTCGCGATTCGTTTGGCCGCAGGGAGATCCCCTACCTCGCGATCTGCATGCTGTTGTTTGGCTTTGCGGTGCTGGTCGGACCGGCGAGCCTGCGTCTCTGGGCGGGGCCCGGCAAACGACACCGTCTGTTCCTGACGACACCGATCTTTTCGATCGCTGCCTCCGCCCTGCTCCTCGTGGTGATGCTGTTCCAAGACGGGCTCGGTATTAAAGGGCGGCGCTTCACGGTGGTCGATCTCGCGCCAGCCAATCGCTCACAACCCGAGGCACTCGTTTACCAGGAACAGTTTGCACGAGCTGGGATGGTCTCCGGCGGCGGCTTCCCGATCGAGCAAGGGCTGATGCCAATCATTCCGGTCGAGACCATCGAGACCACCTTGGCCGTGCGGGGTGATCAGGCGGTCGGGCCGTGGATCTCGAGCCGCCGCGACAGCTCGCTCGCCTTTGCCGGAGCCGTCCCGCTGCGCTGGAGAATATCCCACGATGGCGCCAGCGAGGACTCTCTCCAGCTCCACATCGAAGCCCCAGTGCGAGAATTTGAGGACGCCTGGTTCGTTGACGGAGATGGGCTCGTTTGGAAATGGGATGGCAAGGCCGATGGCGATGGGGGCAACATGCGTTTCATCCCGGCAACACGGAACGCCAAGTCGGTGATGGAGCCGATGTTCGAGCGCTGCTCTACCAACCTACGCCTCTCGATCCTGAAACGGCTCGATCGCACTGGGCATCGGAATCGCTTCTGGGGGCACGCCAGAGCGGGGGCGCTCGCAGCCCGCGCCTCCCACCCAAAGATCAAGTGGCTCGAGTCGCCGCTCATCCTCACTTCGAAAGTCACCCCGCCCAACTGATCCATGGCCAGCACTCCACCAGCCATCGCCGTCAGCGAACTCACGCGCTCGTTCGGCTCGCTGCGCGCCGTCGACGGCCTCAGCTTCGAGGCACGGGAGGGCGAGGTCGTCGGCTTCATCGGTGCCAATGGTGCCGGAAAAACCACCACGATGCGGATCCTCGCGACGCTCGATATGCAGGACTCCGGGACAGCGAAGGTTGGCGGATACGATGTCTCAGATGATCCATCACAGGTGAGAAAGATTCTCGGCTGGGTGCCGGATGCGTTCAGCGCCTACGAGAACCTGACGGTTGCCGAGTATGTCGATTTTTTTGCGCGCGCCCACGGGTTCACCCGCGCCGAACGCCGCAACCGGGTCGAGGAGATCCTGGAGTTCACCGGGCTCGACTCCCTCGCCGACCGGCTTGCGGACAAGATGTCAAAAGGGCAGACCCAGCGGCTCTGCCTATGTCGCGCCCTGCTCCACGATCCGAAAGTCCTGATATTGGACGAGCCTGCAGCCGGGCTCGACCCGCAGGCGCGGGTCGAGCTGAAGCAGCTGATCCGCATCCTCGCCGAGGAGGGGCGGACGCTCCTGATCAGCTCCCACATCCTATCGGAATTGGGCGAGATGTGCGATCGTCTGATCTTCATCGATCGCGGGAAACTGCTCCACGATGGTGGCGCAGAGGAGCTGATGCGCGGCGAGACCGGTAGGGGCTTGGTAGAGATCAAGGTCGTCCCTGGTTCTGGGGATCCTGCCCCCATCCTCGAATTGCAGCCGGGGGTCGAAATCATCGAGTCACTGCGCGATGGCCTGCGGATCAGCCTCGGCGACGAATCTCCTGAATCCCATGCGCGACTGCTCAAGCAAATCATCGATGCTGGAGTCCAGGTCACCGCCTACCGGTCCTTAGAGCGCAATCTGGAGGACGCCTTCATCGCGATGCTGAGCGCCGCCAACCACCCGACAGAATCTCCGTAGTATGAGGCCACCCACGACGAGCGCCAGCGACACGCCGTCCCCGCTACCGGCGGAGATGTCCGACAGGATTGGGCCGATGCTGGTCAAAGAACTTCGTCAGGGCCTGCGCACCAAGACTTTCCTTACCGCGTTCATCGGGTTTCAGGTCGTCCTGTTGATCATGGTGCTGGCCGGCTTCGCGGCCCAGCGCAACAGCGCCTCCGGCGACTTTCTCAACACCGCGATCTGGTCGGTTCTTATGGTGATGCTAGTAGTCATCACCCCACTGCGCGGGCAGTTCGCCCTCGAGAAGGAGATCCGCGCGGGCACGCTCGAGCTGCTGCAGATCACCAATCTCGATGCCTGGCGAATCGTGCGCGGGAAGTGGGGGGCGCTGATGGGTGAGGCGATGCTCTACCTGACGGCGGCGCTGCCATACTTCACACTCCGCTACTTCCTCGGCGGCGTCCAGATCCTCACGGACCTGGCCCTGCTAGCGCTGACCGCCCTCTTTAGTGCAGCCCTGACCGCGGTCGTCGTCGGGCTGTCGGGATTCCGTTCGGTCCTCTTGAGAATTGCCATCGCGGTCGGCATTGTCGCGCTGGTTCCAATGGGGCTCTCGATCGTCGAAGGGCTGAGGGGTGCCAGGGGCGTCGCCATTCCATTTTCAGGGTCGAACTTTGGTGATTGGTGGGGCATCCTCGCCGGGTTCCTCCTGACATTGGCGGTCACCGGTTGGTCTTTTCTGCAACTCGGGGCGCGCACGATCGCGACCCAAGCCGAGAACCACTCCACCTCAGTGCGCCTCCTCACACTAGCCGGGATCGCCCTGTTGGTGCTGCTTGACCGCACCAGTGTCGATCCCACCAAGATGGTTGGACGAGAGGCGATGCCGTTGTTCTTCGCCTTCGCCCTCGCGATCTACGCCTGCGGGATCTTCATCGCCCTCACGGACAATTCCCTACAATCCTCGCGGATCTATATTCCATTCATCCGTCGCGGGCTCGCGCCGCTAGGCCGTCTGCTGCTGTATCCTGGATGGGCATCCGGGCTCCTGTATGTCGTTCTGATGTCGATCGCCCCCGTGCTGCTACGCCTGATGTCGAAGCATCCCGAATCCGTCCTGATTGGGCTCCTGGTTTGCTTCAACTTCTTCGCCCAGCCGGCAGCGATCACACGGATCCTGATGGCACAGCGCAAAGTCCGTCTGCTCAGCCTCTCCACCTACATCACGATGCTGGTTGGGGGAGCCATCCTCTCGTCCGTCCTGCTCATTGCGGAGCTGGCGATCACCAACGCGGATCCTATCGTGACGATGATGTTCCCGATCCCAGCCATGATCGGCATCTTTGAGAGCGAAGAGGGCCTGGTGATCGGCATGCAATTCCTGAGCGCGATCGTCAGCCTAGGGGTGCTCGTGTTTGCCGCAATCAAGGATAGCAAATTCATCCGCCTCCGCGAGTTGAGGACTCGCGATCTCCTCGCCAATAGCCACCTGCAAGACCGTGCGTCGGATCCGGATGACCCGCCTGCACCTGGAGCCGGTGAGAGCCAATTATCAAACCGGTAGATCGACGTGCCCCTCCAGCCTCCCAGTATCCCGTCCAAGACCGAAACCCACGAGCGCTGCCGGGCCTCCGCCCGGGCCGCGGCTGCGCTGCTCGGTGAGCTGTGGCTCGCCCCCAGACTCGATCGTGGCGCCGGTGGGATGCTGCGTCGGGACAGTGGCGACTCCACCGAGTTCCACGACCATCGGCTCTATACACCAGGCGATGATCCACGCCGAATCAACTGGGCAGCCTACGGGCGCACCGGGCAACTGTCGCTCAAACTATTCAGACAGGAGGGGCGCCCGCTGGTCGACTGCTTGCTCGATGTCAGCCCATCGATGTGGCACCCGACAGAGAAAGCCGAGCGCACATTGGAACTTCTCTACTTCATCTTCGAATCCGCCTCCGCCCAGCAGGCAGGTCTGCAGATGTGGGCGATCTCTGCAGCGACCGCGACCAGGCTACCGCCCGCGCTCATGGCCGCTGGGGCGGAGTGGGTGAATCACTTGCCAGAGCCGGCAGAAGGAGGTCGTCCACTCGAAGTGGATGCGATCCCTCTGCGGGCAGGCTCACAGCGCATTCTGCTGAGTGACCTGCTGTTCCCAGTCGAGCCGAAGCAACTGATCGGCCCGCTCACAGCACGTGACGGTGGTGCTAGCATCCTCGCTCCCTGGCACGCGGTGGAGGCGGATCCAGGGTGGCGCGGGGTCTGCGAACTCGATGACACGGAGGCGCAGTTGGTGCGCGAGATCGAATTTGATGGTACGGCTCGACGGGCCTATGGCGAGGCATACGAGCGGCACTTCCGGAGCTGGCAGGATACCTGCCGCCGCTACTCTGCCTCCCTGAACCGGATCCCGTCGGATGGCGAGCTTGCAACTAAACTCGCAGCAGCCCTAGCCACCCTCAACCCCGGCAGCACCTGCTGATCTCTCGTCAATGCTGTTCGCCAATCCATGGGGGTTCCTCGCGCTGCTCGGCATCCCGGCCGTGCTGATCATCCACGCGCTGCGACGTAGCCCGCAGAGATTCCTAACCAACACACTATTCCTGATCGAGGCCAAGCTTCGAGATCCTGGGGGTGGTCGCCGCCTGCGCCGGCTGCGCCGCTCCGCACAGCTCTGGCTACGTCTGCTGATAGTCGCCCTGCTCGCCTGGGTGCTAGCCGAGCCTACCAAGGTACGTGAGGACTCGACCCAGCGTGTGGTCCTTGTGATCGACGCAACTGCCTCGATGTCAGCTGCTAGTGCCAACCTGATCCCAGCGCTAGGTGCGACTCTCGAGCCATGGGTAAGGCAGAGCGCCCAGACCGAATGGATCGTCCTCAGCTCAAGTCCCGATGCGCCACCGCTCTACCGCGGTTGGGGCGAGCTCGACGGGCTCCTCGACGAGCTTTCGGACCTCGATCCGCGAGCGCCGTCGCACGATGTGAGCCAGGCGCTCGACCTCGCCCGCGGGCTCGCCCTCGAACACGGGCGCGTGCTCTTCGTCACCGATCACCTCCCAGACCCGCCACCCGATGGGATCGGAGTCCTGGCGATCGGTTCTGAGATCGCGAACGTCGGCTGGTGCGGAGTCGATGTCTCACCCGACGGGTCTTGGCGGGCGATCCTGCGCAACTACGCCGGCAGCGTTCAGCGACGGGATATTGGAAGGCCTGACGGCACCATCGGGGAAATCGAGCTCGGCCCCGGAGAGTGGAGGAGTCTCGAAGGCAGGATCCCGGATGGAAGCCAACGCATTACACTATCACTCTCACAAGATGAGTTCCCCGCCGATGACCAACTCCATCTGATTCGCCCCCTTGCGAAGCGACTGACCTGGACGAGCCCTGCCCCGCCTGCGGCGCTCGAGAAGCTGTTCCAAGCCAGTGGGTTGGAACGTGCGGACGGGGGCATTGCCGACGTCGGGCTACGCCACAACGACCTCGTCCCAGCCAGGGCGGAAGGCGCCCGCCTGTTGATCCCAACGCGTCCAGCTGACACGGCTCCATACGTGCGCACCCCAGCCGTCCCCGCCGCACACCCATTCACCGAGGGACTCATTTTCGACGGCCTCCTCTGGAAGCGCTGTGCGCCTCTCGACCCGCCTCTGAGCGGCGAATTCGTACTGCTCTGGTCGGGCGGGGAACCGCTCGCCATCCTCCGGGCGAACACGCTGGAACTCGGGTTTCATCCCGATCTGTCGAACATCGACCGCGTCCCCTCAGCGCTCGTCCTGATCCAACGCTGGCTGGACTCGGTGAGTGCCGCGAAGGTCGCGCCGGAATCTCGCCAACTGGCCAGCGGTGAGCGCATCGAGATCGCCGCAAATCCGGCTGGATCTGCCATCGAGGTGGCAGGAGAAGGCATCCTCGCGCGCATGGCTCCAGCGTCGACCATGAAGCTGCGGGTGCCAGATCCTCCAGGTGCCATGACGGTCACGCAGGGCGAGGTCCGCCTGCTCGAGGCTGCGATCAATTTTGTGGATCCGATCGAGAGCGATTTCAGCTCGAGTGGGGCAGGCTTCATCCCACCTCCGCAGCCAGCAGCTGCTGTCAGCAGGGCGATGCGCCCAGATCGTTTTCGAGAACTCTGGCTGCTACTCGTGATCGCAGTCCTCCTGCTCACGTGGCTCTTCCCCGAATCCAGCACCAAGCCGCAGCCCGCCTAGAAAGTGTCACTCACCGCCCCATTCTGGCTACTCCTTGTCCCTGCCCTGCTGCTGCTCGGCTGGCGGATCCCCGCGCTGCGCTTGAGTCGGCCGCTGCGCTGCTTGCCACTGCTATTGCTAGTGCTCGCTCTAACACAGCCATATTGGTTGCGGCGCGACGACACCCTAGATCTGTGGATACTGGTCGACCAGTCCGCTTCAACCGAGGGGCGCATCGAGCAATCTCTAGGTGGGGTGCGCGGGATTCTCAATCGCGGGCGGCCGAACTCTCGCTGCCAGCTACACCTGATCGACTTCGCTGCTGGCGCGATGCCCAGGGTCGAGGGGGCCGCCGCCGCCGGGCTCGGATCCGACGAGACGAGGCTGCGGACAGCGCTGCAGACGGCGGCCTCGCTCGCTGAGCCAGATCGCGCCAATCGTGTTCTGATCCTTAGCGATGGACAGTCGACGGAGCCCCTCGTTGGAGCCGCTGCGCGGCTTGAGGCGCTAGAGATCCCGGTCGACATCCGCCTCCTACCCCGCCCCAGTTACGACGACTGGCGGATCACGAAATTCGTGGCGCCGCCGATGGTGCGACCGCTCGAGCCCGCTGCAATCGCCGTCGAGGTCAGGGGACCCAGCACCGGCAGCGCAACGCTGAGCATCACTCGCGACGGTGTGACCGCACTCGAACAGGAGATCACACTGAGTGATGGCGTCGCGCGGCTGGACTTTACAGATCGGCTCCAGGCAGGGGGTGGGCACCGCTACATCGCCCGCATCGTCTCGCCGGATGACCCGCGCCCGGGAAACAACCGGCGGGAGGCAGTCACCGCTGTCGACGGTGGTCCGCGGGTGGTGCTTGCGACCGGCTACAAGGACGACTACCTAGCCGCTGCGATCCGCCAACAGGGATTCGAGATCTCGCTGGTCCCTCCCGGGAGCGATCCCGATCCGGCTCTCCTCGCCGGCGCTCGCGCCCTCGTCCTCAACAACCGGCGTGCGGACACGCTGAGCCGGGAGTTCGCCAGCGCGGCGGCGCGGCTGGTCGAAGAGCAGGGCGGAGGCCTGCTGATGTTGGGCGGGAACCAGAGCTTTGGTTCCGGCGGTTGGTTCGAGTCGCCTCTCGACCCGGTGCTCCCCGTCTCGATGGAACTCAAGGAGGAGCACCGCAAGCTCCAACTGGCCCTCAGCATTGCGCTCGACCGCTCCGGCAGCATGTCAGCGACCGTCGCAGGTCCGGCAGGTGGCGTCGTCCAGAAGATGCAGCTCGCGGGCGAGGGTGCGGCTCGCGCGATCGAACTGCTCGGGCGCTTCGATCTCGTCAGCCTGCACGCGGTCGATACAGCTGCCCACGTCATCGCCCCACTGACCAAAGTCGAAAAGAACCGCGTCCAGCTGGCCAGCCTCGCCCGCCGGATCGAGAGCCAGGGTGGTGGCATCTATATCTATGAGTCCCTGCGGGCCCAATGGGATGCCATCAAGATGGCACCGGTCCCGAACAAGCATCTGATCCTGTTCGCCGACGCAGCCGATTCCGAGGAACCTGGCGAATACAAAATGCTGATCGACGAGATCGTCGCTTCCGGCGCCAACATCAGCGTGATCGGGCTCGGCTCGAACATGGATCCCGATGCCGAGCTCCTGCGCGACATCGCCGACCGGGGTGGCGGGCGCCTTTTCTTCACCAACCGGGCCGTCGATCTGCCTGCGATCTTCAGCCAGGAGGTCGCTAGCGTCACACGCTCGCTCTACCTAGACGCGCCGGTCGGCGTGCGCGCGACCGGTCAGTGGCCGGAGATTTCCCCCACCCCGCTCGACTGGCCTGCCGAGGTTGGCGCCGCCAACATCACCTACCTGAAGAAGGGCGCCGCCACGGCAATCATCACCGATGACGAGTATGCGGCCCCCCTTGTCTCCTGGCACCGCCGCGGCCTCGGCCGGGCTGCCGCCGCCGCCTTCCCATTCGGGGGCGCCCATTCGGAACAGGTGCGTGCCTGGCAGCAGTCAGGTGATCTCGTCCAGAGCCTCCTGCGATGGATCAGCGGACCAGATCTCCCGGCCGGAATCGCACTCCGATCGAAACTGGTCGGCAACTCTCTAAGACTCACCCTAGCCTACGATAACGCAGCGGCCTGGCAGCAGAGGTTTGCGACTGATCCACCGCAGCTGGTCGTCCGGACCGACGACCGAGCTCCGGCGCCCAGACATATCCCCTGGCGCCGCCTTTCCCCGGGCCGGCTGGAGGCCGAGATCCCGCTTCCCCCCGGCGCCCAAGCGAGCGGAGCCGTGCGCATCGGCGATAGCGTGCTCCCTTTCGGGCCGGTCACCGCGGGCGATTCGCCAGAGTGGTCGGAGGATCTCGCCGCGCGCACCGCCCTGCGATCGCTCGTCACCAGCACTGGTGGCCGCGAGCTCGCCAATCTCTCGGAGGCGTGGCTGCCCCCAGTGAGCGAGGTGCGCCACGAGCTCGACCACCTGCTGCTAGGCGCTGCCCTAGCGCTGATCCTGATCGAAGCACTCCTCTCCCGCACCGGTCGGCAGATGCCACAGTTCCCGCTCCCGAGATTCCAATCCAATCGCCCCCGCAGACGGGCACGCGCGACGCCCCCGACCGCAGAGCCGCAAACCAGGAGCCCTGATCCGCCCCACCACGAGAACGATCGTGAGGACGGAGACAGCCAGCGACGTCGCAGCCGCTACGAGCGGGCGAAACGACGCGGTCGGAAGTAGGCAATTCGAACCATTCTCTCCCACGTCCCCCGGGCCGCATCCGCCGTCCGCTCCAGCCGCCCCCCATCTGGTATGCAATGTCTTGCCCAGCCCCTGATCTGTGATTACTTGGGATGAAGGCTCTCCTGCGGGAGGCATCCTCTAGACCATGCTTTCCATCCAGCCTACTTACGTCATTGGCCACCAGAATCCGGACACTGACGCCATCTGCTCGGCGATCGGCTACGCCGAACTCCTTGAGGCGACACGCATCCCAGATGCCGTCGCGGCCCGTTGTGGAGAGTTTACAGCCCGCACAGCCTGGGTGCTGGAGAGGGCAGGCATCCCTGCCCCCCGACTGCTGAAGGACGTCCGCCCACGGGTCGGCGACGTCTGCCGCCGCAACGTCGACCGCGCCCACGGCCATGAGACCTTCCTCGACGTCTACCAGCGGATGCGGATCGGTGGCCACCGCAGCATCCCGGTCGTCGACGAGAGCAACCGGATCGTCGGAATGCCATCCGCTCTAGAGTTGATGCAACTGCTGCTTCCGGGCGACGAGATCGCTGGTCGCGCACGTCACGTGCGCACTCCGATTACCAACATCGTCCGTGCCCTCGACGGGCGGCTCCTGCACGCAGCGGGACCGCAGGACGAAGAGGACAACCTAGTGATGATGGTGGCCGCCTCGAGCGGACAGCTCATCAAGCAGCGAATGGCGAATTTTAAGGCGGACGAGCTGATCCTCCTAGCTGGCGATCGAGATGGAATCCACAAGCTGGCGGCGGATGCCGGGGTGCGCGCCCTGGTGTTGACCGGCGGTGCCGGGATCGACCCAGACACGCTCGAGCTAGCCAAACGGAACGGCGTCACGGTGATCGCCACCGAGCGCGATACCGCCAGCACGACCCAGCTCATCCGCTGCTCGCGCCGGATTTCCAACGCGACCTCGGGCGACTTCATGCGCTTCACAATGCGCACGCTTCTCTCGGACGTCACCGCAAAAGTCCGCACAACCCACCAACAACTCTTCCCGGTTGTCAAAGAGGGTACCGACGAGCTGCTCGGCGTCTTCTCGAAGTCTGACCTGGTCGACCCACCGCTGCCGCGCCTCGTCCTCGTCGACCACAACGAATTCTCCCAGGCAGTCGCCGGCGCCGACGAAGCGGAAATCTTGGAAGTGATCGATCACCACCGCCTGAGCGGAAACCTGATCACCAAAGAGCCGATCCAGTTCATCAACATGACGGTCGGTTCGACCTGTACCATCGTCGCTAGAGCCTTCCGCAACCACCGCCTCAAGCCTCGCCCGGGCACGGCGATCTGCCTCTGTGCCGGGATCATCTCCGACACCCTCAACCTGACCTCCCCAACCAGCACAGACGCCGATCACGAGATGCTCCAGTGGCTCGCCCCGATCGCACGGATCGATACCGACGAGTTCACCCGCGAGTTCTTTGCGGCCGGATCGGCCTTGCAGACCCTACCGATCCCAGAGCTCCTCAACTCCGACCGGAAGGAATTCAACGAGGCGGGATTCAAAATTAGCATCTCCCAGATCGAGGAACTCGACCACTCGAGCTTCTGGGGGAAAGAGGCGGAACTCCGCTCCGGGCTCGAGTCGCTGCGCCAAGATGGCAGCTATGATTTCTCCTTCCTGCTGATCACCGATATTCTCAAGAAAGACAGCCTGCTCCTCGCTTGTGGATCCAAGGAGATCCTCGAGAAGATCGACTACCCGCAACGGGGCGACAACCTCTATGAAATGTGCGGGGTCGTCAGCCGCAAGAAGCAAGTGTTCCCTTGGGTGAGCCGCCTCCTCTCAGAGCCATGATGCAGATCCCGGACCAAGTCACCCTCATCGACCACCCACTGATCCAGGTGCGCCTCACCAAATTGCGCAACAAGGACACGCCGCTGGTCGAGTTCCGCTCTCAGCTCCAGCAGATCGCCCAGCTGATGACCTTCGAACTCACTCGCAATTTCGAACTCCGGCAGGTCGAGGTGAAGACCTCGCACGCAAGCGCCGAGGGATTCGAAGCAGCGCGCCCCCTCATCCTCGTGCCGATCCTGAGAGCCGGGATCGGGATGCTCGACGGCATCCTCGAAGTTCTCCCCGAAGCTCAGATCGGGCACATCGGAATGGTGCGCAACGAGGAGACGCACCTGCCGGAGAGCTATTACTGCAAGCTGCCGCCCAAGCTCGCGGAAGCGGAGATCTTATTGATCGATCCGATGCTCGCCACCGGTCACAGCAGCGTCGCAGCGGCGCGACAACTCCGCAACGCTGGAGCCAAGCGGATCCGATTCATCTGCCTCGTCGCCTGCCCCGAAGGCATCGCCTATTTTACCACAGAGCACCCGGACATCCCGGTCTATACCGCCGCCATCGATTCCCATCTAGACGACAATGCTTACATCGTTCCGGGACTAGGCGACGCTGGAGATCGCTACTTCGGAACCTAGTAGGAGGTGTCGACATGCTTCTAATCACTCCAAGAATCGGAGCAACGAAAGTGACATTCCAACAATTACTAGAATTAGCGAAAGATATCATGCCCCAGTAATCGGTGAGGATCATTTAGATCGATTAGAATTGCGCAATCTCTTGAGAATGACATGAAGGGAAGTAAAATACGACCGGTTCGGGATCGCGGGCCCCTTTGCCTGTTTTTGACTTGTTGATGACGCCTCCTTCCATTCCAGATTATACGTTTCGCTCACTCATTGGTGAAGGTGCCACCGGGCGGGTTTATGCCGTCGAGTATGGTGGTCAGACCCGGATGGCACTGAAGGCCTTCGACTCGGAGTCGATCAATCGCCAGCTCATCTCTGATGCCCTGGTAAAGATTTTCAACCGAGACGAGCACCCGGGCATTGTCGATGTCCACGATTTCGACCTGGCCTCGCCGCAGGCCTATATGGCGACAAGCTTGCACGGGGAACCGTATCAGAATGCGGATGGTGAAGAGGCGTTTCGCCCGCGCACGATCCAAGGTTTGATCGGCCACCTCATTCCTGAAGACGCCTGGGCCTACGCGGAGCAGATTGCGGATGCTCTCGCCTTCCTCCACCGCCAGAGGATCATCCACTGCAACCTCCACCCTTCCAATGTCCTCCTCGACAGCTCCACTCCTCCCGGCATCAGGCTGACCGACTTCTCCCAAGGCCTGGTTGGAGCGGTGACCAAGCTAATCCCCGGCGAAGCTGTGTTCTACGCCGCTCCCGAGCAGATCAGACGCCCTGAACTCTATTTCGGCGGGCGCGGAGAGCGCTGGGACGTCTATGCATTCGGCGTGCTCACCTTCCAGCTACTGACCGGGAACTACCCGCGCCTGGGAGCCGCGATCGCCGAGATCAAGAAGCACGAAGAGGCGGCGCTCGATGTCCATTTCAACTACGATTACAAGGTGCTCGCCGACATGATCGAAGATCAGGCGGCCTATGAGTGGCCGCAGCCGGCCGCTGATGATGACGAGTCGGCGCGCCGCGCCATCATCGACCGGTGCCTAGAGATCAAGCCAGAGGACCGTTTCCCGGATTTGCGTGAAGTCGTGCTCGCCTTCAGGGCTCTCGAGGCCGACCAGTTGCGGCGTGAGGATCACCGCAGGTTTGCCGAAGAACAGCTCCGCAGCGACAAACAGGCAAGCGGGCTGAAGAAGATCGCTGCCGCTCTCGGGATCCTCGCTCTGGCCGGGCTTGGCGGGACGGCCTATTTGAGCCAGAAGAAGGGCGGCGCGGCGTCGGCGGAACCCGCCGCAGTGCCCCAGGTGGATCCAACCGCACTCGTAGCGCTCGAGGAACGTGCGGAGACGGCCACGACCGAGCTTGAGGAGATGAAGATCTTGCTCGGCAACTCGAACAACAATCTTCGCGAGTCGCAATCCGCACTGGACGAGATCTTTTCGCTGGTGGTCACGCGCGACCAGGACGGCAACTCCGAACACGACCTACCCGAGGACAGCCGCGGCTTGCTCCTCAATTACTACGAGGAATTTGCGACGCAGCACAAGGCCAATCCGGAACTAGCCCTCGAGGTCGCCCGTGCCAACAATAATGCCGGCGAGATCCATCTGACCCTCGGCGATGCAGAAGCCGCGCTCGAGCACCTGACTCTCGCAGTTCGCAAGATCAACCTGCTGCGAGGGAAGCGACCGGATGACGTCCAACTGACCATCGATGCCGCCAGATTTACCAGCAATCTATCTGAGGCGCAGGCACTCGGTGGGCTCGCCAATGTGGCAGCGGACTCGGCGAACGAATCCTATGAGCTGTGGGAGGGGCTCTACCAGGCCAATAAGACCAGCTCGGAAGCGACCCGCGCGCTCGCGAGCAGCCTCATCTTGCTCGGCCAACGGATGCTGGCGACCAGCCCCAGCCGCCCTGCCGACACCGGGCTGCATGTCCAACGCGCGAAGACGATTCTCGAAACTCTCGAGGCAGATCAGGAGATCGCCGAGGAGGACATCGTCGCGCTATCGCAATGCGATCACTTGCTGGGTCTATCCGAGCGCGCAAAGGGCAACCTTTCCGATGCCATCGATTTGCAGATCGCCGCGGTCGATCGCCTGCTCGATGTCAAGATCGCCAATACCGAGACGCCGCGCCACCAGCTCTACTCCCTTGCGTCCTACTACGGCGAGCTCGCCGACGCCCTGGCGGAGAGCGGCAACCGCGAGGACTCCGCGATCGCGAATGCCGAGGCCGTCAAACTCCTCGTCGACCTCGTCGATCTCGCCCCTTCCAACACCGCGTATCACTTCGAACTCGCGCGCCGCTTCAGCACCAAGGCAGCGCTGCTGCGCGATGCCGGCAAGGGGAAGGAGGCGCGGACTGAGCAGCTGAAAGGGATCGATATCTTGCGCGACATCCTCAAGGTCCACCCGAAACGGTTCGACATCCAACTCGAATTTGCACTCGCCCTCGCCGACATGACAGATCTCTACTCCGAGGCGAAGCTCGCCCAGGAGGCGATCAATAGCGGCGATGAGTCGGTCAAGCTGATGGGGCAGCTGCTCAATGATGACCTCGACGCGGAAAACAACGATGCGAAGCGCAACCGCTACCGCGAAGTCTACGCCGATCTCCAGATCCGCTACGCGGAGCACATGGAGAGGTTTTCCTCGAAAGATCCGCGGCTCAAAGAACTTGCGGTGAAGTATTACGAAAGGGGCGTGAACCAGCTGCAGGCATTGATCAATAGCGGATCGACTTCTGAGGAGCATCTCAAGGCAATCGAAGCGGCTGACGCCCGCATCAAGGCGTTAGGGGGCCAATGACCGCGCCCCGACAGAACTGCGGGACACCCTTGACCCGCCTCGCCAAGCTGTCCAATTTCGGCCTCTAATGCGCACACTAGAACACCTATTCGAAAAGAACCAGGCCTGGGCCGAGCGCATCCGGCAGGGAGATCCGGATTTCTTTCTCAAGCTGTCGCGCCAGCAGTTTCCTTCCTACCTTTGGATCGGTTGCTCGGACAGCCGCGTGCCAGCCAACGAGATCGTCGGGATGCTCCCTGGCGAGCTATTCGTCCACCGCAACATTGCCAACCTGGTCGTCCACACCGACCTGAACTGCCTCTCCGTCATGCAATTCGCAGTGGAGATCCTGAAGGTGAAACACATTATCGTCTGTGGCCACTATGGGTGTAGCGGAGTTAGCGCAGCCTTCCAGCGCGATCGCCTTGGGCTTGCTGACAACTGGCTGCGCCACGTCCAGGATGTGCGCGACAAACACGACCAGCAGCTCTCGGAGATCAAAAGCGTCTCAAAGGCCTGCGATCGGCTCTGCGAGCTCAACGTCATCGAACAGGTCACCCACGTCTGCCAGACCACGATCGCCCGCGAGGCCTGGGAACGCGGCCAGGAACTCGCAGTCCATGGCTGGATCTACGGCTTGAAGGACGGGCGATTGCGCGATCTAGATGTCACGACGTCGGACGCGAAAGAGCCGCCTCTGTCTCCCCAGCCGACTCCCTACGAGCGAGGATAGCATAAATTCCTGATAGAGATTTCGCCTGTTGCCGCTCCTCCTGTTCGCCGCGCTGATTGGCACTATCAATCAGCGCCTGTGCCTAGCCGAGTCTCATCCCGAATTAGGATCCCAGGGATGCCCGTTCGCCTTCGACTCTAACAGAAGTGCTAATCCACGGCCCAAGTGATTTCGGCGCTCGGAGATAAGTCGGTCGGTGGGGCGACCTTCTCTGGGCCTTTCGCCTTCCTCGCCTTCGCCTTTTGCTTCGGCTTCGGCGCATCTGGAGAAGTCCCCCACTTGGCGCGACGATCCTTCTCGTGGAGCGTCCGGTCGGAATAGCTTCCGGGTACGGTCGGCTGATGTTCGCGGGCGACCACTTCCTGCAACTTCGCAATGACTTCTGGGTTCGCAGCCGCGACGTTCTGCGCCTCACTGATATCTTGCGCTAGATCAAACAATTCCCAAGTATCCGCCTTGCGGTTGAAGACCCCCTTCCATCCGCCGATCCTGACAGCGTATTGATTGCCGAACTCCCAGTAGAGAAAGGGGTGCTGTTTCTGTTGCCCTTCACCGAGCAGGGTCGGCAAGATCGAGAGCCCGTCAATCCCAGCGGGAACAGCCGAGCCGCTCAGCTCGGCGAGTGTCGGCATCACATCGATCTGATAGAATAGCAGATCGTTGGTCTGACCTGCCGCGATCTTCCCCGGCCAGCGGGCGATGAACGGTATTCGCAGCCCACCCTCGTAGAGGTTCCCCTTCCCACCGCGGAATTCGACTCCGGTCTTCGGGTTCTTGTTCGGCATGAAGAATCCACGCGGGTGCTGCTGGCTGCGGAAGCGGTCCTGGCCGCCGTTGTCCCCGGTGAAGAACACGATAGTGTCCTCCTCGAGGCCCAGTTCCTTGAGCAAATCTAGCACTTCGCCAAGGTTGCGATCGACCATCGTCACCATCGCTGCGTAGTTCTTGATCTCCTGAGAGAGGGCGGGATCCTGCATCCACGCCTCGTCCTCGTATTGCTCCCAGGCCGGATCATCCTCCGGGATGTCGTACATCCCGTGGGGTGGAGTGATCGGCAGGTAGCAGAAAAACGGCCCATCGCGATTCTTGCGGATGAAGTCCAAGCCCTCCCGCATGATCTCATAGTGGGAGTAAGTCTTCCCGGAGCGGCCACCAACGTTCCCTTCCAAAACCACTTCTTCGCTGTTGCGCACCAGGTAGGCGGGGAAGAACGAGTGCGCATGCACTTGATCGTAGTAGCCAAAGAATTCGTCGAAGCCATGCTTTTCCGGAACACCGGTGGAGCCCCGCCCACCACAGCCCCACTTGCCGAAGCCACCCGTCGCGTAGCCCTTGGCCTTCAACATCGAGGCGACAGTCGGCTCGTCGGCTCGCAATGGGGTGCCGCCATCGTTCGCACGCACTGATGCGTGCCCTGCATGCTTGCCGGTCATCAGGTTGCAGCGCAGGGGCGCGCACACTGGCGCTGCAGCGTAAGCGCGGGTGAAGCGGATCCCCTCCTGCGCCATCTGATCGATGCGCGGCGTCTTCAGATACGGGTTCCCCATGTGGCCGAGCTCGAAGTAGGCGAGCTCATCGGACATGAGGTAGACTATATTCGGTTTCGCAAGGCACCCTCCTCCGAGGACAAGCATCGCCAGCAGCAGGGTCAGAAATCTCTTCACCCCCTGAGGATGGACCACCATGTGATCCCAGTCGAGTGCCAATCGGCAGGGCAACACGAGTCTAGGCCACATGGCACGCACGTTGTGAGCATTTCGGCGGTGGCCGGCCGGCGCGACCATGGTTCCAGCGGGCGCCTGAAGGAAACTACTTTTCCCCCTTCTCGCCGGGTTTCGGATAGTCCTGGTTCTCCTCCAATTCGGCCTGGGTCGGGCTCCTGGTCTCGATCCCAGCCTCGGGAACGTCGAGGCCGGCGACCCAGACGACCGCATTGAGCACCAGCTTGCGGAAGCCGTCATCACGGAAGTTCCAGTGGAAGTGGGCGCCGGTGAACCCGACTCCTCTCCCGCCGTCTGCCCGATCGGTCGCCCACAACAAAGTCTCCTCACGTCCGCTGGCTTCCTGGATGTCCTTGCGCGGGCCGCGTGGCCAAGAGGTCTTCCCGGAGCGAGCCTCGTCATCCGGCACTGCTTTCAAAACACTCGTCACCCCCTCCATCTTTTCCCGGAAGCGCAGGTTGAAATACCACTCGTCATTGACCGCAAAATCTTTCACCCCATTGCTGATCGGGTGATCGCGGTTCAGATGCGACTTCGCAACCCAGTGCGGATTGATCGACCATCCGGACTCGTAGTACCCCCCAATCCAGCTGAGGAACGACTTCGCCGTCGGCCCGATCGGAACTTCGACCGCATAGTGCATGCACATCAATCCCACACCGTTCTCCATCAGCGGCGCCAGCTGATCGAGGTGACGATTGACAGGATGCGCACCACCGCCATTCATGAACAGGACGATCGCGTCCGCCCTCTCGAAGGCATCCGCACCCGCCGGCCATCCATTCTGGTGGACGACGACCTCAACATTCGGCGCGCTCTCCTTGAGGAGTTTCTTCATCAACAGGCTACCCGCATTGAACTCGTGCTGCCCGTAGCCGTGGCTCTTTTTCCCAGCCACAATGACTACCTTCGCCTTCTCGTCCGCCACTGCCGAGAATGCCAAGCAAACAACGGCAAGAGTCGTCAGGGCGGCACGGGACCAAGAGGCGTTCAGGCATCTCATATCGGGAATCTATCCGCTCGATTGAACCGATTTCAAGCGGTGGTTGTTGCGCCAGGATGCCCCTGACTGTTAAGTTTCCACCGTGCTCGCATTCTCCGACCAACCCTACAAATTCTTCCCTCCACATCCGAATCGACTTTTGATCCGGCTAGCGCACTGGGCGAACCACCACTTCATCCTCCCGGGGCCCAACCACAGGATCTCCGATCTGCAACTCGAGGGTGATGCGCGTGTCCGCGAGCTCGCCGACGGCGGCGCGAGGCTCCTGTTCTTGCCCAACCACTCCACCCACAGCGACCCACAGATCATGTCAGAAGTCCACCGCCGACTCGGCGTGCCCTCGGCGTTTATGGCGGCCTACGATGTCTTCCTGCGCAGCAGGCGCAGCGCTTGGTGCATGCAACGCACTGGCTCCTTCTCCGTCGATCGCGAGGGAAGTGACCGCAAAGCGATGTCGACAGCGATCGAAGTCCTTCAGGAGTCGGGGGTGCTCACCATTTTCCCCGAGGGGAATGTCTACTTTACCAATGACCTCGTCACGCCGTTTCTAGATGGCGCCTCCTTTATTGGCATCAAAGCTCAGAAGAATCTCGGCGAGAGCACCCCGGTCTACGCCGTCCCAGTTGCGATGAAGATCACTCACACCCTCGACCAGCGGGCGGCCGTGCTCGACCGTCTCGCAGAGGCTGCCGAGATGGCGGGCACCGAGCTCGACCGCAACCAGCCTCCCCTCGCCGAGCTGCGCCGCATCGGCCACCTGATCCTACGCAATCACCTCAGCGAACACGGGTTCGCCGTCCCAGCCGAAGACCAACCGCTCGAGATCGCGATGGAGGAGGCCGCCACCGCAGTGATCGTCTCCCTCGAATCAGATCTGGAGATCACCGATTCCGAGAAGATGACCTTGATCGATCGGCTGCGGAAGATCCGATCAAAAATCCACCAGATCCGCATCAAACCAGAGTGTGAGGTCGAATCGGCCACTGCCGCAGGATGGGCGGATCGCGCGATCCTCGCCCTGCGCATGCTCGGATACACCGGCAACTACGTCAGCGAGCACCCGAGCCTCGATCGTTTCGCTGAGACGGTCGAGAAGCTTACCGAAGACCTGCGCTCACAAGCGCCGAAGCCGTATGGCAAACGCCGCGCGATCGTCCGACTGTGCGAACCGATCGACCTGCGGGGCAACACTGGACGCTCAGCTGTGAATGAGCTCACCGAGAACGTCGAAGCGACGGTGCAAGCCGCTCTAGACGAGATCAACCTTTCGAACGCCAGCGCCGGATCTAGGCCATTCTGAGCCAGCGCGCAAAGCGGTTGACCACGCCGCTAGCCCCCACCAAGTTCCCGCACCATGAGCGCCCAGAAACTCGACGTCGCCCACATCGCCAATCTCGCCCGCCTCGACCTCAACGAGGAAGAGATCGCCACCTTCCAGAGCCAACTCGACAAAATTCTTGCCTACGTCGAGAAGCTTTCCGGACTCGACGTCGAGGGTATCGAACCGACCGCCCATGCCATCCCTGTCTTTGACGTGATGCGGGACGATGTTGCCCGACCGGGATTCGGGCTTGAGAAAGCGCTGCGCAATGCCCCGCGCCGCGTCGGCGACCAGTTCGGCGTCCCGAAAGTAATCGAGTAATAGTTTATGCAACTCACTCTTACAGAAGCCCAAAATGATCTGCGCTCCGGCGCCCTCTCGCCCCGCGAACTGGTTCTCGGCATCCTCGATGCCGCCAACCGGCTGGATGGCGAGATCGGCGGCTACCTTTCGATCCAGCGCGACGCTGCCCTGGCGGCGGCGGAGACGGCGGATGTCTCCCTCCCGCTGGGCGGCATTCCGATCGCGATCAAGGATGCGATCATCGTCGAGGACGAGCCCTGTGCTGCGGCGTCGAAGATCCTCGCCGGAAAGTACATCGCCCCGTATGACGCCAGCGTCATCAGCAAGCTGCGAGCGGCTGGCGCCATCCCGCTCGGGCGCGCCAACATGGACGAGTTCGCGATGGGCTCGTCAACCGAGAACTCTGGGCTCCAGGTGACGCGCAACCCATGGGATACCACGCGGATCCCCGGCGGATCGAGCGGTGGCTCGGCAGCGGTCGTCGCGGCCGATGAGGCGATCGCTGCGCTCGGATCAGATACGGGTGGATCGATCCGCCAGCCGGCCGCACTCTGCGGCTGCGTCGGCCTCAAGCCGAGCTACGGCCGGGTCTCGCGCTATGGCCTCATCGCCTTCGCCTCTTCGCTCGACCAGATTGGCCCGATCACTAAGTCCTCTGAGGATGCGGCGAAGATCCTCCAAGTGATCGCCGGTCCTGATCCCCAGGACTCGACGGCGCTCGAGGCGCCCGTGCCCGACTTGTCCGCGGAGCTTGAGCAAGGGGTGAAAGGTCTGCGCATCGGGCTGCCGAAGGAATACTTCATCGACGGGATCGATCCCGACATCCGCGATCGGGTCGATGCCGCCGTGAAAGAGCTCGAGGCGCAGGGTGCGGAGATCCACGAAATCAGCCTGCCGCACACCGAATACGCGATCGCCACTTACTACATCATCGCGACCGCGGAAGCCTCGGCGAACCTCGCCCGCTTCGACGGCGTCCGCTACGGCCACCGTAGCGACAAGGCAGACAACCTCATCGACCAATACCGCCGCTCGCGCGAGGAGGGCTTCGGCGATGAGGTCAAACGGCGCATCATCCTCGGCACCTACGTCCTCAGTTCAGGCTACTACGACCAGTACTACAATCGCGCCCAGAAAGTGCGCACGCTGATTCGCAAAGATTTCACCGACGCATTCGAGAAGGTTGATGCCATCGTGTGCCCGACGACCCCCCACCCTGCCTTCAAGCTCGGGGAGATGGCTGACGATCCGCTGCAGATGTACCTCGCCGATATTTTCACCATCGCCGCGAACCTTGCGGGTCTGTGCGGCATCAGCACCCCCTGTGGCACCGTCAACCGGGAAGGCAAAGAGCTTCCTGTCGGACTGCAGATTCTAGGCAAGCCGCTCGATGAGGGAACCATCCTGCGACTCTCGCACTCCTATGAGCAGGCCACCGGGTTTCACAAGGCCCGCCCTGTATAAAAACGGGATCTAGCCAAACGCGACTCAAGGCTTTTCGTAAAGCTCATCGGGATTGCAGGCAGCTAGCTCTATCAAGTAGTCGCCGATCCTTGTCGAACACGCGTTGAGGAAGGCCTCTCCCTTCTCCGGCGTCGATGCCTTCGGATCACCGTCGCCGGTATCGTTCGTCGCGCGTAGCCAATCGCGCTGTGCCCAGGCGAGACCTTCGCGGATAGCTTTCAGCTTCGACGGGTTGGTCGAGCCATCCCCTGCCTGATCTAGTGGCAGCACCAGATCTGGTGCGATGAACTGCATGCAGCTGGTCTCCAGCTCGCCCGCATGGTCACCCGGCTCGTCAAAGAAAGGGGCTGCGTCGACCGCTGACCACCAGTTGACCGCCGAGAAGAAAACCTCCGGGTTCTCAGCCTGCAACTCGCGCAGCATCTGCTTGAAGCAATTGCCCCCGTGACCATTCACCACAACCAACTTCGGGATCCCCTGAATGGAGAGCGACTCTGCGATGTCGCGCAGGACGGCGGCCTGCGTGCTCGGGTTCATGTTCGCGCAGAAGGTGATGTCCAACTGCCCAGTGTTCACCCCAAATGGGATCGCCGGCAGGACACCCACCTTCGCCCCAGCCTCCCACGCTTGCTTCGCCGCCCCAGCACAGACGTGCTCCACCTGGTAGTTGTCGGTGGCATAAGGCATGTGGTAGTTGTGCGCCTCGGTCGCCCCCCATGGCAACACTGCCACTTCGTAGTCGGTCTCCTGAACGTCTTTCCAGTTCGTCTCGGCAATGATGTAGGGTCGTGCGGCCATGGGGGCAAAGACGCCCACCCTAATTCCACTTGCAAGGGATTATGAACACAGACCCATGCGGCCCATGCGCTCGTCTGCGGAGAAATGTGCCAGACCAGCCGCTGCGGGCGCGCCTCTACGCTGGAAGTCTGGTTGAAACCTCATGCGGTGGAGACTGACCGGTGAACCAACTCACTTCTCCAACTGCACCAGCTTCCGGCTTTCTTCAGAGAGGCGTTTCAGCGGCACGGTGAACCTGGATCCATCACTGCGCCGCTCGAGGATCACCGCGTCCGCTTTGAGAGCGACAATCGCCGCCTCCAAGCGGTTCCCGTTCGTGTCCGAGAGCTGGTGGTAGACTAGCGCTGGACCATCATAAGGCAGCGGCGGCAGGCTGATTTCTTCGAATTCCTTCAACTTGAATCGCCCAACCTCGCGCATCGCCTGGTCAGCCTTGCGCGGCGTCACGCTAGCGCGGATCGCTTCCTGGTACTCGCGAGCCAAGTTCTTGGTCTCCACATCTCCGTCCGGGTTCTTGAGCGCGATCTCGCACCATTTCAGCGCCTCGATCGGATCCTGTTCCACGCCCGTCCCGCGGAAATAGCGCATCGCTAGTTTCCGCTGTGCCCGCGCTTCGCCAAGCTCTGCTGCGCGCAGGTACCACTGGCTCGCAGCGCGGTCGTCCTTTGCCACGACGTAACCCCGTTGGAGGTACAGGCCGATCATGTAGATTGCCCCTGGATCTCCGTCCTGCGCCGCCCCTTGAAATAGCGGCAGCGCCCTCGCGCGGTTCTGCTCGACACCGGGCTCACCCCGGTCGAGCAGGTCGGCCACTTTCATCCGCGCGGCAGTCGCCCCCTGTTCGAGCGCCTGCTCGTAGAGCGCCAGCGCACGGGACAGGGATTTCTTTGCCCCGCGCCCTTCCTCGTACTTGGATGCGGCCAAGAGCTGCCCCTCGACATCGCCCATCTCGGCGGCCTTCAAAGCCCACTCGAACGAGCCAGCCGTATCCTTTGGCACACCATCTCCAGCCAACAGCAACTCGCTTATCTTGACCGCTGCCTTCCCGTAGCCCGCGTCGGCTGAGCGCTTGAATAGATCGAAGGCACCGGAAAAGTCCGGTTTCTCGAGTGGATCTCCCTCCTCCTGCCCCGGCTTGTCTCCAGCCTTGTCACTTCCCTCATCCTCACCAAGTTCCGCCAGCCTCTGTTTGAGTTCGTCGGCTAGTGCCACCGCTTGATCCCATGCCTCCACGCCCTCAGCATACAGCTTCTCCGCCTCGCTCCCGGCCGTGCCGCCCAACGGCTGGGCTGGGCTCGCCCAGATCATGGGGATCAAAAAACTGCAGGTCACCACGCAATGCATGACGACGACGGACATCCTAGACATTCGCAAAGATACAACTCTATCATGAAGCCTGTCAGCTAGATTTTACTATGGATCCAACACGCATCACCTTTCTCGACATCTCAACCATGGATGCGGGCGACATCGACTTCGCCCCGCTGGAGGGGCTCGGCCAGTTTCAGAGCTTCCCAACCACCGCCCCGCACCAGATCTCCTCCCGCCTGAGTAGGACAGATGTCGCAATCGTCAACAAGGTGATCATCGGCGCCGCCGAGATCGACACCTGCCCAGATCTGAAGCTGATCCAGCTCTCGGCGACTGGATACAACAACATCGATCTCGAGGCCGCACGGGAACACGGGATCATCGTCTGCAACGTGAGCGGCTACTCGTCTGACAGCGTCGCCCAGCACACGATCGGACTGATGCTCAACCTCGTCACCTCGATCCACCGCTTCTCGAACGAGGTCTCCCGCTGGTGCACGAGCCCGATCTTCACCCGCCTCGATTTCCCGATCGCGGAACTCGCTGGCAAAACCTTGGGGATCGCCGGCAGCGGCGGGATCGGCAGCCGCGTCGCCACGATCGCAGAGGCCTTGGGGATGTGCGTCCAGTTCCTGCAGCGCCCCGGTTCAGAACAGAGCGGCACGACCGATCGGCCACGCCTCCCGGCCGAACGATTCTTCGCGACCAGTGACGTGATCTCGCTCCACTGCCCGCTCACGGAGGAGAACCGGCACATGATCAACGCCGCGACGCTCGGCTTGATGAAGCGGGAGGCGATCCTGATCAACACCGGGCGCGGCGATCTGATCAATGAAGCGGATCTGGCCGAGGCGCTGAGGGGCAAAACGATCGCCGCCGCGGGGCTTGACGTCCTATCCAAGGAGCCGCCAACACCTGACAATCCGCTCGTCCAGCTCGCAGAAGAACTTCCCGCACAGCTCATCATCACTCCGCACACCGCGTGGGCCTCGACCGAGGCTCGCCGCCGCCTCCTGCTTGGAATGGTCGACAACATCCGGGCGTGGCAGCACGGCAAGCCGATCAACCAGGTGAACTAGAAGATCACCCTCCGACCCTCGGCGAGGACCTTTAGTTGCTCGGCGACCCCGCGCCGGTTCGCCTCGCTGACGAGGCGCTCCAGGGGCTCGTGCATCGGCTCTTGACCGAGCGGGAAGGTGCCGTAGTGCATCGGCACGATCGTCTTCGCCCCAAGCTCGCCGAATGCGTCGAGCGCCTCCTCTGGATTCATGTGCACCGCACGCCCGCTCGGGGCGCCATAGGCTCCGATCGGCATCAGGGCGACATCAATATCGCAGTTATCACCGATCTCGCCGAAGCCATCGAAGTAGGCACTGTCGCCGCAATGGTAGATCGCCCGCCCGCCGTATTTGATCAGGTAGCCACCGAAACTCCGGTGCGTGTCGTGGATCAGGCGGGCGCCCCAGTGCTGCGCCGGCGTGTGGATAATCTCGATGTCTCCAAACTCGAAGCTCTCCCAGTACCCCATCTCGCGAACTTCGCCAAAACCGCGCCGGTGGACGATCTTCCCCACTCCTGCGGGGACGAGGATCGGCTGCTGGTTCGCCACCTCACGCAGCGACGGGAGGTGCAGGTGGTCGTGGTGCGCATGTGAGACCAGAACCGCATCGATCGGCGGCAGATGTTCGATCTTCAAGCCGGGGCGGCGCACGCGCTTGACGATGCTGTGCCACATCGCCCAGTTCGGATCGACCAGAATGTTGGAGCCGCCGACCTGGATGAGGAACGTGGCATGCCCGATCCATGTGATCCCGATCTGCCCCTCGTTGAGCTCTGGAAAATCTGGCAACTGCTCGGCACCGGTGCGCTTGGAGAAAATCGAAGGGATGAGGATCCGCTGGATGAACTGGAGGTTGCGCCGCTGCCACCCCGCCTCCGGCAACAGCCCGACCCGGAGAGATTTTTCCCCATCTGGACAGGAGCCCGAGCTCCCAGTCCTATTGCGGGTCTCGGCGCTGCCAATTTTGGACTTTGGGTTGTTGGGGGAATTCATCCTTCGCTCGGGCTGAATATCAAATTGAACCGGGTCCCTGACAAGTTAGAATTCTGCATCGAAATCGAGCGAGAGAAGTCGGCCGCTAGGCAGGCCATGCTGGTGAAGCTGAATCGGCTGCCGTCCGAGGATCGCGCCAAGGCCTCGAGCGAGATCCTGGCGCTGCTGACATGCTCGGCGACCTGGCGCGGCGCGCGTTTTGCCCTGCTCTTCCACCCGCTCCGGTCCGAGCCGGACCTGTCCCCACTGTTCCGTGGCGAGACTCCGATGCTTGCCCTGCCTAGGGTCACCGAGTCTGGGCTCGTCCTGCACACCTACTCGGGTCATGACTCGCTCCGCCGCTCGCCATACGGAATGTTGGAGCCAGATCCCGAGATCTGCCCCCGCGTCCCGGCCGATCAGATCGATCTCGCCATCGTCCCGGGCCTCGCGTTCGACCCGGAATCGGGAATCCGCCTCGGTCGCGGTGGCGGATACTACGACCGCCTGCTGGCAGACGAGAACTTCTCAGCCGTCACGATCGGGGTCGGGTTCGAATTCCAGGTGCAGACGGGGCTGGCTGCCGAAGCTCACGACCAAGCCGTCGGGCATGTGCTGAGCGAAACTGGGCTCAGGCCCACCCGGGCAGCCTCAGCTCGAACTCCGGGATCCGGGTGAAGACATGGCGACCCGCATCCGTCTTCCCAAAGAAGGCACCCTCGACCTGACTGCTGTGGCTGATCACGTGGTAGCTATTGTAGGTGAAGTCCCCACCCGCCGGCTCAAGCCGTGGCGTCTGGCTGACCACACCATCCCCCTCGACTACCAGCACTTCGTCGTTCTCCTGGCGGATCACCCACTTGCGGCCACCGATCGTCACCGCCTCAGTCCCCTCATTCACGATCGTGATGAAGTAGACGAACGGGTGCGGGCGATCCGTCGGCGCGTCGAGGCTCGGCATGTAGATCACGTCGTCAACAGTCACCTTGAGATCCGGAATCTCTTCAAATGTTTCGGGCACACCTGAAACTATGTTCTTGGCCTCACCGTGTCGACGGGTAATTTCCCCCAATGGCAAGCTCACCACCAATCGCACTCAGCATCGCCGGCTCGGATTGCTCCGCAGGCGCCGGGATCCAAGCCGATCTAAAAACCTTCTCGAGTTTTGGCGTCTTCGGCCTCACCGCCGTCACCTGCGTCGTCGCTGAAGTGCCTGGCAATGTCGGCACCATCGTCCCGGTCCCGCCCGCCGCTCTGCGCGAACAACTCGATCTGCTCGCCGGCAGCTTCCCGATCGCCGCGATCAAAACTGGCATGCTCTACTCTAGCGACCACGTGCGGGTGACGGTCGACTGGCTACGCAGCCTCGATGAGCCTCCGCCGTTGGTCATCGACCCAGTCATGATCGCGAGCTCCGGCGATTCGCTCCTCAAGGACGCGGCGCTCTCCGTCTACACGGACGAGCTCTTGCCCCTCGCCACTCTGCTGACCCCGAACCTTGACGAGGCTTGCGCGCTCACGGGCGACACGATCAGGTCTATCGAGGATCTGCGGCACGCGGCGAGCCTCCTGGTCGGGCGCTTCGGTACGGCTGTGCTCGCCAAGGGTGGACACCTCGCGACCGATATGGCGACCGATCTGCTCGCGACCACGGGAGGCGAACTGCATGAGTTCAGCGCCCCATTCGTCACCGGTGTCAGCACCCACGGCACCGGCTGCACCTACTCGGCTGCGATCGCAGCTGGACTGGCGCAAGGCGATGATCTGGCAGCGGCTACCGCGGCCGCAAAACGCTTTGTCACCGCTGCGATCCATGATTACTTTCGCTGGCAGGACACCGATGCCCTGAACCACTTTCTACACGACTAGATGCGCTCATTGATCCCACTGCTCTGCCTACTCCTCTCGCTCGCGACGACCTCCGCCCAGCTCGCGGACAAGCCGCTGCGTAGCGAGGCGGAACTGGTCGACACCCTCGAACAGGACAACCTCCAGGAAGCAATCCGCATCCTGCTCCGTAGCTACATCAAGCGCGACAACCTCGACTCGCTCGAGCTCAACCGCGCCGCCTTGCAGGGGCTGCTCGACCGCAGTGGATTTGGCATCACCCTCGTCGACCGCAGATCAGAAGGGGAGGATTCCGGCGACCCCCAACAGCTGGTCTCGGAGGCGCTTACCGACACGGTCGCCTACCTGCGCCCCGGAACCTATTCCGACACCGAGCTCAACGCCATCGGCACGCGGCTCGCAGAGTTCACATCCGCTGGGGTCAAGACACTAGTTCTCGATCTTCGCGCCCGTGCCAGCGACGCTACTTTCCAGGGTGCGGCGAAATTCCTCGATCAATTTTGCCCGGCCGATGAGCTGCTGTTTAAGATCCAGAAGCCCGGGGAGGCGAGCCCCTCACTGTTCCTCAGCCAATCGGACACATCCTGGGCCGGCGACCTCATCCTACTGATCGACGCACAGACCCCACCTGCCTCGGAGGCGGTCGCCACGGTCCTGAAGCGCATGCGCGGCCCACTCCTCATCGGACAGCGGACGCCGGGCGAGACAGTGGAGTATGAGAAGGTGACTATCGGGACGGAGGCTTACCTGCGCTTCGCAGTAGCCGAACTCGTGTTTGCCGACGACAGCTCGCTGTTCCGTACTGGTATCACGCCAGACCTCGAGATCGAAATGGAGATCTCGGACAAGGCATACATCTTCGATGCCAGCCGTGAACAGGGCATGCGACCATTCATCTTTTCGAAACGGCCGCCGCGACTCAACGAGGCTGCGCTGGTGGCGGGGACGAACCCAGAGCTAGACTACGCGATCGCGCTGAGCGCCGGGAGAGACACCGGATACGATTCCATCCCGATCCACGACCGGGTGGTGCAGGCGGCATTGGACTACCTGGTGACCGCCGATCAGCTCGCACCTGCCAGCGACTGAGGACTACAAACTAGTCGCGTGAGCCCGGAGTGATCTTCAGCTCGAGGCGCTCGCCGCCCCGCTCGACCTCGATCCCGACTTCGGCGCCGATCTTCAAGGCCTCCAGCACATAGGTGTAGTCATAGATATTCTTCACCTCCTTACCGGCGACACTCTTGATGATGTCTCCCGCCTTCACTCCCGCCTTGTCAGCCGGCGCCCCCTTGCTCACACCCGATAGCTTGACGCCGGTGACATCACCCTGGGCATAGTCAGGGATCGTCCCGAGGTAGGCGCGCAAGCCGGCCCTCTGCCCCTGGTTCTCCGGCCGCGCAACCTCCGTGTACTCAGGCATCTCGTCGGTCGTCAGCAAGCCGCGCATCACCAGCGCCATGAGCCGGCTGATCTTTGCGGCGCCGGCGAAGTCGATCTTGTCCACCGTGTCGGTCGGTCGGTGGTAATCCTCGTGAGCCCCCGTGAAGGCACTCAGGATCGGAACTTTCTTCAGATAGAACGAGGTCGCGTCCGTCGAGAGGTAGGCATCGTCCTGCATCGTGATCGGGAGTCCGACGACCACGTTGCGCTTCTCGATCTCACCCGCCCACCAAGGGCTCGATCCGATCCCTTGCAAGACCACCGTCTTCGCTAGTCGACCGATCATGTCCATGTTCAAGCAGGCGGCATAGCGGTCGAAGATCGAGGCATCCCCATCAGGATCGGCCGCATTCGTAAAGTGCGCCGATCCGATCAGCCCGAGCTCCTCACCGGACCAGGCAGCGAAGACGGCATCACGCTGCATGTCGAGCTTGCCCTTGTTTTTCAGATCCGCGAGATACTCGGCGATCTCGAGCATCCCTGCGACCCCGGAAGCGTTGTCATCCGCACCGTAGTGGATCATCGACTCCTCCCCATCCCCGGCCCGCGAAGTCGCGCCCGCTTTGTCGCCCAGGTGATCGATATGGGCGCCGAACAGAACCGCAGGCCCCGATTTTCCACTGCTGAGTCGAGCGATCACGTTGCGCCCGGTGCGCCGTTCCTGCTCGATGTCGATGACAGCACCCAATTCTAAATCCAAGGTCTTTCCGGCCGCCATCTCCCCACCGTCCAGCTCGTCCTGTAGCTGCTTGAGCGTCCGCGTCATTCCGCCCGCTGATAGGATCTCCTGCGCCAGCGCATTGCTCACGGATATCGCGGCAATCCCGGATCCGGCCAAAGAGGCGTCAAAACCCATCGGCACGAGCTCGCTCTTGACCTGCGCATTCGGCCCACTGACCACGATCAGACCTTTCGCCCCCTTCTGCCGCGCCACCATCGCTTTGTAGCGCAAGCTCGAATGCTGCGAGAAGCGTCGGCGCAACTCGGGTGATACCTCCTCGGGCATGTAGCGGAAGACCATCACCCACTTGTCTTTGACATCGAGGTGGAAGTAGCTGCTGTAATCTTCGAAATCCCCCACCGCAGGCGCCTCCATCCCATAGCCTGCATAGGCCACCCCCATCTTGGCAACCTCTCCAACCGTCGAGAACGACAGCGGTTGCCAGTCCTTCCCGACCTCCTGCACACCGGAAAATTCC
>Ga0316197_10000407_pt1 | contig 29925 bp, 20 predicted proteins | sample OudBiesiAoxic_MG_FD_204939 | JGI IMG/M metagenome (GOLD analysis project Ga0316197, IMG submission 204939) | Coastal sediment microbial communities from Oude Bieten Haven, Netherlands - site A oxic | ecosystem: Environmental > Aquatic > Marine > Coastal > Sediment | place: Netherlands... | reverse complement strand
TGGATCGGTCCCGAGGTTGAAGATCTCGGCGTTTTCACCCGCGATACCGCTGACCGTGCCCATGCCGCCGAGAGCGACAAAACGCTGGCCGCCGAACTGAAGTGATTCGCCGAAAGCAACGTAAGGCGGCTGGCCAGCGCCCTCGAGAATGGGCAGGAGGCTCGAGCCCTGAACTCCTACAGGCACGACCTGGCCCGAAAGTTCGAGAAGCGTCGGCATCAGATCCACGACCTCGACAACCTTGGACACCGAACGGACGTCGGCGCCGGCCGCAAAACGGATGAAGAGCGGAACGTGGCTGATCGGCGTGTAGAGCGACTCAGAGAATAGATCGCCGTGCTCCTGAAGGCCGAAGCCGTTGCTGCCGAGCACGATCAGGGTGGCTCGGTCATCGAGCCCGACGCTGCGCATTTCAGCCAGAAATCCTTCGAGGAGTGAATCGATGACCTGGATCCGGGCCGCATACCAGGCACGAGCCCAATCGAGATCAGCTTCGTCGAAGCGGATCGGCTCGTCGGATGCGCGGGAAGCCAGGACCTCGGCCACCCTCTTCTCCATTCCCTCCGGCTGGCCGGACCCTTCGAGCAGGGTGCTCACCTGCTCGAGGGCGAGGTTGGACCATCCGGCCAGAACGAGCAGGAAGTTCTCGTTGGCGTGCGATTTCATCCATTCAGCAGCCTGAACACCCGGATTGGAGACGGTCTGATACGAATCGAATCCCTGCGCGAGGCCGTAGTCGCTGCCACCCGGCAGGCCCTCTACAAAAGCGGCAGTGGAGTAGCCGGCAGTCTTGAGGACTTCGGCCAGGGTTTGCGCCTCGTCGGCCATATAGTCGCCCGGCGCCCTGAGCCCATTGGTTGTTGGGTAGAGACCGCTGAAAATTGTCGCCAGCGACGGCTGAGAATGCGGCGCCTGGGCGAAAGCCCACTCGAAACGCACCGATTCGGCCGCCAATGCGTCAAAGGCGGGAGTTCTGGCCGGGGCGCCATAGCTCCCAAGAGCGTCGGCCCGCAGACCATCGAGGGCGATGACAATGATCGGATGGGCGCCTGCGACGACGCCGCCTTTCTCGGCCTTGTCACCTCCGCAGGACATCAGCAAGACGAAAGCGAGCCCACACATCGCAACAGTGCCAAAGAGTTGTTTCAGGAAGCTCTTCTGTTTCATTACTGCAACACCCTCCCAGGGCGCGAATGTTAGCACGAGGCTGCGGCCGGGCCGCGGCAAATTCGGAATTCTGAATTCTGAATTCGGAATGCCGACCACTCACTCACAAACTCCTCGAGGGGATAGCGGGTGGAAATTCCGAATTCCGAACTCCGACTTTCGAATTCAAAATGCGTTACCATACCGCCCGGCTCGCGTTGCGAGCCGGTTCTAACAAAACGAACGGAGAATGATATGCGTCGACTCACAGCTCTGATCCTGGTCCTTCCTTTGATAGCCATCACCGCCGGTTGCGCCAAATCACCTGCGGCCGAGCCGATGGCCAATGGCCTCTTGCTCAGTCTCGCTGTGCTCGAGAGCGGTCCTTCGGGACCGGTTCCACAGCCGGCCCAGCTCGGAATCCTCACCAACGACGGTACAGCCTGGTCCTACCGGTTTATCGAGGATGAAGAGAGCAACGTATTTCACAAGGCCATGGTGTTTGCACCCGCAGGCGGCGAGGCCGCAATCCTCAGCGCCGGCGGCACCAAAGCGATGATCAAGCTGTGGAAGATGGACGGATCCTCGTCGACTCTTTGGGAGCAGGATTTTGGCGGCAAGTTCAGCCGAATGCGCGATCTCGAAGTGGCTGATGTCAACGGTGACGGTTTTACTGACATTGTGGTGGCCACCCACGACCAGGGCGTCGTTGCAGTGCTCTACGGCGACGCAAGCGGCAGCTACACAGTTTCTGAGCTCGACGCCGAACCCAACACCTTCGTCCATGAGGTCGAGGTCGGCGATCTCGACGGCGACGGGGTGCTCGAGATCTATGCCACTCCGAGCCTGCCCAACAAGCTCGACGGCACACCGCAGCCGGGTTTTGTAACGCGCTACCTGCCTGGAATTGAGGACAGCCGGACGCTGGTCGCCGATCTCGGCGACCGCCACGCCAAAGAGATCCTGGTCGACGACGTCGACGGCGACGGCACCGACGAGCTCTACGTCTCGGTGGAGGCAGTGGCCGGCGGACGGGTCGAGATCCTGCGTTTCGACGCCGGCACCGATCCGGCCGAAGGGATGCTGATTACCAGCCTCGGAGACACCCTCACTCGATTCCTGACCGCGGGAGACGTGGACGGCGATGGCATCAAGGAGATGGTGGCCGCAGCAAATAAGAGTGGTCTGTGGCTGCTGCGACCGGGCAACGATCCCCGCGCCGAATGGTCGATCGAGTCGATCGATCGCAACTCGGGCGGCTTCGAGCACGCCTCGATCCTGACTGATCTCGACGGCGACGGTGTCGATGAGCTCTATGTCGCGAACGACGACGACGGCGAGATCAATCGCTATGTGTGGGTCGACGGACAGCCGCAGCGCGAGCTGCTTTACACCCACCCGGAGGGGCTGTCCGGCTTCACCTGGAACATCATGCCGGCACCAATTGCGCTCATCCCGGGGTCGTAGGCACGCTGTCCAGGCCCGACATCTGTCGCCCCCTTCAGGGGCTCGAAGTATTATTACCTCTCAACCTGGGGCTCACGCCCCAGGCTATACATATGCCGCCGCTTCGCGGCTCATCACGTGGCGAGCTCAGAAATCGCTGACGCTTTCGCACAGCTCATCGAACGACGAGTACGGAAATCACCAACGCCAACACGCGGTTTGATACGGATAAGGCTTTGCTGAGCGCCGGAGGCGCGACAGATGGTTAGCCTGGGGCGTAAGCCCCAGTTCCAAGGGCCTTCGGCCTCGGATCTCTAAGCGCTCTCCTCTTCTCCCAAGGTGACGGTGATGGCGAATCGTTCGCCTTCGGCGGCATCCCCGTCATTGAGCGCGAGCCCGCCATCGACGACGTTGCCGGCGCGGAGGATGTCGTCCATGACCGGAGCCAGCGAGTCGCGCGCCGACTCGGCGCCGGCGATCTCGAGCCTCTCCACTGGCCAGCGAAGGCTCTTCTGGGCCACGGTCTTGGCGCCACGGATCTTGGACATGACCTCGACCGCCGCATCGAAGGTGCCTTCAACCTCGGGCCGCGGCACCCCTTCAAAGTCGGCGGTCGTCGGCCACGCGGACGTATGGATGCTCTTCGTCCGGCCCTGGCCGGCAAAGCTCCACGACCACACCTCCTCAGTGACGTATGGCATGAACGGAGCCAACAGGCGCAGATAGGCGTTGAGGGCGAGGCCCAATGCTGCCAACGCCGAGCGCCGACCCGGCGTGTCTTCATCAGCGTACGAGCGGAGTTTGACGAGTTCGAGATAGTGGTCGCAGAAATGCCAGAAGCTCTCCTCGACGACCTGCAGGACGGCCGCATAATCGAATGCGTCGAACGCCATTGTCGCCTGCTCGGTGACGATGCGCAATCGTTCGATCAACGCCAGATCGAGAGGCTCTGCGATGTTCTCGGGCCCCGGCACTGCGCCGCCGACACGGTCGAGCTGCATGAGGACAAAACGACTGGCGTTGAAGATCTTGGTCGACAACCGCTTGCCGACCTTGAAGACGGTGGAATCGAAAGCGGTATCGGTGCCAAGGCGGGCCCGGGCCGCCCAGTAGCGCACCGCATCGGACGACCATTCGACCAGCAGATCGTCGGGAGTCACCACGTTTCCCTTGGACTTCGACATCTTTTTGCGATCGGGATCGAGGATCCAGCCCGACAGAATCACGTGGTACCAGGGAATCTCGCCCTCGTGCATCCAGGCCTTGACGATGGTGGAGAATGCCCAAGTTCGAATAATGTCGTGCGCCTGGGGGCGAATATCCATCGGGAATAGCTTGGCGTGCCGCTCTGGGTCGATTCCCCAGTAGCTCTGAATCTGCGGTGTCAACGACGACGTCGCCCAGGTGTCCATGACATCGGGTTCGGCGGCGAACCCGCCGGGTTGGTCACGCTGATCTTCGGTATATCCCGGAGCAACATCGGTCAGCGGGTCGACGGGCAGGGCTTCCTTGTCCGCATAGATCGGACGCGAAAACTCAGGCTCACAATCGTCATCCAGTGGATACCAGACCGGAAACGGCACTCCAAAATGGCGCTGGCGCGAAATGCACCAGTCCTGGTTGAGGCCCTCCACCCAGTGGGTGTAGCGGGTCTTCATGTGGGGTGGGTGCCATTGGATCTTGTCGCCCTGGGCGAGCAGCGCCTCTTTGTGCTCGAGGGTGCGGATGAACCACTGCCGGGTCGGCACGAACTCGAGCGGGCGGTCGCCCTTCTCGAAGAACTTGACGATCTGATCGGTCGGGCGTGGCTCGCCAACCAGCGCGGCGCCCTCCCAGCCCGGAAGGCTACCGTCCACAGCGAGGAGCTCAGCCACCCGTTTCTTTGCCTTGCTGATATAAAGGCCCGCGATCTCGTCGTGTGAGCCCTGAGCGAGCTTCGTGTCGACACTCTCGAACGGCGTTTCGCCAAAAGTTGCCGGCAGCAGCTTGCCGTCGCGGCCGATGAGCTGTTTGACCGCAAGACCCGAAGCCTTCCACCACTCGACGTCCATGGCATCGCCAAAGGTGCAGACCATGAGAATGCCTGTGCCCTTTTCGGGGTCGGCGTGATCTGCGGCGACAATCGGCACCCTCGCACCGTAGAGAGGGGTAATGGCATATTTCCCAAAGAGCTCCTGATACCGCTCGTCGTCGGGGTGGGCAACAACCGCGATACAGGCGCCCAGGAGTTCTGGGCGTGTTGTCGCTATCAGCAACTCACCGCCGCCCTCGACGCCGAAGCGCAGGTCATAAAACAGACCCTGACGGGGCCGGTCTTCGACCTCCGCCTGGGCGACCGCGGTCTTGAAGTCGATGTCCCACATATTGGGTGACTCGACGTTGTATACCTGGCCCTTCTCCACCAGATCGAGGAAGCTGAGCTGCGAGATCTTGCGGCAGTGGTCGTCGATGGTGGCGTACTGCTCGGACCAGTCGAGGGACAGTCCGAGGTGGCGCCACAGGTGCTCGAAGGCCTTTTCGTCCTCAGCGGTGACGAAGCCGCAGGCTTCGATGAAGTTACGGCGCGAAACCTCCTCGATCTCCTTGCGCTTGCCACCCTTGGGGTCCGGCTTCCAATCCGGATCATACGGCAGGTGGGGGTTGCAGCGAATACCAAGCAGGTTCTGCACCCGGCGTTCGGTGGGCAGGCCGTTGTCGTCCCAACCCATCGGAAAGGCGATGTTCTTGCCGATCATTCGCTGGTAGCGCACCAGCAGGTCCTCGTGGGTGTAGCTGAAGACATGGCCCACGTGCAACGAGCCGGAGACCGTCGGCGGCGGAGTGTCAACGACAAAGGTCTGGTCGCGGGGCAGCGAAGAGTCCCACTTGTATATCTGCCACTCGTCCCACTGTTGGCGCCACTTGTCCTCGATTTCGAGGTGTTTGTACTTTTTCGGAATCTCAGGCACTGATGTCCTCCGCTTCGGAAAAGGCGAAGACGGCGTCCTCCACCCGCAGCCGGTCGCGGGTGATCCATCCGCCAGGGCGGCCATCGATGCCGATCACCGACGCCACCACCTGATCACCTTTGCCAAACAACTCTTTCTGCTCCACTTCACTGAGGAGCGACGGCTCTTTGGCCCACACCACAACACGATTCGTACCCTCTTTTGCGGCATCGAGCGCATTGGGTAAAAAACAGCGAACATCGTCGTCATCGCCAAGGACAAGCATCACGATCGAACCCGATCTATAGGGTGGCCCACCCTCGAGCCAGAGATCGAGCTCGGTACGATCTGTCACATCAATCATCCAGGGGCCCATTCATTTCCCTCGCCATTGAAATGCGCCGCAACAATAAGTTCCAGCGCCGAGAGATGATACCACCTGAGAGAGCTATTTCGGATTTCGGATTTCGAATTTCGGATTTGCCAGCCACCCACCCAAAGCACGTTCTCCCAATATGTTATGTAGGCGGGTCCTTCAGGGCCCGCCAGAGCGCGCTGATGCGTTGGTGGAGACTCCAGGCTCAAAACAATCACCGCCTACGGCCACCTCAAAAGCAGGCAACTCACCAGCTCCCGCTTGACAACGGCGCCCGACTCCGTTCTCCTATGGCCCGCATGACCGAGAAAAAACCACTTATCATCGTCGAGTCGCCGGCCAAGGCGAGAACTATTTCCAAGTTTCTGGGATCGGACTGGGTCGTCGAGTCCTCGATCGGCCACATTCGGGACCTCCCTCCATCCGCGGCCGAGATCCCCAAAAAGTACAAGGGCGAGAAGTGGGCCCGGCTCGGTATCGACGTCGACAACGACTTTGCGCCGCTCTATGTCATCCCGTCAGAAAAGAAAAAACAGGTTGCGACCCTCAAGAAGAAGCTCAAGAACGCGTCCGAGCTCTTTCTCGCAACTGACGAAGACCGCGAGGGAGAAGCCATCGCCTGGCACCTCATCGAAGTGTTGAAGCCCACCATCCCAGTCAAGCGATTGGTCTTTCACGAGATCACCGGCAGTGCGATCGGCAATGCCTTGGCGGAGCCGCGAGATATCGACGAACGAATGGTCGACGCCCAGGAAACCCGTCGCATCCTGGATCGCCTGGTCGGCTACGAGGTATCGCCGGTGCTGTGGAAAAAGCTCCGCCCCAAACTCTCCGCCGGGCGTGTTCAATCGGTCGCAACCCGCCTCATCGTCGCTCGTGAGGAAGCGCGGATGCGTTTCGTCGAGTCGGCCTTCTGTGGCGTCGAGGCGACTCTGAAGGGTGAAGAGAGCGAGCGCAGTTTCACCGCCCGCCTGGCAGAGCTCGACGGCCGCAAAATCGCCATCGGCAAGGATTTCGACCAGGAGACCGGCGAACTCAAGACGAAGGCGCTGGTGCTCGAAAACGCTCAAGCTAAAGCGCTTGCCTCCGAACTCACTGACGCGCAGTTCGAGGTCGCCGACGTCACCGAGAAACCGTTCACCAACCGCCCCTACCCACCGTTCATGACCTCGACTCTGCAGCAGGAGGCCGGCCGCAAGCTGCGCTTCAACGCTCGCCGAACCATGCGAATTGCGCAGAGCCTCTATGAAAACGGTTACATCACCTATATGCGCACCGACTCGCTCACCTTGTCGGGCGAGGCCCTGAGCGCCGCTCGGCGACAGGTGGAGGATCTCTACGGCGCCGAGTATCTGCCCGACCAACCGCGAGTCTACCGCTCGAAATCGAAAAGCGCACAGGAGGCTCACGAAGCGATCCGGCCCGCAGGCGGGCGTTTTCGTACTCCAGGCGAGTTGAAATCGAAGCTTGACGGCGACCAGATGAAACTCTACGAACTCATCTGGAAACGCACCCTCGCCTCGCAGATGAAGGACGCCAAGGGGGTCCGCACCCAGGTCCGGATCGAAGCACCAACGGCCGAGCGGGGAAAAGCAACCTTTACCACCTCTGGCAAGGTGATCACCTTCGCCGGTTTCTACCGCGCCTATGTCGCGAGTTCGGACGACCCCAAGGCTGAGCAGGACGACAAAGAAAAGATCCTCCCCAAGCTCGGTGTGGGCCAGCGACTCGCAGTGGAAGGCCTCGAACCGACAAGCCACACGACTCAGCCGCCGGCACGCTACACCGAGGCGAGCCTGGTCAAGGAACTCGAGGCACGCGGCATCGGTCGTCCCTCGACCTACGCCTCGATCATCCAGACCATCCAGGATCGAGGCTACGTGTGGAACAAGGGGCAAGCCCTGGTACCGACCTTCACCGCCTTCGCCGTTACCAGACTTCTCGAACAGAACCTCCCCGACCTCGTCGACTATGACTTCACGGCGCGGATGGAGGACACACTCGATTCCATCGCCCGCGGGGACACCGAGGCCACACCGTGGCTGCACGATTTCTACTTCGGACTCTCTGAGGATGATGACCAGCGCCTCCAGATCATGCGGATGGGTCTCCACGCCCTGGTCGCCACCGGCGAAGAAATCGAGCCGCGCGAAGCGTCGCGGATCACCATCGGACAGACGCCCGAGGGAGAGCGAGTCGCGGTCCGCGTCGGACGCTACGGGCCGTACATCCAAATCGGCGAAGACGGCCAACGCGCCTCGGTCCCGGATGACACGCCACCAGACGAGCTGACCCTCGAGCGCGCGCTCGAGATGGTGACCAAAGCCGCCGAGGGCGACCGTTCGATCGGCGACGACCCCGAGACCGGCAAACCGATTTTTATCAAAGAAGGTCGTTTCGGGCCTTACGTCCAGCTTGGCAAACGCGAAGAGGGCGAAAAGCCCCGCATGGCCAGCCTCTGGAAGAGCATGTCGACCGACAGCGTCACCCTCGAAGACGCCGTGATGCTGCTTTCCTTCCCGAAAGATCTCGGCCAACATCCGGAAACCGGCGAGAGCATCACCGTCCAGGACGGCCGCTACGGCCCCTACATCAAAATGGATAAAGAGACCCGCAGCCTTGACTCCCAGGATCAGATGGCCACCATCACCCTGGAAGAAGCTGTCGCGAAACTCAAGGAGCCCAAGAAGGGCCGTCGGTCCGGAGCCGCCGCGGTGATCTCAGATCTCGGCGCCCACCCCACCTCAGGCGAGACCATCCAGGTCAAGACCGGCCGCTACGGCCCCTACGTCACCGACGGCACCGTCAACGCCACCGTTCCCAAGGGCACCGATCCCGAAAAGGTCGACATGGATGCTGCCGTCGAACTCCTCGCCAAGCGCGAAGAGAAGCTCCGGTCACAGGGCAAGGATCCCAGGGCGAAGAAGAAATCACGGCGGAAGAAGTAGCCCCGACGTCCAAACCCAGCAGATGTAGGGGCGGCATATATGCCGCCCTCGATTGATCAAAAGGACTTCGATGGGCTAAGGCGGGATATATCCCGCCCCTACGAAACCGCCCCTTGTATTGACAATTCTGGTATATCGCCTTACCTTAAAGTAAGGAATATTGTTGGAGGTAATACATGCCCAGCACAACACTCACCTCCAAGGGACAGGTCACCATCCCCAAGGCCGTGCGCGACGAACTCGGGCTGAGGGAGGGTGACCGGGTCGCCTTTCGGGTCCTCGAGGACGGCACAGTGGTCGTCGAGCCCGAAACCGTCGACCTCAGCGACCTCAAAGGGACCCTCAAGCCGAAGCGCAAGGGCGTCAGCCTTACTGACATGGACAAGGCCATCCGAGCCGAGGCCGTCAAGGGATGATCGCTCTCGACACCAATGTCCTCGTGCGGTATCTCGTGGAGGATGACGAAGCCCAAAGCCGTCGCGCAACCAAACTGATCGAGGCCACAATCGCCCGCGAGGATGAGCTCTTCATCAGTGACGTGGTGATGTGCGAGACCGTATGGGTCCTGTCGTCGGCCTACCGATTCTCACGAAATGAGATCGCGGATGCGTTGGCTGCCCTGCTGCGAGCACGATCCGTGGTCTTCACTTCGACCGATCGTCTGGCGCGATCTCTCGAAGCCTATCGGAATGGAAAGGGCGATTTCGCCGACTATCTGATCCGCGAGCTGGCGCGAGCAGCCGGAGCGGATACGGTAGCGACCTTTGACAGATCACTCCTCGAAGAGGCGGGCTTCTCCAAACCTTGAGCCAGCCCGGTTGCGTCTACCACTCCGGCACCGTCTCCCACCCCGGGAACGGTCCGACCTCGAGCTTCCAGCCGGTGGAGGACTCGGCGTGGCGGACGACGCGGAGGTTGGTGAGGGCGTGGAGCTTGGCGATGAGCTCATCGTGCGGCAGGGTCTGGAGCGGCGGTTTGTCGAGGTCGGGCATGGGCCAGAGACGGAGGGTCTTGTCCTCGCCTGACGAGGCAATCCACCTGTTGTCCGGTGAGATCGCGATCCCCTCGACCGGCCCCACGTGACCCGCGAGCAGGTGCACGGGGCCGCCGTCCGTTCGGCCGACCTGGATGGAGCCGTCCGGTTCCCCTGACACCCAGGCCGTTCCGTCGGGACTCAGCCCGAGCCGACCACTTCCGGGAATCTCAAGAGCCCTGACCGACCCAGTTTTCAGGTCTCTGAGCTGCGCCGGCTCGCGGGTCCGCGCCCATATCGGTCCATGCTCGTAGGTGAGCATCCTCCGCCGATCGGCAGTCATGCACATGCCAAGGAAGCCGCCGCGGGAGGCTTTCTGGACTACCTCGAACGTACCGGCCTCAACATCCCAGCGAAGCAGGCCGTTCGCACCAGCGGTGTAGAGCGTGGTCTCGTCCACAAACGAAAGGTTGAGGGCGAAATACCCCTCATGGCCCTCGGGGTCCTTCGGCTCGTCGAAAACCCGCACCTCACCCGTCTCGAGGTCCCAGATCCGCAACGTTGCCTGCTCGTCCGAGATCATGCTCGCGGCCGCGACCAGCCGCCCGCTCGGTGAAAACGCGCCTTCCTCCACATAATCGTTCGCCGGGAAGCCTTTGAGTTGACGGGGCGCTGCCCCGTCGATTGAGAGCACAAAGATACCTTCTCCATACCCAGTGCTCAACACGTGCTCACCTGCGGGATCAATTGCTAGTCTCTGCCGCACGCCGAAGGCACCGGGCAGCATCAGATCCACGAATCGGGCCCGTTCGCTCCCGGGAAGAGGCCACAAGCGCACGCGATCCTGCCCCCAGTTGGTGACCAGGTATCTTCCATCTGGCGTGAACGCCACCGGCCGACGCGCAAAGGTGTCATAGCCTTCGACCACCGTTGGAGAGGGTTCGTTCAGCGGCCAAAAGGAGATTTCCTGGAGGGTGTTCGTCGTCGCGACCACCCAATCGCCGCGTGGGTCGAAGTCGGTGCGCGAACCGTACCAGCGTGCACTTCGGAGCAGCTCCAACGGCCGTGCCCCTGCCAGCCCTGCGAGGTCCCACAGCCGAACCCGGCTTTCTCCGCCCGGATTCTCGATAGCCCAGCGCCCGGTCGGATCTGGGAAGAGACGGGTCGTCGCGGTCTCCGGTTTGCGAAGCCGCCGACCCGGGGCCGAGGTCGCGTCCGCCGTGGTCCACAGGATGATCTCGCCGCCGGCGTCGTTCGAGTAGAGCCCGTCACCTCGCCGCCAACTCCAGACCCCGATATCGTTGGCAGAATGGCGGGCGATCATCTTGTCGGGCGCTGCGGCGGTCACGGGGAGCGGCCGGGAATAGACGCTGTCGTCCTTGGAGTAGATCCACGCCTCGCCTCCGGGATCGAAGGTCCATCGATCGGCCCCCAGCGCCGTCCAATCGAGCTCTCCGAGATCATTGGGGCCCCCGTCCCGAAGCTCCCAGGAGCGGATACGAAGCCTCTCGTGACCTGTACGGGGGTCGCTGCTTTCAAAGAAGACGGCCATGAGACGGTCATCAGCAACCTGCCAGTCTGCTTCCCCCCCTAGTTGGATCTCCCTGACCAGGCGCCCACTCGGAATCTCCCACACGCGGGCGCGGCCCTCGGTCCAGTGGCCGGTGACGAGGAGACCGTCTCGGCTCCATGCACAGCTGATCGAATTACTGGCCGACACGGCATGACCGCCGAGTGCAATGGGTTCTCCGCCGTGCTCGCCATAAACCAGGACGTACTCGCTGACGATGCCTGCCACCGCGAGCCACCGTCCGTCCGGGCTGAAAGTGGGCGCCCTGAACTGGGTGTTGCTTGTCTCCCGAAGGTTGAGCACTCGTAACGGCGGCCCGGCCCACAGCGCCCGCAGCGCGAAGATCCTGGCCTCGTTCGTGTCGGACAGCTCGAGGCTGGCGGTGGCAAAGGCCAGCGCTTCGGTGGGACCGGTTTCAATCTGCACCTGGGCTAGGGCGAGCAGCTTGGCGGCTTCGGCGCGGCGGGTCTCGAGGACACTGCGGCGCCACAGCGTGCCGAACACGGCTGCCATCAACAGTGCCAGGGCGAGTGCCAGCGCCGCCGCGATCCTGCGGCGTCGTCTTCTGCGCGTCGCCAGCGACGTCATGGCCTGGGCGAATGCCTCTTCGAGCTCGCTCAGCCCACCCGGGTAGTATTCCCGCCACAGTGCGAACTCCCGATAGGCCGATCCGGTCCACAGCGTGTCGTCGGTGCGGCCGTGCTCGTCCCAGGTGCGAGAAGCCTGGCGGAGCTGGTCGCGGAGCTGGGCGGCGTCGGCGTCCTGGGTCTGCCAGCGCACCAGCCGCGGCCAGTTGGCGAGCAGCGACTCGTGGATGATCTCGACGCGCCTCGTCGGTGCCTTGTCTTCTTCACGCACTTCGTAGGACGTCAGCAGGCGAGCGTCGATCAGCGCACGAAGCACCTCCTCGGGCGATTCGCTGCGCGAATCGCTGAATATGGAGAGGAGCTCGTCCCACTCGCGAACCGCACGGGTCCCTTCGGCGGTGACGAGGTTTCGGAAGAGCTCGCGGACGATGGGGATTCGCTCGACGCCGATGCTGTCAACGGTAGCTTCGGCGTGGCGAGCCAGCGCGCCGCCGACGCCACCTGTGTCCTGGTAGGCCTGGCGGGTCAGGTGACCGTTCTCTCGATCCCGTTTTTCCCACAACTGGGCTGCCGCGAAGGCGAGAAGCGGCAGCGCGCCTCGTTCGCCCTCGACCTCGGCCAGCATCTCCTCCACCAGCTCGTCGTCCTCGAAGCGGTAGCCGCACTTCGTCGCCGGCCGCACGAGGGCACGACGCAACGCCCCACCTACCGGCGGCCCGATGGGTGTAAGTTCGAAAAAGATTGGCTTCAGCGACTCCACCTCGTGGCAGCGAAAGAGGAAGTCGTCCCGCATGCTGAAAAGAACGTGCACATCGGCTTCGAGCACGAATCGGCTGAGAAGGTCGGCGAACTGCCGTTGTTCGTCGTGGGCGTTCTGCGTGAACAGTTCCTCGAACTGATCAACGATCAAGAGCGCGTGGGCGCTACCGTGGCGCCAACGGGTGACCACCTCCAGGGCGACTTCGGGATCGTCGAATCGCAGCAGAAGATCGACAGCTTGCGCATCGCCGGCGAGTTCGGTGGCCAAAGAGCGACTGAGGGCAAGCTTCGGATTGGTGCCGGGTTTGCAGACCGCGGTCGCCCAGTCGGCGGTCGCGCCCGGGATGAGTCCGGCGCTGAGGAACGAAGTCTTCCCGGCACCCGATGGACCTACCAGGGCCAGCATCCTCGGCGGCCCCTCGAGCTTTCGCCACATTTGCTCGATCTCGGCCTCGCGGCCGAAGAAGTACTCTGCGTCCTCCTCAGTGAATGAGGCGAGGCCAGGGTAGGGCGTGAGATCTTCGGCACCTTCGACTCGAAGGGTGACGTCCTCCAGTGCGCGGGTGAGCGTATGGGCCGATTTGTAGCGTTGTTCCGGCTCCTTGGCGACAGCCTTCTTGAGCACCGGCGCCCAGGGGGTGTCGGGCACTCGTGCGGGTTCGTGGCGGATGCCTTCCCACACGCTTTGGCGGCTCTGGAGATCCTTGATCCCTTCGGGACTCACCATCTCGGCAAGGACCACACCGGCCGAATACACATCTGCCCGGGCGTCGACCTTTCCACCCATCGCCTGCTCGGGCGCCATGTAGGCAGGTGTACCCGACACCGTGCCGGCGCCGCTGTCCTCCTGGCGGGCCAGCCCGAAGTCCATCAGGACTACCCTGCCGGCACGAGTGATCATGATGTTTTCAGGTTTGACGTCGCGGTGAACAAGGCCGGCCTGGTGAATGGCCTCGAGACCGGCGAGGAACTGCGAGGCGATGTCCTGGGCTTCCTTGAGGTCGAGAGGCCCGCGTTCATGAAGCACGCCGAGTAGCATCCCGCCGTCCACGTACTCCATCGATACCAGCTCGCGGCCATCGACTTCAATCAGATCGAAGATCCGGCAGACGTTTGGCGACACCACCTCACGGGCAGCACGGACCTCACGGCGCAACAGATCGCGGCGCCTCTCGTCTTTGAAGAGATCCGGCAGCATCGCCTTGAGCGCCACCTCGACCCTGAGCTTGAGGTCGAAGGCCCGCCAGACCTCCCCCATCCCGCCGCGGCCGAGCTGAGATTTGATCTGGTAACGCTCACCAAGCACCTGGCCGGGCGCGAGGAAGCCTTCGGGAAAACCTTCGGTCGGCGCGCTCGGAACGGGCGCCCTCTCACCGCCGTTACCGGGACCATCCTGAGACATGTCTCTCCCTGAAACTCTCGTGGAGTCTAACAGGGAAGAATTCGATCTCGCTCACGAAAGAGAATGAATCTGGGTGTCAGCCTGGCTGAGAGGGTGCCAGTTTTCGGCGCGCCTCTTCCTCGCTGTCGCAGACCTGCAGGAGGTCCTTGAGCATAACGACGCTGAAGACTTCGCAGATCTTGTCGCTGCAACCGTAAATGGCGATGGCACCACCGAAGCCGCGGAGACGGACGAAAAGACGGACGAGGGTACCGATACCGGCGCTGGTGACGATCGGGACGTCGGTGAAGTCGAAGATGAAGAACCGCGTGTCCTCGCCGGCACGGGTGGAGACGCCCTCCCACAGCTGCGTCGCACCGTTGATCTCGAGGTTGCCGGAGAGACGCACAATGAGGCCGTCAGCGATCACTGGATCGGGCTCGTATTTGAGTTTCATGAGGGCTCTTCAGGCCTCCTGTTCACAAATTTGCTGTCAGAATACTACCATTTGCCGCCTGCCTTCCATGGTAGAGTGACGATCAGAACTACAAAGTAGGTTGTATTTGTGCTCCGGTGAGGCCGGAGCGATTTGGTCGCGTCAACCGGGGGAATTCGGGAAGTGACGACGGTCAGCGGGGAGTTTCGGCGCGAGATCGAGGCTATCGGGGACATCTTTGTGTTCCTGGAGACCTTCACGGACGGTCAGGAGATCGACGAGAAGACCGCGTTCTGCATCAACCTCGTGGTGGAAGAGCTCTTCACCAACATGGTCCGGCACAACGAGGGCGGCGGCGATCAGATCACCGTCAGCATTGAACGTCTGGACAACCGCGTGCACCTGGAGCTCGTCGACATCAATGTCGAACCGTTCGATCCCGAGACTGCTGAAGTTCCGCCCGTAGAAGCAGGAATCGAGGAGAGGCGACCGGGCGGGCTCGGAATCTACCTCGTCAAGAAAATGGTCGACGACCTCAACTACGAATACGAAATCGAGAACCGCCGCATGCGGATCACGGTGACAAAGACACTGGAGAACTGAGATGTTCGAGATCAAGCGCGACGAAATCGGAACGATCAGTCTGCACGGACGACTCGACGCCTCGCAGGTGGACAGGGCGAGGGCGGTGTTCAGCCAGGTCACGGAATCCTGCTTGGTCGACTTCACTGAGCTGAGCTACATCTCGAGCGCCGGTCTCGGCCTGCTCTTCGGTACCCAGAAAAAGCTCGTCGATAGCGGTGGCGGGCTGACCCTGATCAACCTCAGCCCACACATCCGCGAGATCTTTCAGATCGCTGGTTTCGACAACATTTTCGAAATCGCCTAGGACGGGAGGACGAGACGATCACCAACCTTTTTCCCCGGAGCCGGTAATTATGGCGAGAGACGATGATGCCATGCTGATTGAAGCCTGCCTCCGTGGAGATCGACACGCTTTCGACAAACTTGTCGATCGCTACGAAGGCCCACTCTTCAGCGCGGCCTATCGAATTACCGGTTCGGTCGAAGACGCCATGGACGCGACCCAAAACGCATTCGTCAACGCATACGAGAAGCTCCACACCTTCGATCCGTCCTACCGCTTTTTCAGCTGGATCTACCGCATCGCCGTCAACCAGTCTCTCAACCTGGTCGGCCGGCGGCGCGACCAGACGGCGGTAGACGACAACGCGCCGACGGCAGAACCGAATCCGTCCGAGGTCTTCGAATCGACCGAGATGCGCGGCCACCTCAAACGAGCGCTGCTCGAGCTCGAACCACACTACAGGACGGTGATCGTACTCAAACACCTCGAAGGCTTTTCATACCGCGAGATCGGCAAGCTTCTTGCGATCCCGGAAAAAACGGTCAAGTCGCGACTTTTCACTGCGCGGCAGAGGCTGCGCGTGATTCTGACTGAACGGGGGTTGGCCCCATGAATACCGAACGCCTCGAGGCCCTGCTATGGGCCCGTGTTGACGGCATGATCGACCCGGAGGAGCTGGCGGAGCTCGAGGCATACCTCGCCGAACACCCGGAACCACGGGAAGTCGAACGCCAGATCACGACGATTGCCGAGGAGCTGGACGCGATGGAAAAGGTGCAGCCGCCTTCGGAGCTCAGAGCGAGGATTGAAAGTGCGTTGGCGGACGCGACCCCACCCGCCGTTCAGACAGGTCCTTCGACCGAACTTACCCACTCCTACTCAGCGACCTCCATGCCGGCGCGCTGGTTGCCGCTGGCGGCGAGCCTCTTGATCGGTGTCGCCATCGGCTACTTGCTGCATCCGACCACGGGCGGGTCGATCGACCAGTCGGTGGTGACTGGAACGATGGCGACTCCGCCGGGCCAAACGGAGATAGGACGGGTGGAGATACAACTTGACGCCGGCGCGGGGAGCATCGTAGCCAGTCGAGACAGGGCAGAGGTCGTCGTCGAGGTGGTGCTCGCCACCGAGATCGACGTCGCAGTCACGCTTGGAAGCGCCGCTGGCCCGGTGCGCCTCGAGAGCCTCCTCAGCTCGAACGCATCGGCCACCGAAGCCACCACACACAACGGATGGGTTGTGGTGCGCACCGTTGGACCCGGCACCGCAACGGTTTCGGTCAACACGATTGACGCCGCCGAACCGGTGCAACTCCGGGTTTCAGGCCACGGCGGTCCTGCTGAGGAGCGCTGGATCGGACCTTTGCGAAACGAGTCCAACCCATGAAACAGTGCCAACTTTTTTCACGCTGCCCTGTAGTTGGGGTAGTGATAAACGGAAGCGACAATCAGGAACAAATTCGACCCAGGGGGTGAATTATGGCAACGAAGAAGACCGGAGTATTGGTAGGCATCGCCGCAATCGCTGTAATCGGCGTCGCAGCGGTTCTGTATTTTTCACAATGGCCACCGTCGGGTGAGGACGCGACCGGGGCGATCGGCGCGGCCGAGCGCCATCGAGCCGAGCAGATCTCCGATGCGGACGTAGAACTCGCGGGCGAACCGGTTGGTGATGCCGCGGCCACCGAGGCCGCTTTCACGGTGACCGGCGAGGAGCTGGCTGAACTGCTCGGAAAGGCGTCAGTGCAGGAAAAGGCCGCGATGCTTGATCGCGCCGCTGGCGCAGAAAAGGCCGCGATGCTTGATCGCGCGAGTTCGGCGGAGAAGGCCGCGTTCCTCGATCGCGCGAGCGCGGCGGAGAAGGCCGCAATGCTCGATAAGTCAGCGGCGGTCGAGAAAGCCGCTGCGCTCGAGAAGGCCACGGCAGTAGAGAAGGCCGCGATGCTCGACCGCGCATTCGCTCAGAAGGCGGCCGTCCTGGAACGCCGCTCTCTCGATCGCGCCACCTACGAGAAGATGGCGGTCCAGGAGAAGGCTGCGCTCCTCGATCGATTCACCGAGGCAGAGAAGGCGGCCGTGCTTGACCGCGCTGCCGTGGCTGAAAAGGCCGCGCTTCTCGACCGATTCTCGGTGCAGAACAAAGCCGCCACCCTCGAGCGCGCATCGCTTGCCGAGAAGGGCGCAGTGATGGAGCGCGCAACAGCCGCACAGAAGGCGGCGATGCTCGACCGCGCGACCGCTGTGGAAAAAGCGGCATGCCTCGAGCGCGCAACCGCAGTGCAAAAGGCGAGCTTGCTTTCGCGCGCCTCATTGGACAGGCAGACTGCGATGTTGGATCGTTTTTCGATGAATGAGAAAGCGGCGATGCTCGACCGCGCCACCAACGTCGAAAAGGCAGCTTTCCTCGAGCGCGCTTCCGAGGCTGAAAAGGCAGCCATGCTCGATCGCGCGAGTGCGGTTGAAAAGGCGGCGTTCCTCGACCGCGCGGTTGCAGCCGAGAGGACTGCGCTGTTGGCACGGTTTTCGCTCGAGAGTGCCTCGTTCGAGAAGATGACGGTGCAGGAAAAGGCCGCAGTTCTTGATCGCGCCGCTGTCGCGGAGAAGGCCGCGATGCTTGATCGCGCAAGCGCGGCGGAGAAGGCCGCGTTCCTCGAGCGCGCGACCGCCGTCGAGAAGGCGGCGTTCCTGGAACGGGCATCCATGCAGCAGAAATCGGCAATGCTCTCACGAGCAACGGCGCAGGAAAAGCAGGCGATTTACGAGCGAGCGCTTGTTCAGTGACCCCGAGGGTCGCGAACTCTCGAAGCCTTAGGGTGGATGCCACGGCGTGTCCGTGGCATCCCCTTTTCTATTCCTCGACCTGACAGTCACCTGCAGGAGAGTCGATCAGTGAGACGCACCGCATTTCTGATCGCCGTTGTCGCACTTCTTCTCACCGCTTCAGACGCGTCGGCGCAGCTCGAGTTCCGGTTATTCAAGACCGACGACATGCTGATCGTCTACATGGACGAGGACAACGAGTACATTCTCCCCCACCTCACCAACTGCTTTACCAACTCGTTCGATTTTCACAAGCAGCTCTTCGATTACATACCGAGTGAACGGGTTACCGTCCTCCTCCAGGACTTCGACGACTACGGCTACGCCGGCGCTTCGGCTATGCCCACCAATTATCTGACGATCGGCATCGAACCTTTCGAGTACGTCTACGAGACCTCACCCACCAACGAGCGCATCAACTGGGTGATGAGCCACGAACTGCTGCACATCGTTGCCTCGGACAAGGCCGCGCCCGCCGACCTGCGGTGGCGGAAACTGTTCTCAGGCAAGGTGGCGCCGATCCCGGAACAGCCACTGTCGATGATCTACAGCTACCTGACGACCCCGCGTATGTATGCGCCCCGGTGGTACCACGAGGGCATGGCGGTGTTTTTCGAGACCTGGATGGCCGGCGGATACGGACGTGCGCTCGGCGGTTATGACGAGATGGTCTTTCGGACCATGGTTCAAGACGACGCTCACTTCTACGACACCGTCGGTCTCGAGTCCGAGGGCAAGGCGATCGATTTCCAGGTCGGCCAGGTGTCGTATCTCTACGGCACCCGCTTCGTGACCTTTCTCGCCGATCAGTACGGACCGGAATCGCTGGTCAAATGGCTCGATCGGGGACCCGGCAGCAAAGCGTCCTACCGGTCACAATTCAAACAGGTCTACGGCGCCAAACTGGACGACGAGTGGCGTCGCTGGATCGAGTCGGAGCGCGGGTGGCAGCGGGAGAATCTCGAGGCGATCCGCGAGTACCCGGTGACCGAGTTCCGGGAGCTTTCGGAGAGGCCGCTGGGCTCGGTGTCGCGGGCATTCTTCGATCCGGAACGACGCCAGTTGATCACCGCTGTCAACTACCCGGGCGAGTTCGCTCGCATCGTGACCATCGACGCCGAAACCTGGGAGATGGAGACGGTCGCCCAGGTCGACACCCCGGCACTCTATTACGTGACCTCGCTGGCCTACGATCCCGAGTCGCGGACGGCGTTTTTCACGACTGACAACAGCCGCCAATGGCGCGACGTCAACGCGGTTGACCTCGCGAGCGGGAAGAAGCGGGTTCTGGCAACTAATATCCGCACGGGCGATCTGACATTCAACAGAGCTGATCGGTCGCTGTGGGGCGTGCAGCATCACAACGGGCTGTCGACCTTGGTGCGTTTGGCGCATCCTTACCGCGGATGGGACGATCTCTCCCACGTCCTCAGCCTGACCTACGGCAAGGACATATTCGATATCGACATCTCCTCCGACGGCCGATATCTCACGGGATCGCTGATCGAGGTCAGCGGCCGCCAGCAGCTGATCCGAATGGAGATCGAGGATCTGCTCGCGGGCGACGCCGGCTATCAGGTGCTGTACGAGTTCGCGGGCAACTCCCCCGCCAACTTCGTCCACTCGGAAGACGGCAGATACCTCTTCGGCACCTCCTACTACACGGGCGCTTCGAACATCTTCCGCTACGATTTCGAACGCGGGGAGATGGAGGCTCTGACCAACGCAGTCACCGGCTTCTTCCGCCCCGTACCAATTTCCGATGACGAGCTCATCGCGTTCCACTACACCGCCAAGGGCTTCGTACCGGTGATGTTGCAGCCAGAGGTCATCGAAGACGTCAATCCGATTCGATTCCTCGGCCAAGAGATCGTCAACAAATATCCGGTGGTCAAGGACTGGATGCTGCCGCCACCGTCCGCGGTCGACCTCGAAGCCTTGGCGCCCGAGGCCGGGCGGTACAAACCGCTCCGCGAGTTGCGTCTGAGTTCCTGGTACCCGATTCTCGAGAACTACCGCGGCAATGCCGCGATCGGCGCGAGGTTCAATTTCATGGACCCGGTCGGCTTTGCCGCCCTCGATCTGACCGCTTCGGTCACCCCTCAGAGCGAGGTACCGAGCGACGAAAAGTTCCACTTTCGCGGCAGCTTTCGAAAGTGGCCATGGACCCTCAAGGCCTACTACAACCCGGCCAGCTTTTACGACTTCTTCGGGCCGACCGAGGAGAGTCGCAAGGGTTACGGCCTCGTAGGGGAGTACACCGGCATTTTTATCAATGACCGGCCTCGCTCGCTCGATTGGGGCGTCTCCCTGGCAGGATTCGCGGGCCTCGATACCCTTCCCGAGTACCAAGAGATCGAAGCAACCATTGACAGCTACTTCGCGCTCAACGCGTGGCTTGACTACAAATCAGTGCGCAAGACCATTGGTGGTTTGAACCCGGAGAAGGGCCTCCTGTGGGGGCTCTACCTCAACGACAAATACGCAGAGTCGGAAAACTTTCTGCGCGTGCGGGGGCATATCGACGTCGGCATTCCGCTGCCGATCAAATACTCGTCCGTCTGGCTGCGGTCGGCCGCCGGCTACTCGTGGGGTGATCCGGAGAATACCCTCTCCAACTTCTATTTCGGCGCGTTCGGCAACAACTGGGTGGATTACCAGGAGGTGCGGCGCTACCACAATTACTACAGCTTTCCGGGCATCGAGATCAACGAACTCGGTGCGAACAACTTCGGCAAGCTCCTCCTCGAGTGGGAGCTTCCCGCAATTCGTTTCAAACGCGCCGGAATACCTGCCCTCTATTTCACCTGGGCGAGCCCGGCGCTATTCGGCAGCGCGATCGTCACGAACCTCGATGACAGTGAAATCAGGCGCGAGCTCTACAACCTCGGCGCCCAGGTCGACTTCAAGATGGTGATCTTCACCAATCTCTCGACCACCTTCTCCGTCGGCTATGCCCGGGCTTTCGAAAGCGGGCAGCCATCTGCCAACGAGTTCATGATCTCGCTCAAGATCCTGTAACGTACAGGTCATGGAGCCGCCGTTTGCCGGTTTTCGGATTCTGATCGGACTGCTGCCGGTCTTCGCCTTTCTGCTCGCGCTCATCCTGCTTGACAGCTTCAAGTTGGTGAAGCTGCGCACGGTGGCGGGTTTGATCGTGGCCGGTGGTCTGGCCGCAGTCGTCAGCCTCCTACTCAACAGCAAGCTCAGCATGTTCTTTGCCCTCGATGCCGCGACCCTCACGCGTTACATCGCCCCTGTCATCGAAGAACTCCTCAAGAGTGCGATCATCGTCTTTCTCATCGCCCGCCACCGGGTCGCCTTCCTGGTCGACGCCGCGATCATCGGCTTCGCTGTCGGTGCCGGCTTCGCTGCGGTCGAAAACATGCACTATTTCGTTGCCCTCGAGGAGAACGGCGTCGCCCTGTGGGTGGTGCGCGGTTTCGGCACCGCCCTGATGCACGGCAGCGTCAGCGCAATGATGGCCATTATCTCCAAGCAGCTCGTTGATACGCGCGGAGGTCCGCGCCCGTGGGTGTTCCTGCCGGGACTCACCCTCGCCACTATCCTCCACTCCGTTTTCAACCACTTTTTCATCGCGCCAACCATGACGACAGTGTTGATCCTCGTCGTCCTACCGGTGTTTTTTGTCGCTGTCTTTCATTTTTCGGAGATCCGGACCCGGGATTGGCTCGGAACCGGCTTCGACACCGACGCCGAGCTCCTCGAGACCATCACAGCTGGGCGAGCGTCGGATAGCAGAATCGGGACGTACCTCGTGGAGCTGAGAGACCGTTTTCCTCCGTCGACTGTGGTCGACATGGTGTGCCTGCTCAGGCTCAGGCTCGAGCTGTCGATCCGCGCCAAGGGCATTCTGATCGCTCGTCAGGCTGGATTCGAGGTTCCAGCGGATCCTGAAATGGAGGGGCGGTTCGCCGAGCTCAAGTTCCTCGAGCAAAGTATCGGTAAGACCGGCCTGCTGGCAATGTCTCCCCTCTTCCACTTCTCGGATCGCGATCTTTGGCAGTACCACATGATTGGGAAGGGGTGACGTGTTGGCAGCGGTAGAACGAATTCGGAAGTAGGAATTCGGAATTCGGAATTTCTGCCGGGCTTCCCTGTCGATTTTGGATTTCGAATTTCGGATTTCGGATTTTCCAGCAACGATTTCCCATTCTTCTCGCTTGGGCGATTGGGTAGAACCTGTGCCCTGTATCTTGCATCCTGTGCCCTGTTCCCAGTACCTGGGTCGGTGTGTGGGCGGGTCCGTGTATCATCTAGGATGCCATGACAACACTTCATATCGTGCCCGCTGAAGGCGAGCCTTTCGAATATTCGCTCGAAGTCGATTCGCTGGTGATTGGACGCTCGTCGCGTTGCGATCTCGCGGTCGCCGACCGCTGCCTGTCGCGTCAGCATATCCGGATCTACAACGCCGACGACCAATGGATGGTCGAGGACATGGGTTCGCGCAATGGTACGCGTGTCAATGGAACGATGATTTCGGGTCCAGCACCAATTGCTTCCGGTGATGTGATCGACGCCTCGATGTCACGAATCACCTTTGGTGGCAGCGGAAGGGCTCAGCAACCACAGCTTTCTCATACAGAAAGCCATACGATCTTTCGCGCCGCCAGCGAGATCATTTCCGAAACGGAGCGCGAATTCGCCCGACCTGCAGATTCGAGCATCGAGGAGCTGCGCCAGGCAGCCGATCAGCTCAAGGTCCTCTATGACGTCCACCACGCGCTCGACAAATCAACGACCGCCGAGGATCTTCTCGACCATGTTCTCGAGCGTGTCTTTGTCCACCTGCGCCCACAGCACGGAGCGATCTTCCTCAAGGATGAAGACCATCTGGTGCGTGCGTCCAGCCGCTCGCTGGTTGCCGGCACGGACGAGTTCCCGGAATCAACGAGCCTTGCCAGCGAGGTCATTGGCAAGGGGCTGGCAGCTTTGGTCCAGGACACGTCGACCGATGACCGCTTTATTGGTGCCGAGAGCCTGCTCGACGCCGGCGTGCGCACCCTGGTGGCGGCGCCGCTACTGACACCCGAGGGCGCGATCGGCATGATCGTCCTCAGCTCCTCCCTCGCCGCCCGCATCTTCGGTGCGAGCGACATGGAGCTCCTGACGGTCGTCGCCTCGGCCACCGGTCTGCGTCTCCGCAACCTGGCTCTCGCCGAGGAGGCTGCCGAGCGGCGACGATTCGAGCAGGAAGTCACCCTCGCTCGCCGCATCCAGGTGGCGCTCTTGCCGGCCGAGACGCCCCAGATCGCCGGGCTCGAGGTCCACGGCGGGAATATCCCCTCGCGCGGGGTTTCGGGCGACTATTACCAGGTCGTCGAAAGGCCGGCCACCAACGAGGTTGCTGTAGTCATCGCTGACGTTTCGGGCAAGGGGATCGGAGCTTCACTCCTCACCGCCTACGTAGACGCCCTGGTCAACGCCTATCTCGGCGAGGACCTCGAGCCGGCCGACATTTTCAACCGGATTTCCCCACAGATGAATGCCAAGACCCCCGTCGAGTCCTTTGCGACCGCCTTTCTCGGGATCTTCTCGGTCGACACCGGCGCGCTGAGGTTCGCGAGTGCCGGTCACGATCCGACTCTTTTGGTGCGGTCCGACGACGACGTCGAGCTGCTGATGCCGACCGGGATGCCGCTCGGGTTGATGCCGGAAGCGGTTTACTCGAGCTCAGAAACATCTCTCGAGGTCGGCGATTCTCTCGTTCTCTACACCGACGGCATCACCGAGGCGGCCAACCCGGAGCAGGAGGAGTTTGGCCGTGAGAGGCTGGTCAAGATCTGCGGGGAGCACCGCACCGAGTCGCCGAGAGATCTGGCCGGATCGATCGAAAAGGTCGTTGACACATTCGTCGATGGCGTCCCCTACCACGACGACCGGACGTTGGTCATCCTCCGGCGGTCATAGGCCTGAACTCGCGCTTGGGCCGTTCGGAGGGGGGTTGGCACTCGTCGGGTAGAATCCAGACGTTCGAAAGCCCCGCATTCTTGATGAGGCCGGCCGCCCACTTGGCCTTTTTTTTCCGCTCGATGGGGCCAACCCGAAGCTTGTAAACGGGTGCTGCCCCATCGTCCTCGATTGTGATGACCTTTTGGTGTTCACGATAAAAGCCCAAATCCTCGAGAATTTTCTGATAGGCATCGACCACTTCGCGGTCTTGAGATCGCAGCACCTCGATCCAGTATTCGATGCACTCGGGTGCGCCTCGAGTAGTTTCCGTTTCAGCTTCTGATTCGTCGACATCGACATCCTCGGTGTCATCTGTGATCACGATGCGTCGATTGTGGAAATCCACCATCACCTTGGCTGACTGAGCCTCCTGAACGGGGACTGTTTCCTTCAGCACTGTCCCAGAGCTCTCGAACCATAACGTGTGCCCGCCGACGGGGACCATCGGAAATGTCATGATTGGCTTGATCTTCGGGATGTGTTCGCCGGCATATTTGACGTTACACTCGCTTGGATCCGAGGTGATCGTTATCGTCCCTACAGGCTTTTCTCCCGGTCGAATTTCGGAGCCTCCGGGAGAAACCTCAGGAAGTTTCGGGGCGAGTGCGCCGACCACAACCTGAATTTCGGAACCTCCGACATCGACTGAAAACTCTGCGAGAGTGAGACCCTCTTCTTCGAGTCTGACGGTGTGATCGCCGGATGTAATCCCTCGGAGATTCTTGCCGAATTCAGCTCTTTCGGAAACTCCGGCATGCTCTCCGTCCAAGAAAATGTCGTACCCCGGCGCACAGTTGATCCACACATCTCCCGCCGCCGCTGAGGCGGCAATGCTCAGGAGCACGACCCAAATAGCCAGATGAACTCTTCCCATCTGTCAGATCTCCTCGAAACTCGTTGGCCTCCGTTCGCCTACAAATGGTATCGCGACCTCGTCAATTGAAGAAGGTCCTCGATCCGAATCCCTAGCCTTGCCCTCCCTCTGGTGATTGGTCCGGATAGATAAAAGACTTGTCTGGGTAGGGCGGAGGTGGAGGCACCTCGCGCGGGTCTTTTCGGATCTCTTCAAGCAGAAACTCGATCGCGGCATCGAGCTGGGCGTCCCCTCCCTTAAAGGTCGCGTGTGGGAGATTGTCAACAACGATGTCGGGTTCCACACCGTGGCCCTCGATGAGCCACTCGCCATCGGCATAGACGCCTGTCATGGGGGCCCTTGCCAACCCGCCGTCGCTCAGGCGGTTGAAGGAGCTGAGCCAGATCTCACCACCCCAGGTTCGCATGCCGATGATCTTGCCCAGTCCGAGCCGGCGAAAACCTTCAATGACCGCCTCACCGTCTGACGCCGTGTTCTGATCGCACAATGCCACCAGGTGGCCGCGAGGAGCGTATTGCATGTTGGCGAACGGCGCACCAACCCGGCCCTTCCAGTAGAACCAGGCCCTGCGCAGTAGTTTCTCGAGGATGATGCTGTCGATGTTGCCGCCCCGGTTGTGGCGGAAATCGAGAATGATCGCCTGCCGGTTGTAGACCGGATAGAACTCGCGATACCAGGCCGAGATATCACTGCTGCCCATCGCTCTAAGGTGAACGTAGCCGATCTTGCCCTGGCTCTTTTCCTCCACGTCCAGGCGTCGCGTGTACTCCCAGTCTCGATACCTCAAACTCCACTCGTCGTCGGTGGGAACGACGATGACGTCACGGCTCTCCACGCCCGCGGCGGGTCGGATCCGAAGACGAACCTGTTTGTCCTCTTGATTGCGGAGAAGAGCGCCGATGTGAATGACCGAGAGTGTGTCCAGCCCGTTGACTGTCTCGATGATGTCGCCCTCGGAGATCCCGAGAAATGGGTCAGCAAGGGGAGACCGGAGGTCGGGGAAGTCGGGATCCGATTGAAAGATGGAGTCGATACGGTAGCCTCCAGCGGCAGCGTCCCGCTCGAGCCTGGCGCCGAGCGCCGGTGCCGTGATGTCGTCGGCACCCTCACGGCGGTCCCCTCCCCTCACACTGGTGTGGAGCGCGGACAGCTCGCCCACAAAACGACCGATCAAATCGCTGAGCTCTTCCCTGGTGGTCACCCGGTCGACGAGCGGCAGATATTTGTCACGAACCCCATCCCAGTCGACCCCATGCATGCCGGGGTCATAGAAGTAATCGCGCTCCATCCTCCAGGCGTCGACAAAGATCTGGCGCCAGTCCTCGCGGACATTGATGGCAAATGTCCAACCGTCGAGATCCACCTTGTGATCGGCCAACTTGGACTGCTCCTTGACCTCGGCGTCGATCACATCGAGGTTGTCCCCTTTTCTGACCAGGATCTTCTTCCCGTCGGCCGACATATCGAAAGAGCGAATATCTTCGACGACCTTCTTCGTCTCTACCTTTTTGTTGCTGATCTCTGCGGCCATCAGGTGCCACTTCCCGTCGAGCCCGGGGCCGCGGCTGATCCAGAACAGAGCCTTCCCATTGACCCCGACACCCCCGTAATCCCCGGGCTCGATGGGCACTTGCCACACCCGTTGCTGGATCCCAGCCAGCTCGATCTCGAACGGGGTCACGGCATCGTCGTCGCCGTTCTTCTCTTTTTTGCCCCCTTCACCCTCCGTGTCCGAGTACAGCTCGTCCGCGGGCCGGAATGGCGGCCGGAGATCCGCTTGCAGCGAGACCTGGTAGAGCTTCATGGGTTTGTCGAAGTACGGTTCGGGTTGCCGTGGACCCCAGGGACTGCCAACCACAGACTGAAGGTTGCGGTCGGAGAGGAAGTAGATCCACTGACCGTCCGGACTCCAGACGGCGGAACCGCTATTGAATCGATCGCTCGTGATCTCCGTTTGACTCCCACTTTCGACGTTGTAGAGATGGATCTGGGTGAAGGTGTTGGTTGACCTCTGAACGAAGGCGATCCAACGGCTGTCCGGAGACCAGGCGAAATCACCGATGCCCTGACGGTTGGTGGAAATCACCTGCTGCACACGACTCTCTACATTCAAGAGCCATAGATCTCTGTTGTTGTCGTCGTAGTCGATCCACTCGCCGTCAGGCGACGGAATTCCCTAATAGCGGAGGATCATCCCATCGTCGGTGAGGGCTATTTCGTCACCGACTCCGTCAGCTGGCAGTGTCACGAACTCGAGCTCGCCGGTTTCATCCGACAACACGAGGACATTGTCTCCGTCCGGCATGAACACGGCGTCGCGATAGCGGACCCCTGGTTTGGGGGACGCACGCAGTCGCCGCCCCTGCTTTGCCGGAGCCACGAAGACCCGGCCTCGAGCCGTCAACACAACGCTTTCGCCCTTGGGGTGTCTGTGTGCCGAGGTGAGGTATTGCATGGGTTTTTTGATCCACCGTTCGCGCAGCTGATCGAAGTCGGAGGAGAGGGTGATGGAGAGCGCGCGTGTTTGATCGGCTCCGATGTCATAGAGCCAGAGATCGGCACCGGATTGATAGACGACTCTCCCATTGTGGAGGTTGGCGTCCCTGACGTCCCAACCGCTGTGATGGGTGTGCTGTCGCAGGTCGCTCCCGCCTTCATCCATCGACCACACATTCATGGTGCCGTCGCGATCGGTGATGAAATAGACTCGATCCTCCCACCACATAGGAGTATGGCTGCCGCCCGGATAGTCGGCTGTCAGAGCCTCGGCCTCCGGTGCTCCATCGACGAGCTTCCAGATTTTGCGCGCGGTCCCGCCTACATATCGTTTGGTCACGTTGCGGTGGTAGGAAGGGCGGACGAAGAAGAGGGTGGTACCGGAAGCACTAAATGTGCCTTCGCTCGCCTGGCTCAGAGGGATGCGGGTTCGTGTGCCGTTCTCGAAATTGATCGCGACCAACTCGTAGTCGGGAAGGGTCGAAAATGGGAGGTGGTGTAGACCAGCTCGCCTCCCGGAGTCCAGGTAGTCGCGAGAGATGACTCCGCTTCGTAAGTCAGACGGGTAGGAAGGCCGCCGACCAGAGGCATGGTGTAGAGCTCTGCCGGTCCTTCATAGCGCGCGGTAAAGGCCAGGGTCTGACCGTTGGGCGATATCGTTGGGTGGCTTTCCTCACCCGGATGGGTCGTCAATCGACGCGCCACCCCTCCTGCTGTTGAAACAATCCAGAGGTCCCCCTCAGCCGCAAAAACAACGGTGTCGTTGTGGATCGAAGGGAATCGGTAGTAACCCTCGGCTGCTTCGGCGAAAGCCCCAGAAACGCTGATCAACGAGACAACGCACGAAAGAAGAATACGAATCATCCGATCTACCCCCTGAAATGGCAAACACTCTCACGCTCAATCCAAAGAGTGTACGCAAGCGGCTTGACCGGGCACAAGTCACCACCACTGAAGTCGCGGTGCTCCGATGCGGAAGTTTGCGCTACGATTCCTTCGACGACTCGCGAAGGAAGTGCCCTCCAACGGCACTTCTTGTTCAGTTTCTACTGCGAGCCCAGATATCTGCCATGCCGGCGTGGTGTTCGGCAAAAATCGAGAGCAGTTTCGGATCGAAATGGCTGCTAGGGTCGAACCGGTCATCACCTTCGAGAACGATGCGGCAAGCCCTTTCGTGGCTGAAGCCCGGTTTGTAAGATCGCTTCGAGCGCAGGGCGTCGTAGATATCGGCAAGCGTGACGATTCGCGCTGAGAGTGGGATCTCTTTTCCTTTGCGGCCGGACGGGTAGCCGCTGCCGTCCCATTGCTCGTGGTGGTTGAGGGCGATTTCAGCGGCCATCTGCAGTCTGTCGGAAGCAGAGAGGATCTGGAAGCCATACTCCGGGTGGCGCATCATTTCGAAGCGCTCCTGGTCATCGAGCGGGCCCTCCTTGCGGAGGATGGCAACATTGATGCTCATTTTCCCGACGTCGTGAAGCTGAGCCGAGTAGCGGATTTCGCTGCAGTAAGCTTTCGACTTGCCGAGCAAACCGGCCAAGAAGTATGAATACTCGTTGACCCGCTCGACGTGGTGGGCGGTGTCCTCGTCGTGGAGTTCAGCGGCCCGCGACAAGAGGTTGATGGAGAGCTGAAAAGCCTCCTCAGTTTCGTCCTGAAGAGCGACGATTCGCGCGCGCTGCTCGCGCAGGAGGCGATTCCGGTCCCGCAAGCGAATATTCTGGGCTGAGATGCGCTCGACCAGGTCGGCGCGCTCGATGGCACCACCGACGATGTGATTGAAGGGAACAATGAGATCGGCCTGCTCACGTTCAAAGGGGACCGGCCCTTCGCCGGTATCGGCGAGCCGATTGATCAACTGAACGACGCCGATCACCTTGCGGTCGTGGTTGACAAGCGGAAAGCTGAGCATCGACCGGCTGTCGTAGCCGAGCTTTCGGTCGAAGCTGGGATCGAACTTGAATGGAAGATCTTCCGATATTCTGTAAAGGTCCGCCACAAAAACCGTTTCACCTGTAGCTGCGGTGTAGCCGGCAATCGATGACGTGTTGAGGGGCACGACAAAGCTTGCAGGTTCGAGCTCGACCCGGTCGTTTTGAATATCGGCCGCCTCGAGTCGTCCGGTCTTACCCCGGCCCCGGACAATGAAGACACTGCCAGCCTCGGCACCGGTCAAACGACGGCTTTTAAGTAGCACTCGGCTGAGAAGCTCGGCCACCGGTTGCGGCTTTGAGTACTCGATGAACTCGAGAAACTCCCTGAGCACGTCCATCACGTTTCCCCTTGGCGATCACCTTATGATAGCTCGTCCAGGCCGAAGGCCTGGATCGCAGGATGCAGGATGCA